>SMTZ1_10009159_pt1 | contig 15390 bp, 14 predicted proteins | sample DeeMarSWOR136_30_FD_25667 | JGI IMG/M metagenome (IMG submission 25667)
TGAAATGCCTACACTTAAAGTAGAAATTTAAGTATTAATCTTTAGGTAAGGAGTTGGGTTTTTGAAGAGAAGAAGAAATCATAATTTAATTAATCTAATAAAATTTGAAAGATCTCTGATATTATTGTTAATTATAACGATAATATGCTTTAACTTAATTCCATTAATTTCTACTAAAACAAAACTTTTTCAAAATTTGAAGACAACAGAGGATCTAAAGTTTCCTAAATCTTCAAACCCGGAGGGTGGAGGTTATATAATGAACTATAATGCCTCCTATTCTTGGATTGAGATTTCTACTTCAGGTACACTTATGAACATCTCTAATAAGAATGATGGTTATGATGCAATCCATTTTAATACTGAAGGTTGGAATTTTACGTATTATGAAACAGAATATAATACTATCTATATTAGTAGTAACGGTTGGATGAGTTTTACTAATCTTGTTGCTTTACTTTGTATGGATTTAGACCCAATTAATGGTGGAGAGATTTACTATGAATTTTTCAATGCTACGCCTTATAAATATTTACTAATAGAATATCATAATGTCTTCAGTAATGACGATAATTATATTGGGTCTTTTCAAGTCATTTTTAATCAATCGGGGAAAATTAAATTTCAATATCAAAATATTGATTATTTAAGTCAATTTGATGCTATTGTGGGATTAGATCATGGAGATCTAACAAATTATAACTATTTTTTAGGTATTAATCAAAATAATTTACCTTATATGACCAAAGCTGTCGAATTTACTTATAATGAGATATCAGAAATAGAATATTCTCTTAATGCTAAAGTAAATGAGGAATATACCTGGATTGTAACAGAAATTGATAATTATCTGATGGATGAGATTTTTGGTTCAAACTGGGAACTAACTTATGGAATGTTTTCTGATCCTAAAAAATTTAATAAATTTAAAATTAATATAACTCAAATAATCGAAAATTCAACTCACTGGGAAATTAATTATTCCATCTGGAATTGGACATATAAAGATAATAGTTTTAACAGTACTCCTGATGGAAATGATCTCACAACGTTCCTTAAAGAGCCATTAAATTACACAGATCCTCATAATTTAACTTACATATTTCCATTAATAATCCCAACTCCTATATTTCATTATCTTAATAGGTCTAATCTAGCTGAATCCTATTCAAAAATATATAGTTTTGACAGTGGGGGTGATTATGTAGTATTAGGAGATTCAATAATGTCTACAACCATGATAGATGGAGATATTATTCAATTTGGAAGAAATGCATATTATAATAAATATGGGTTGCTTGATTGGATGAATTTCTATTACACAAATCAATCTTGGGAGAATAATGACAAAAAATCAATTTTTTCAATTTATAATTTTTATGAATCACCTAAACCCTCTTATATAAAAGTAAATGAATCTGACATTTATGATTATGGTGTTTTTTACAGTGAGCGAAATGCTCCAATAATTCCTCTAAGAAATTATAGTAATCTACCAAACAAATTCAGTATAAAAATAGATTTTATTGGGGGTCTTGATCCCTATCTCAATCGAACATTCCTTAGTATTAACAATTCCGAGGCTGCTTTTGCAATAAATCCTTTTTCAGATGAACAAAATCCTAATAATTATTATTTACCAGAAAATTTAACTAGATTTACCATATTAAAAAGAATTGTATTACCCGCTGATGTTAATTGGTCTTATCTCGATTTTGTTCGCTCAGACTTGATTTCTATACCAAATGGATTCATTATAAGTTTGGATATAATGAATAATATTTTAGAATTTGAATATCAATATACATTAAATGGAATGTTAAATATTTACTCAGAGTATAATAATGGAAAAGAATATTTTAGTGTACGACTCAATGATTTTGATTATGAAATTGATGACTCTAATCCAATAATTAATATTCTAAAACCTCAGAATAACCAAACTTTTGGAAGAAATGCTCCTTCATATAATATTTCCATTATCGAACCTAATTTAGATAAAATTTGGTATAGCTTAGATGGTGGAATTACAAATATTACTATAACAAGTTTGAATGGTACAATTAATCAAACAATATGGGATTCGGCACCTCAAGGTATTATAACTATAAGATTCTTTGCTAATGATACTAATGGATATTATAGTTATAAAGATGTCATTGTAAATAAAAGGATATCACCTGTTATTAATAGAAAATTTTTGATAATCTTTATTTTTGCATTAGTAATCGGTTCGGCAATTACAGTGTCAGCAATTTCGTTTAATTATTATCAGAAAGAATATAAAGTTAAAAAAAGAGAAGTACCTGCAATTTTAAATAAGTATGATGAAAATAATCAAATTATCATTACAACTAAATCTGAAGAAATTCTAAATAATTTAACAAATAGAAAGTTATTACTTGATATCCTTGGAGATCAAAGCTTTGCTTTTAATAAATCTATAGTAGATAAAATAAAGTTAACTACGGTAACTAGTGAATTTTTAAGAAAAGTTGATATTTTAGGATTTGATGAGAATGAGAAAAAAGAATTCTTGCGAGAAATGTTAGCCTTATCTCCAAAGGAAAGGGAAGAAATATTTTCAAATATCCTCTCAAGAGAAAGCGTTAAAACAGAACAATCTTCAAAGGATATAATAAAGAATTTAGTTAATAAAGATTTAATACTTCAAATTTTTGATGAAAATATTACCGACAAAAGAAGAAATCTATTAGAAAAAATAGAGTTAACAACAGTTTCAGTAAAATTTTTAAATAAGGTTGATGCATTAGGGTTAAAGGGAAATAATAAGATCAATTTTATTAGAGAAATGCTTGCTTTATCCCCAAAAGAGAGAGAAGAAATTATAAACAACATTTTAAACAAAAAAGCAAATAAAAATAGTTAAAATTATACAAATAAGCTATGAAAATGGCAGAATTAATTGCCAACAATGAACAAATTGTCTTAGAAGTAATTAATGAGTATTTAGACAAGAATAGGCACTTTTCTATAAATGATATTCTTCCTTTTATAACTTCAAGATTTGCAAAATCAGGGATTAATCTCAATATAAATGGCATTAGAACGATTTTAAGATTATTGGTAGAGAAAAACATAATAGTTGAGGGTTCAAAACTTACTAAAGATGATATTTTATCAAATATTAACAGGAACAAAATTTATAATTATATTTGTGAAAATCCGGGAATTCACTTTAATAAAATAGTATCTAGCTTGAATTTAAATATTCCTGTAGTAGAGTGGCATTTGAATATGTTAATCAAATTTATGTATATAGAAAAAGAAAAAATTGATAATTTAGATACGTATTTTAATATAAATGTAAAGTCTGAAGATAGAATGCTAATTTTTTTGACATCGAATGATAATTATAGAAGAGTAATTGATTTTATTCGAGAAAATCAAGAAGGTACTTCAAAGCATCAAATTTCAGAACAATTAAATATGCACTCAACAACAGTAAATAAATATATTGCTAGGCTTCTTGAATATAGGATAATAACTAAAAAATCTTTACCAAATAAAACACTATTTTTTCTAAATCAAGTATATAATGATAGCTTTAAAAAAAAATTTTAAAATTTTAATATCAAATTGTACTCATAATATAGAATTATATCCGATTCTTTTTTTTCATGAGAAAAAAGTGAATTTATCTCCATTTGGAGCTATGAATAAAGATTAATCTCTATGATGATATATCTAAAAATATTGTTAACCGATTAATATTTTATTAAAAACCACTTAATTCTTAAATGCTTTTCATTTATAATTCAATTCTCTCGAATTTCTTTTATTTCATAGGATAAAAGGGAAACTGGTTAATTTACTCAATGTTTAAATATCTGACTATATTTATTTTTAATCGTTACCATTAATTTTAGACATTAATATCAAATTATTTTAATCTCGATATATGAAAAAAAGTAACGCCCAAATATTAAAGTTATTATTAATTTTGTCTTTTTGCTTGCTTTTTGTAGCTTTAATTATAAATAATGATGACTTTTTCAGGAAGGAATATAATAATCAACAACCAGAAAATTATGAAGGATATCCTAAGTTAAATGATGGTCTCCAAGAAGTTGAGAATCTTTCAGCTTATCAAAAATTCCAAGAATTTTGGAACGATGTATTTTTACAAAATGCATCTGATTGGAATTATCTAGATTGGCGTAATTTTATAATCATGGAAATTTATGGAACTTCTGAAGAGGATTTAAATAGTACTATTAAAAATGATCCTATTTTTGAGAATAATATGGATATCTTCACAGTCTATGTTATGGGAGAGTATAATGGATCGTTAACTATGGAGGATATAATAAATTTAAAGAGTCAGTTAATTCATAATACTGTTCAGATTGGAGAAATTTCCTTTTTGAAATGTGATGATGCTCAACTAAGAATATGTGTTAATATCGGAGTGAAATCTTCTCCATCAATGTGGTATGTTGCTAATAGTTTAGAAATTTATTTAAAATCTGTAAATTCAAGCGGAAAATGGTTTAATGAATCAGGAGATCATTACATAAAAGTTTGTGACTTGACTAATTTAGAAATATCCGATCCAATTTATATGGACGGGAAATTTAAAAATTGTATAATAGGTCCAACGGTAATTAATACAAATATTATAGAAGAAAATATAACCATAAAAGTAAAAGTAGAATATTTCCTCAATTTCCTATTAGAAGATTATGTTGAAGAATCTAAAATATTTAATATTTCTGATGATGATATATCACCACCTGAGATAACATACACATATACAGGTGATTATACAGATGGAAATCCTGGAGAGCTCCTTATTTCTGTTTTAGACGATTCTGATCTTACTGTTGATCCAAGTGGAATATATAATGTGCCAAATAGTTTAGGTTCTCATGAATTTTTCTTTTATGCGCAAGATTGTGATAATGATCGAACCAATGATATGTTAAGTTCTAACAAGACGATTTGGATCAATATAACAGATGATGATACAAATTACCCTAACATTTCAATCGATTATAAGGGAGGGAATTGCACTGATGGCAGTCCGGGGTGCTTTTTGTGGCAGATCTTAGACAATGACAACGGGATTGGGGGGGACCAAGACAAAAATTGTAGTATTATTAATATTAAAATTGATTACATCTCTATTGATGGATTATCAAATGAAGAAATTATGATACCACCAGCACTAGAAGGTAATTGGTCTCTCCCATCTCACCCTGGAAATTATACAATTACAATTTTTGCGCAAGATAATGATAATGATCGATCTCTATATAATGATAGTCTATCTATTGAAATACAGAACCAAATTTGCTTAATAGATGATGATATTACACCACCAGAGATCACTTATACATACATAGGTGATTACACTGATGGGAATCCCGGAGAGCTTATTGTTAATGCCTTTGATTTTTCTGGTTTATCTCTCGATCCCACCGGAATATACCAGGTTCCCAATGCTACAGGGAATCATAAATTCACATTTATAGCGTGTGATGCTGATAATGATAGACTGGATGACATGTTAAATACAACTATTATTGTATGGATCAACATTCATGTTAAATACAACTATTATTGTATGGATCAACATTACCGATGATGATGATGATGGACCTATAATTAAATCTGTAACTATTATCAATAATGATGTTTATGATTACTATGATGCTGTAATCGTTGATATTTTAGCAGAAGATGAATCTGGAATCTCTGAATTATATATCTCGTTTAATGGAAGTTTATATTATGACAATGATGGTGATCATCGGATCTTAATTGGAAATCCGAGAATTCCAGGGATTTATAATTTTACAGTGATTATTACAGATGATGATAACGATCGAGATCAAGATCAGGCGACTTCTCTATTTATTAAATCATTCGAAGTATTAGATGATGATACTACACCACCTTTAATAAATCTTAACTATGATGGCTTTAATTATCAAATAATTATTCTTGATAATGATGGGATATTTGAAAGTTACGCTACTGGAGAATATTTCTTGTTCAATGAGGAGGGAATTATATTAGAATCGGGACTTCTACTTCAGGAAAATTTTAGCTATACTGTCATAATCCCATTTAAACCTGGTAATTATAGTTTAGAAATATATTTAACGAATAATGATAAGGAATGGTTTGGGGATGAGGAATTTAGAAGAGAAATTTTTAATATTAATATTGACATCGACTTCTATTTTAAATATATAGATAAATTACTTGAAGATTTAATAAACTATGTTGAGAGTTCTGCTTTTATATTAGGCGATAATATAATATTTAAATTGCATTTAGCTCAAGAAAATTTGCAGGATGCATATGCATTGGTCTTAGCAGGAGATATTAATTGTGGTCTGTTTAATGAAATTTTTATACAAGCAATAATAGAATTTGTTGAGTTTGAAACAGAATTCTATAATAAAATTAATTTAATGGCTGAGGATATTAAAAATGTGATTATAGCATCATTACATGAAATAAGAGATTCTATTGTACTATTAATGGGAAAATCTGTTGACTTTGTTAAAGAAATCAATTATGGGTCCGACATTGCAACCATTGAAGTCGAACTCTTAAATCTTAAAGATACTATTGAAGAACTGGATGAAAGAAGTACAAAACTTTTAGAGAGATTGACAACTTTAGCTGCACTTCAACTCGAGCTTGCTATTATCGAGTTATCTCTTGACGTCACTCCCGATTCAACTTTGACATTAGCTAGAGATATTATTAATCGTGCTAAGGAAGAAGTAAACAAATTATTGACAAATAGTAAGATTTCAGTAGAGATAGCAGATCTTTTACTAAACATGTTTGAATATTGTTATATCAGTATTGAGGAAATTATATTGGAAATTTAACCAGAAATAAATGATTTTATAAAAATTTGGGGTGTATTAATAAAAAATGGCAGTGTATCAAAAAAGAGGGGATTTTATAGATTATTGCCATAAAATAAGGAAGCTATGCCAAAATGAATTCAATTCAGGGGTTTTTAGCAGTAAGTTAATTAAAATTCTAAGGAATATTAATCAACTTAAAGAAGAGGCTGAATTAAAATTTTCCTTATACATTTTTGAGGAATATGATGACTGAGAAGTGTAGAAAAATTAATAGGAGTTATTAGAGTTTTTTAATGCTAATTTTAAATATTAGGAAAAGTTAAAATTTTTCTTACATGTTCCGCGCTAAATTATTATGAACTTATTTTATAACTAATTAATTAAAATTTGTTATTAAAAAAGGAATCTAGTCAATCAATTGACATCAAAGCATTATTACCCCAACTTACAAATCTTATTGAAAATTAAAAAATTCTGGAAGCTAAACTTGATTCAATAGTAAATTAAATGGTTTAGAATTCCTTCCAAACGAGCGAAAGAAGATTTAATAGAAAAAAAGAAATAAAATTTTATAATTTGTTCTAAACCCTTCTAGTGTGCCTTGTTTGTTTTTTCATTTTTCTCCGGATATAAATGAGTGATATCATAGAAGATATTATTAGCAATGCGAAAGGAAAACCAGAAATTTCCTCGGTTGTAACTCCATTTCCTTCAGTAGATACAGTAACAAGCACAGTATCGAATGCTGTTTTAATACTATTTTGGGCCATTATTGAATATACATATGATCCAACAGGAAGCCCATCCACACTTATTACTATTGGGGACCCAGATGTCCAGGTATCATTTTCAATAAATGAAATATCGCGATAAATAGCATATGTAGGATTTAAGACATCTTGAGCAGTTAAATACCATGTAATTGTATTTCCTAAACTTCCCTCAAGATAAGAAACATCAGATGGATGATTAATTTGTATTGAATAGTCTGGAATCGTAAGGTTTTCATAATAACAAGGATAGAAATAATTGTAGCCCAGTCCATTGCTTGGATATCCCTTTAATTCATAATCAGGACCACTTGTCCAAGCATCGTAATTTTTAGTGACATAAGCAAAAGCCCATGGTCGGAGGTCTTCAACAACAAATCGTTGTAACTCCTCATAGATCAATTTTCTTGTATTCTGATTAGTTTCCTCTACTCCTGATAACATTAAAGCTTCCAAATAAGGATCATTGATTTGTGCTAAATTAGCAAATGAGATATTTGACATTAAATTATTTACATAGTTGCTTGGATCATTAAAATCCGGCATCCATCCTATCCAAAATAAAGATAAATGGTTAAAACCCTCTTGACCATAGAGATAATCAAGATATGAGTCCCATTCTAATCCGTTATCATTCACAGTAATACCGATATTATCTAAGTTATATTCTAGCAGAGTATAGAAATCTGTTCTGATCTGGTTATTTAGGTTATAAGTATAATTAACTGTTAGGAAATTAGCGGCCTGCCACTGTGTATCTGTCCAAATCATACTCCCATAACCCATGTTGACCATGTATTCTCTTGCTTTAGTAAGGTTATAAGTTGGAACATCAAACGAATCATTTGCAAACAAAATACCATTAGGAATTGGTGATTTTAATCTCAAAGCCATACCTTCAAGTAAATTATTGATCAAATAATCATAATCAATCGCATAAGAAATTGCATTTCTCCAATTAACGTTATAAAGTCGATTATTTATCCCAAGACAATGGATTATTGTCCCTGGGCCTGCGTTGTAGAGCATGACGTCTGGATTTGCTTCCATAATATCATAATATGATGAGTGGGGTGTATCTATAATGTCAACAATTCCATTTAATAGGGCAGTATTTCTGGTGTCTATATCCGTAATAATAGAAAATAACAAAGTTTCAACTGATCCTGGACCTCTCCAGTAAGCATCATTTCTTAAAAATCCTACTTCTATACCAGGAGAGTGATGGTCAAATATCCATGGACCAGTTCCAGAGATATCTGAGGTTGTAACTCCAGTCATACCATCAGCAATATAATCATCAGCAGGAGTTATTTCTGGATCCAAAATCATTGAAGAAGTAAAGGTTAATAATGGTAACCAGACACCATATGGCCTATTCAAAATAAATTTTATGGTATATTCATCAACTATTTCTGTTCTATTTAGAACCGGTGTACCATCAGGCCACATATACAATACCTTAATGATTGATTCACCATAAATTGTACCCATAGTCAGTGCACCTGTAAAGTTTGATAAGTATAGCAGTCTATCAAAAGTGAATTTTACCGCTGTAGCATTAAAGTAAGTCCCAGAATGGAAATAGATACCTTGTCGTAGTGTTACTGTGTAGTTATTACCAGACCAAGTACCAAAATCGGTCGCAAGCCTAGGAATAAGAGAAAATTCTGGATCACTTAAGTTGTATGCATATAAACCTTCCCAAATTTGATAAGCAAAATCATATGAACCACTATCCCACATATATTGAGTATCAGCATCTATAGGACCATTTATTGTTCCAAAAATTATTTCATTAGTTGAAGATGGCTTGATAAGAATTTGTTGTAGGTTATTTGGAATTAATATCTTATCAGTCATAGGAATTGAGATAATCCCAATAAAAACTAAAATTAGCAAAGATTTGTATTTGTTCACAAAATATCACTTTATTTTAAGATTTCAGTTAATCTATAATTTAGGATACCATGATATTTAAAAGTTAATTTTTTGCGATTAAATTAGAAAAATACAAAATAAAAGAACCCTTATTAGTACCAATAATGTAAATTTTCTTAACATATTGTATTGTAGGAGTATAATATGAGCGATATTAAAGAGATTCTCACTAAATTACTTAAGGAAGAGATGTCTATAGAGGAAGCTGAAAGATTACTAAGAGCCAATCATGTTGAAGAAGTAGGAGATTTAGCTAAGTTAGACATTTTTCGTAAAACAAGGACTGGTACTCCAGAAGTAATTTTTGCTCAGAATAAAGAACCTCAAATAGTTATTGAAATCTCAAAAAAGTTTCTACAAAGTAAACAATTTGCAATAATATCTCGATATAATGAAGATCAAAAGATTTTAATAGAAAATATCTTTGGAGGAGATGAAAACTATGATATCAATATAAATGAACTTGGAAAAATAGTAGTGATTAAAGAAAAATCATATAAGTTTCCTAAAAAAGGCGGAATTGTCGGAATTATTACCGCAGGAAGTTCAGACATACCAGTGGCGGTTGAAGCGGAAGTTATTGCCGAAGCTATGGGTTGTAAAGTTATTAAAACTTATGACGTAGGTATTGCTGGTATTCATCGTATTTTCACTCCTTTAAGTGATATGATAAAAAAGGGAGTTCATATAATAATTGTTTGTGCGGGAATGGAAGGAACTCTACCTGGGTTAGTAGCAGCTCTTGTCGAGGTTCCTGTTATAGGAGTTCCTATTTCAAGTGGATATGGTATGGGTGAAAAGGGAAAGGGAGCACTAGTTACCATGCTGCAATCCTGTTCTCCAGGATTATTGGTCGTTAATATTGATAATGGTTTTGGTGCTGGGGCTTCTGCGGCGATAATTGCTAATAAGATTACAGAAAAACCTTAATTATAATTTTAGATAAAATAAAATTATGAACCGCTTAGACCCTAACATTATCATTTTAGTCTAAACTCTATAAGAAAAGTTATTTAAATGTTTAAGTCTAAATTTATTCTAATAATTACAAAAAATTCTAAATATAGGTGAAATATTTGGCAACAGACGCTTCACTTGAAGCTTTAGACAAACTTCGTGAATTGAACCAAGAGCATGGTTGGTACATTATCCCGCTACTTGTAATAGTATTATATATTTACGGAGTGGAAATTAAAAATGCAAGAGAGACAGGAAATTGGAGTACTGTATTTGCAGGATTGACTCTATTAGGTTTAGATTTAATAAATGAAATATGGAATGGGTTGATTTTTGCTTTTTCAGATTACTCAGCTTTTTGGACAACACCAGGGGCAAGTGCTTATATCATTCTAATTGGTTGGAATATTGAGATTGCCTTTATGTTTTCTATAGCAGGGATAGTATTTACTAAATTCTTACCAGATGATAAAAACAAGAAAATATTTGGACTGCCTAATCGATGGGCTATGGCAATTGGCTTTACAATCTTTTCTGTTTTTGTGGAAATTTTGTTAAACATCGGTGATTATTTAATATGGGAATACCCATGGTGGCACTGGTATAATCCAATTTTAATCTTTTTAATAGGGTATTTTCACTTCTTTATAGGGGCTTTTTATGTATATGATTTACCAGACAGAAAATCCAAAGTAAAAGTTGTTGGGATAATCTATGGGATAGGTGTTGGCTTGTTATGCATCTTTCTTCCCTTGGGTATCGCAGGAATAATTAATTTTTAATTTTAATTCTTTTTTTTAAAAAAATTCCTATTCTTTAAGTGAATTAAATTCAATATTATCGCCCCTTTTCAATATTTCTAGTCATATAATTTAACCTAGATAAGTATTTATATTAAAATTAATATAATAAATATTGAACTTATTTTAATTTAAATAAAACTATTAAAAAAATTCTAAAGAATTGTAGTTGAGACCGCCATGGTCGCATCTATTGAACATCAAGAACTTTTTGAGAGATCAAAAAAATTTTTTGAAGAAAAAGATATCGATAATACTTTAGATCATTATGAAAAGGCACTCGAACGCTTAGATCGGACAAAATTAAAGAATAAAACGGAATATATTCAATTTTTAGAATCCATCTTAACTTTCTGTAGAGAAAATCATTTACCTGAGCAAGAAGCTATAGTTTTAAGGGCATTAGGAAGAACATATTCAGTATTTAAGCAACATGCTGAAAGTATGAAATGCCATTATCAATCCTTAAAGATTCAAAAAAAATTAGGTAAAAAAGTAGAGACAGCGGAAGGTTTAGTGTTTCTCGCAGAAGATTTGGAAGTTTCTGGCGACTATGACAAAAGCATACAAACTTTTCAGGAAGCATCAGACATATTCAAAGATTTAGGTAAATTAAGAAAGGTTAAAGAAATTACAAAAGAAATAAATCGATTAAAAGAATTTTCCAAAGAAATGTTTGAAGATGAGTACTACTTAAATAAATTTCATGTAGATAATTATTAAAGCAGACGAATGCTGAAATTTATTTAAAAACCATTTTTTTTTAAATTTTATTAAAATTTTCAGTTTTTATTTTGCTACTACTTGTAAAAGAGTTGTTTTATCTTAGCTTGTATAATGAATTGAATTTCTCTTACTGAAATACCAGTATCTTTACTGATTTTTCTAAGATCTTCGTATTCTGGTTTAACATTTACGATTTTTTTACTGTTTTCTAATTCAATATAAGAAACTTTAAAGTGTACATGATAATCATTATTGTTTATTTCAATAGTTCGTATTTCTATTATTCTATCAACACATAGACGATCTAATATGCTATATCTTACACCTAAAGTCCCTAATTCATGAATCATTTTTTCCATTAATTCAAATGTATATTTTGGATAACAAACTACTTTTATTATATGGCTAGGTCGATTTTTTTTAGTTAAGCTTGGAATTATCTGAATATCTAAAACTTTTTCGCTCTTAAATTCATTAACAAAGTTCCCTAAAATCTCTCCGGAGACATCATCAACATCAGTTTCTAAAATCGCCACTTTTTCAACATATTTATGCAGTGGATGTGTAGATTCAAAAGTATCAAGATTAGCATATTCACCCGAAAATAACCGTAAAATATTCTGAAAATCTTTAAATTCTTTTTTACCTGTACTATAAATTGATTTTTTAATAATCATCTCAGGTGGATACTCCAAAAATTTAGGATTTAAACCTGTCAACAAGGCAATCCCTGTAGGAGTTACCAATTCAGATTCTATAGGGCCTCCATAAGTTATTAAATTTGACTTTTCTAAAATCTTTAAGGTAGCTGGTGCTGGAATTGTTAACCAACCATGGGTTGTATTAATCTCACCACCTCCTAAGGGTATTTTACTACAATAAATTTGAAAATCTTTATCAAAACTATTCATGTCATCTAACGCCATAGTAACCCCTATAATATCTATTAATGTATCAACGGAGCTTAGTTCATGGAGATGGACTTTATTAGCTAATTCACCATGCACCTCTGCTTCTGCATGAATTAAAGAATTTAAAACTTGGTTAGCATAATTTTTAGCCGAATCAGAAAAGGGATTTTCATTTAAAAACTTATTTAGAGAATTTTGGAGTGTTTTTGCTGATCTATGGGCCTTATTCTCTTTAATCTCAATTTTCAATTGGTTTAGTTGAATACCCGATCTAGATATTTTCTTTAAATCTATCATTAAGTGAGAAACGTCGGACAAATAATCCTTTAATTTTATTAAATATTCCAAAATATTTTTTGGTTCAGGAACAAAACCTAACAAAGCTGCTAACAGCATATCTCCAGAGATTCCAGAGTTCTTCAAATCAATATATAATATTCTCATTTTATAATTCTATAAAATTGGTATAAAACTCAATAATTAAAGTGATAACAATTTTATAATTATATTATCTTTTTAATAATATTAAGAATTATTATTTATAAATCAAATTTAGGGCACAGCTATGAGTTCAGAACTTCAAACTTTGAAATGTTACATGAACCAATTACCCGCTACAATTTTAAAATTATTAAATGTTGAGCTTCCTCGAAGTTCTATTCCTGAACCAGTTCAAGGGATTTTAGATCTGTATCAAGGCATAGAAAGAATAAGTATTAATTTAATTGACAACATGGGACTCTTTGAAATAACCTATATGAAACCACAATTTATGATAAGTAATGCTGAAGTAATGTTATTGCTAAGCACGAGAAATCCTTATACTTTAGGAGTTTTACATCAATTAATATATGGTGGATTTGAAGTAGAACCAAATGGTTTCCATCTTTTGAAATATTTAAATGAACGAGATAAGAATTCATGTTTTATTGGTCGGAAAAAAGATTTAGATCGATATGATGGGGGAACAAAATCTATTGCTAAGGATTCAGATATGAGTACTTGGGTAGAGTCAGCAAAAGCTATTAATAATTTTGACTTATCATGGATGCATTACTTAGACTTTGAAAACTTACATAAACAGCAACAGCAATTAAAGCAAAGAACTCCAGAAGATTTAATAGAAAAATTATTAAATAGAACAGATAAATGGATCCTAAGTAATTATAAGCAATTAAGGAAGAATTCCTTGATGATTATAATCGGTGACCATGGTAGAAGCAAATTAAACTTAGAATATTCCGGAAAAATTGCTCAGTGGCGTGAAGCGAGCGTACCAATTGCGATTTTTATAAAAAAATAAAATCTTTACCTCATTCTAAGAAAAAAAGATGATGTTTGTTTAATATGGAGGAATATAAGCGATTCACAATCTCACTTCCTGAAAAATTATATGAGCTGTTTGAATCATTCAGAAATAAGCTGGGGATGTCAAGATCAGATGCAATTCGGAAAGCAATGCATTCTTTTATGATCAGTGAAGAAAGCATACCAATCAGTTCTGGAAATGTTGTTGGGTGCATAACATTTATTATGGCTCACGAACATCCAGATGTTGACCAACGTGAGCATTCTCATATTTCGTCTCGTACAGCTGATCATGAACACGACTATCATTCTCATACAATGTACGCGAGTGTTCAACAAGCAGATGAGCTATTAAAGATTGATATTCAACATCATTTTTTTGATATAATCATATCTACCATGCATGTTCACCTTGAATATGATAAATGCCTAGAAATAATAGCAGTTTCAGGACCATATAATCGAGTAAAAATTCTTAAAGACCGATTGCAAAAACTAAAAAGTGTAATTTCTGTTAATCTTTTCATAATTGATAAAGATATCAAACAAAACTTAGAGAAAAAGTAAAAATAAGAATAAATTATTCCTATTCTCGAGAAAGAGTCCAAGGTATAAGGCGATTTGGGGAGGAATATTTATTCTTTATTTATTTGAGGTTGTGTGTAGTTAAGTTAATAAATACAATTTTGATGATTTAAAACCTAATACACTGGTAAATTAGTAATTTCAAGCAAGTATAAAAAAATAGATGAAAAAAAAACGTTAATTTAGTTTTTTACACAAGAACTCTATAAGTCTTTTTCTTGTACCGTCTTTCGGTTATTAGCTTTAGCTCTCCCAATTGCCTTATCAAGGATTTCAATAATAGCATCGTTAAGTGCGGGACCATCAATTAAATCTCCGCTTGTATTGCACCCTTTACCCTTGATATATTCTCGTACTTTGCTTTTAACAAACAGAGCCTCTACAGCTGCTTTTTTAGCCATTTTTTTATTCCTCCTATAATGATTTTAAAACTGTTTTATATATAAATTATATTTTAAATATTAATCTATCCTTCTTATTTTTAAACTTTAAGATCAGATCATCTTAAACGATGAATAACAATGCTCTAAATACA
>SMTZ1_10003701_pt1 | contig 15389 bp, 9 predicted proteins | sample DeeMarSWOR136_30_FD_25667 | JGI IMG/M metagenome (IMG submission 25667)
ACGGATCCTGGATATCGGATGCCGGAGTTGAAATTTGCCCATAGGCAGGACCTTTTTCGAATCTCAGGCCCTCTTGACTGGCGGGTATAGGCTTACGGTCGGCGGCCAGCGCATAAAAGCCGTTAAGTTTTGTCTTTAAGTTGCAGGCGCAGGAGTGCGGCGGGGCATAAAGAAGCCCGTTGGCGGGCATTATGCCGTACTGGCAAGTCCCGCGGACCCAATAATTCTTCCAAATCTCACCGGACTTGACGTCGATGAACTGCACTCCCTGGCTGCCCAGAAGCATGAAACGATCTGTCGCCTTGTTGCGGTAGCAGCGGTGATGCATATACCCTTTTTCTGCCAGGGTCTGCCTTTTCAGCGTTCCCGTAACCGGATCCAGGCCGCTCCATTGAAGTTGTTTGCCTTTGATCCATACGAGCCCGTCGATCACAAAGACGTCAGGAGGAGAATTGTAACCCGGCCCGCACGGACCGGACCATAGCTGCTTGCCGTCTGTGACGGAAAACGCGATGATCCTCTTGAAATCGGCCGAATAAACGACCTTGTCCTGGACAACCAGCGTCGGCGATTCCCAGCCCACTTCATGACCTTTTAGTTCCAACGCTAACGGCGCGCGCCACAACTCGTGCCCCGTATTGATGTCCGAGCAGCACAAATTATCCGTCGTGTGGTAAAATAGTCGCTGGCTCTGGGCGGCAAGCGTGGGATGCACGAATGACTCAATTTCCTTATGCCAAAGGATTTTGTTTCCTGATGCGTCCGCCGCCACGATCTTGCGGATTCCTGGTGCCGGTTTCAGGCCCTGCCTGATCTCGGAGTCTGCCTGAGCCGTAGTTTGCGGCGCTGTATCAACAAGCAGCACGAGCTTGTCCTCGATACGCACAATCTGTCGGGTATCTTCCGTACCTTCATAGACCCACAGCGTATCCCCCGTTGCCGGGTCGAGAACACTGACCGGGGCATCGATGCCGAGCGTGACATAGACCCTGTCATGGCCGGCGACGAGTCGGAAAGCCAGGTCCGGAGGCCCGGCACGGAATCTGCGAAACTGATCCGCCCAGGACCCAACGGCCCTTTTCCAGAGTACGACGCCGTTAAAGGCATCACGGGCCACGAGAGACCACTGAGAAGCAAACCGGACATCCGCCCGCTGAGCCTCATCAATGATATAGAATATACGCCCCCCGGCCGAAACACAGCCACTGAGGCTGGCAAGCTGCTCGTGAGCCCGTGCGAATTTGGGTTGGCCCAGCCACTGGATATGACGCGGCGGTCCGGCCATCGTATCATGGGCCACAGCGTTGTTACTTGCGCCGTGCAGAAAATGGGTCCATTCATCGATTTCCTTTGGCCACGGCTTGACCGTCTTCGTCCACATGCTATTTTTCTTGATGTACGCGGCGCCTTTGGGGCACAGCGCCCGCATCACCTCATCGACAGAAACCTCTCCCAGCTCCTCGGACACGATAAGGTTGATGAGATTATCTGCATACGGCAGACGACCTCCCTGAAACTGTTCGACCGACACCTTCCCATACAGACCCAGCGAGCGAATGTGCCGCCGAGCCTTCTCAATATTGTCCCCGTCAGTATCCAGTCCATGAACTAAGTAACTGTCATTGGCGTGCAGTCCGGCTGTGAGCTTTCCATCGCCGCAGCCCACATGGACGATCAGGCCGCCCTTGAGGCCCGTGGCATCAAGGATCTGCCTGGCCTCCTGCTCTTGTCCGGCCCGCTGAGCCTCCGCCATCGACGGCATGCATAAGGTTGCCGAAAGACACGCGAGTGTTGCATAGAATCGGCCTATTTTCTTCATGAGTACTTGTCCTTTCCGTATAAATATAAGTCAATAACCACGGATGATTATACCTCCAAACCACACTCCGAGCAATAATCCACTTAGCCAGTCAGCCTACGCAAGTGTGCTGAAGCTGCAACGGCTCCGCGGCCGACAGCATCGACTTGAAGAAAATTCTGGAAGTCCGGCGGTGTCTCAACTATGATCTCAGATGATATGAAAAGTCGTGTGAAACTTAGGGGGAACAGAGAATACAATGTCAGTGGAGTTGAGCCGGCGAGATAAACAGCTTCTGGATGGCCAACACGGCGAAGCAGCCCAGATGGCCATGCGGATTCTGATAAGGATGGCTGAGGTCTACGAGGCCACGGAGCTGATGGATGTGAGCCAGGCGCATATCGATGGCTGTGGCCTGCTCAGTGAGAGCGGTTTGGAATTCGCCGAGACCCTGGCGGCAAAAGGAGCAGAGGTCTCCATCCCCACGACCTTGAATATGGTCCCCCTTGACCTTCAGAACTGGAGACGCTTTGGAATAGCCGAAGACTTCGCGGCAAAGGCCATCCGACAGGCGAAGGCTTACACCGATATGGGATGTATTCCTACCTGGACCTGTGCCCCTTATCAAGGCTACTTGACGCCCCGTTTCGGCCAGCAGATTGCCTGGGGAGAATCCAACGCGATCTGCTATGCGAATTCCGTCCTTGGGGCCAGAACCAATCGATATGGCGACTATATAGATATCTGCGCGGCGATCACGGGCAGAGTCCCTGAATGTGGCCTTCATCTAAAAGAGAACCGCAAAGGGCAAATACTGTTGCGGCTGGTGGATATTGCCCCCGCTATCATGCAGAGTGACACCTTTCACGCGACATTGGGCCATCTTTTAGGCTCCCTCGCTCAGGACAAGATTCCCGTCATCGCCGGTCTTGCTCCTGAGGCGTCCAGTGACCAACTGAAGGCTTTGTGTGCGGCGGCAGCTTCTTCCGGCGCGGTGGCTCTTCTTCACGCTATCGGGGTGACGCCGGAGGCGAACACGCTTGCTGAAGCATTTCAGGGCGCCGAACCCGAACGAGTCATCGATATCAGTCTTTCTGACTTGCGGAAATCCAGGTGCGACTTGTCCACAGCCGGGGAAGGAGCTAATCTTGATCTGGTCGTGTTGGGCTGCCCTCATTTCTCCTTCGATGAGTTTCGTGAACTGGCCAAGCTCGTACGAGCCCAGACCGAAAAAGGCAAGGTACTCCACCCCAACGTCAGGTTCGTTGTTATTTCCTGCCAGACATCTTACGCACTGATGCAGCGAAGCGATTTCGTCCAGGTGCTGACTGACTTTGGCATCGAGATCACTCTTGACACTTGTCCTTTTCACACGCCAATGGTCTGTCCGGATACGAAGGTCATTATGACCAATTCTGGAAAGTGTGCTTACTATGCGCCCGGTGAGCTGGGGGTCCAGGTCGTCTTCGGGAGCATGGGCGAGTGTGTCGAGTCTGCCGTCAGCGGACAGATCTGCCGAAAGGAGGCGGTGTGGGAAGAATCCTGATTGGAAGACCGGTAGTGGCAGGCTCAGGCGAAGGGGTAGCTCTCGTTTCCAAGGAGGCCTTGAGTTTCTGGGGAGGTGTATGCCCGCGTACAGGCCGGATTATCGACCGGCGTCACGAGCTGTCGGGAAGCATCGTAACGCATAGGGTATTTGTGTTCCCTCAGGGCAAGGGATCCAGCACCTCCAGCGCTGTTTTGATGGAGAGCATCAGGGCGGACGTTGCTCCTGCAGCCATCATCAACCTGAGGGTGGATCCCATTCTGGCGTTGGGAAGTATTGTGGCGGACGAACTGTACCATCAGGCCATACCTATAGTGGTCCTGGCACAAGAGGATTTCTTCTCCATCAAGCAAAATGACTATCTTGTTATTGAACCGGATGGAAAGGTGCTGGTTGGCACGAAACCTTGTACAAAATGAGGCAAGTCACATGAAGACAAGATCAATAGCGATAGGGACATATGTCATGCTGCTTGCAACGGTGGCAAGCGGTACGGCCAGCAAGCTCGCCGACAAGCCCAGCAGGTCACCGTCTGACGCTGCTGCCTGCTATCTAAACCTCGAGAGAATCTTCAGCAAGCATGAATTCGACGTTAAGAAATTTGGTCCGGTCCGCTGGTTGGAAGACGGGTCTGGGTATACGACTCTGGAAGACTCGGAAGCTCCTGCAGAAAGCGAGCCCTCTGGGCCTTGCGACAAGTCGCGAGACGAAATCCCCCACGATATAGTCCGATACGACCCGGAGACGGGGGCGCGCAAAATAATTGTTCCGTCTGCGCGATTGACTCCGAGGGGCGAATCGAAGCCGCTCAAGATTGACGATTACTCATGGTCCGAGGACGGAAAGAAGCTGCTGATCTTCACGAACACCAAACGCGTGTGGCGGACAAACACCAGGGGAGATTACTGGGTGCTCGATCTGATGACTGGGCTATTGCAGAAGCTCGGCGGCGATGCCGAGCCTTCAACGCTGATGTTTGCCAAGTTCTCGCCGGAGGGAAGTCGCGTTGCTTACGTGCGGGAAAGAAATATCTACGTCCAGAATCTCAAGAGCCTGCGAATCGCGCAACTGACAGAGGACGGCTCAGACGCTGTTATCAACGGCACATCTGACTGGGTCTATGAAGAGGAGTTCCGTTTGCGTGATGGATTTCGCTGGAGTCCCGATGGGAAAAGAATTGCGTACTGGCAGTTTGATACGGAAGGTGTGCGGGACTTTCATCTGGTAAACTACACGGAGTCTCTTTACCCAAAAATTACCACTTTCAATTACCCCAAGGTTGGAGAGAGAAACTCTGCCTGTCGGATAGGAGTGATAAGTTCTCGCGGCGGGGAAACGCGGTGGTTCAATATTTCGGATGATCCGCGGAATCACTACATCCCGAAAATGGAATGGGCCGAGAACTCACAGACGGTCATCTTCCAACATCTCAATCGCCTGCAGAACACCAATGTGGTTGTGTTAGGCAATGTGCGCAAGGGCAGTGTGCGCAAGATACTGACCGAGCAGGACGAGGCATGGGTGGACGTTGGCGACGAGATGAAATGGCTTAACGATGGCAAACGCTTCACATGGTTAAGTGAGCGTGATGGCTGGCGACATCTGTATCTGGTCACGCGCTCCGGAAAGCAGGTGACTCTCCTGACCCCCGGTGAATTCGACGTGATCGATGTTCTGGGTGTCGCCAAAGACGGTGGCTGGGTTTACTACATCGCTTCGCCGGACAATCCGACTCAACGCTATTTGTATCGAGCCGCCCTTGACGGCAGCGGCAGGATTGAAAGAATAACACCAGCCCGCCAGCCCGGAACGCATAGATACCAAATGTCCCCAGACTCAAAGTGGGCGATCCACACTTACTCTTCAATTGAGAAGCCCCCGATAATCGATCTGGTGCGCTTACCCGGACATACGAGGGTACGTGTGCTTGAAGACAACTCAGAGCTTCGCGAAAAAATGGCCGCACTAAAGAAACGCCCGACTGAATTTTTTCGCATCGATATTGGTAACGGCGTTCTGCTCGACGGTTGGTGTATTAAGCCACCCGATTTTGATCCCCGAAAGCAATATCCATTGTTTTTCCATGTTTATGGAGAGCCCGCCGGCCAGACGGTCTTGGACAGATGGGGAGGGGAAAAATATCTGTGGCATCTGATGCTGGCTCAGCACGGGTATTTGGTCGTGAGTGTGGACAACCGAGGCACGCCGGCGCCTCGCGGTCGCGCGTGGCGTAAATGTATCTACCGGCGGATTGGCATTCTTGCATCTGCGGACCAAGCGGCCGCGACGCGAGCTATTATCGAAAGTTGGTCTTATGTTGATCCGGCCAGAATAGGGATTTGGGGCTGGAGCGGTGGCGGCTCCATGAGCCTCAACGCCATCTTCAGGCATCCTGAGCTGTATCATACGGCCATGGCGATTGCGTTCATAAGCAATCAGCGATTTTACGACACGATTTACCAGGAGCGATACATGGGACTGCCGGATGACAATGAAGAAGGCTACGAGAATGGTTCACCAATAACGTTCGCACATCAACTCAAGGGCAATCTTCTCATCGTCCACGGCACCGGCGACGATAATTGTCACTATCAGAGTTGTGAGGCTCTTATCAATGAACTGATTAAGCACAACAAGCATTTTTCGATGATGGCATACCCGAATCGCTCTCACTCAATAAAGGAAGGCGAAAATACGAGGCGGCACCTCTACGAACTGCTTACCAGGTATTTGAGAGAGAATTTGCCCCCCGGTCCCAAACCGACCGAAAATCAAGATCGCGACTCATAGCGGCGAATCCGATAGCCGAGACCGGCAAGAGCTTCAGATATGAGGACAGACTGGAACGAGCTCGGAGTTGTGGAGAAGCTGCGTATTCAGGCTCACGCCACTATAGAATGATTTTCTGCCCCAGGCCCTTCTGAATCGCCCTCTCGTAGATCAATTTGGATGCACAAACGTCAAATAAAGCCATGCCCACCGACTTGAACAATGTAGTCTCTCCCTTGGCTTGATCCTGTGACTCGTTCTCGGTTAGAAATCGCCCCAGGGTCATAACCTGATCGTGCCTGATCCAGTTATTTCGCAGCGGTACGATAATATCTCCTGATTCCTGCAAAGCATGCTCAGTGTCAACAAAGACCGTCTCGAGCAGATTGAATAAAGCTTGGGGAAACTCTCGCATGTTAGGCTTGTAAGAACCAATGCCGACAAAGTGCTTGCCAGCTAACAATTCTTCTTTGCCTGGCAATACGGGTTCCAATGAGTTTGTTGCTGTAATGACGACCTGGCTTTTTTCGAGCAGGTCTTCAACGCAGGCGGCGTGATGGACCTTAACGGACGGGACCTTTCCTGACAGCCTGTCTCTGAGTGCCGATGCCTTTTCCGGATACAGGTCATAAACAAAAATGTCCGTCACGTGTCTGGTCGCACAGGCGACCCAGGCCTGGTAAAAGCCCTGAACGCCTGCGCCGACTATCCCCACGGTGTGAGTGTTGGCTGGAGCCAGATGGCGAATACTCACAGCACCTACTGCTGCGGTCCTCAGGGCTGTCAGCACAGAGCCATTGAGCAACGCAAGGGGCACGCCCGTTTGTGCGTCATTGAGGACCATTATTCCATTCAAAACCGGAACATGCTTCTCGGGGTTCCCCGGGAACAAAGTCACCAGCTTGGTTCCAAAGCAGTCCTTGGTGAAACACGGCATGAGTAGTAGTGTGTTTTCTTCGTGATCTACGTGGAGCCTTTGCGGCATGTGGAACTCCTTCTTCTCGTACAGGTGCATCGATGTCTCGATTACGTCCAATATCTCATCGATTGATGCCGCGTTAAGAATGTCCTTTTCCGTCAGAACGATCATATTGCCAACCTTTTCCTTGACCAGAATGTCATTCGAATCTAAAACGCTCCGCCGCCCCGATTACCTTGTGTATTGTAACCCAATTTATGGTAGCAATGCAAGCGATTGATGCAGTGCAGAGACCATTCTCAACGGCTCCAAAGAGCGATCTCTGATGTGACGCCTTAAATTGAAAGCTGAGGGGCTTTTCAGTAGTCCTCAAAGCTTCTCATCCATTGCGGCCAGTCTTCCGGCGCGACGCGTCCCGCTCTGGTCCATGGTCCTGCCGTGTCAAACGCCCGATGCCATTTGAGCGTCCACAACTCCTTGAGACCTACTTTCCTGACAGACCAATCCAGAAAAAGACCGTTCATGTGACCGTTGTGTCGATTCATGCAGAAACGCCTCATCTCGTTAGCGCTGCCGCCTGATCCCCACACATTGGCGCAATCCCCGTCATACTGCGGTGGCTCGTCCTTGTCCAACGGGGTGGCACCCGTTATGGCGCAGTCCCCAAAAAACAGCACCTCCCCTGCGCCGTTGACATTAGGGCTCCTCCAGAGTTGCTTCAGCACTCGCCCGCCCACCACATTCGACGCGTTCAGCACCCACTGGTTAATACCGTAGCTGCTAGCAAAGGGCCGGCCGCTAATATCAGTGTCAGGTTGACCCCACGTTTGCTCCCACGCTCCGAATGGGGGCCGGGTGCCATCAGTGTAGAGCTTCGTCGCCGTCGGGCATAAAGTGATGTCTCTTTCTTTGTGGTAGTCCCGTATGAGGTCCCGCCATGTTAGGACGGCCGTCGGGAAATGGCCGCTATTGTCCTGGGTGTACATGGCCCAGATAAGGGCCCATTGGTGCAAATTCGATTGACAAGCAATTGTCTTAGCCTGTTTCTTAACTTGCTGCAGCGCCGGCATCAATATGGCCATCAACAGTGCAATAATAGCAATCACTACCAGAAGCTCTATCAACGTAAAGCCTTTCGGCTTGCGCATGACGGGCATCCCTCTCTTTTAGAGGAAGTTTTTCTTGACCAACGTTTCATCCGAATCTGATCGGTTCTGTCTCCGAGTTTGCCCTGTATATTATAATAGAACCGGTCGCGGTGACGCAACCTATTGGCGGCAGATTTTAGAACGCCCGGCTACCCAAACCTTGCGAGCCATTCGGGAATGGGTCGGTGCTCGGCAGGCGAGATATGAAACCCGACAGGAAATCCGCTCCGGCAAGAACCCCTATGTGATTTCTGTGCTAACGGTGGGCAGGCATTTGCGGTGGTCAAAAGGGCTGGGGGGCCTTGAGACGATCGTGAAATATCTCAGCAGCAAGCAAAAACCCTTTGATGACAACCATCTTGTCACTTAGAATACAGCAAAGTCAGCAGGACTGGCAAGTAACCCGAGCTGATTACGGTTTGCTACGCGGGCCAGCGTCGTCCCGGACGGGAACATGGGATTTTGTCTTGTGAGATGCGAAGATTTGCTCCCAACAGGAAAGACGTAAAAGATCCAGAACATATATGTAGATTTGGAGGTGACCAAATGAGACACGTGTGGAGTCCCATCTTTTCGAGGATCTCTGTCGTAGTTCTGGCCACCATGTTGGTGGCAGCGGGCGGCCAGCGGGCGGGCGGCAAGAACGTAGATACGGACAAGATGATCAAAGAGATGCTCACCGCGCGCCAAAGCCAGACCCAAATCCCGTGTCTGACAAAAACGTATGGATCATTTAGCATTCAGAAGGCCTATCGGATTCAGGCGAAGCTGGCCAAAGAACTCAGCAAACAACTGGGGGCTGTTGTAGGGTACAAGGTCGCGTATGCAAGCAAGGCCGCACAAAAGCAGTTCGGCATGGATGAGCCAGCGAGGGGGCCCTTTTTCATGATGCAGCGATTGACCAGCGGCTCTACGCTGTCGGTTGAGACATTCAATGAGATCATGCTTGAGACCGAAGTCGCCTTTACTCTCGGTAAACGTATTGACAAGCCTATCAAAGACGTTGCTGCCCTGAAGTCCTGCGTCAAGTGGGTGCATCCCGCATTCGATGCGGGTAACTTCCCGTATACCACGGACCAGGCAAAGCCCACTCCTGAGGATATGATTGCCATTGGTACGGGTGCCCATGTATTTGTTTTGGGTCCGGCGGTGGATCCAGGCAAGGTGGATATCGATGCCATCAATTTATCCTTAGCCAGAAATGGTGAAAAAATCAGGGAAAGCCCGGCACGTGATGTCATGGGCAGCCCATGGAATTCCTTGTTATGGTGCGCCAATAGTCTCACCAAGTCCGGGCACGTTCTGGAGCCCGGTATGGTCGTGCTATGCGGTACTGCAGCCCCAGCCTATAAAGTGAAAGGCAACCAGATCAAGGGCGTTTTTGAAGGGGACTGCGGGATGCTGGGAAAGGTGACCTTGACTGTCAGGTAAACGGGCGATTCACGAATCATTAGAAATGCCTGAATTAACCCGGACGAGCTATAGGCGCGTGCAAAAAGTCGGTGGTTTGGCGCTATGTCAAATCGAGGTACGAAAAACTCAACGCCATACCAGCAAATCCGTTTCTTTGCATACATTCTGGATGAAGAACTTTCGAGAAGACAAAACAGTCTGAACGCTCAATATCATGTTGAAGATGAGGCTTGGCGACGTAGTTAAGCATGTGTGAATAAAAAGTACAACGTGGTTTGAGGAGTAGTCTATGTCTGCTTCAGTATTAATGATTGTCGCAATCGTTTGCTTGTCGATGGGTTATTTGCTATATGGCCGATTCATAACGCGGAAGTATGGCCTGGATCCCAACCGCAAGACTCCAGCCCATACAAAGCGTGATGACGTAGATTATGTTCCAACCAAGGCGCCGGTGCTTATGGGGCACCATTTTGCCTCCATTGCAGGGGCAGCTCCTATTATTGGGCCGGTGGTCGCGGCTGTGTTTGGATGGATTCCCGTGCTTTTGTGGATTCTGATCGGCAGTATATTCTTAGGCGGAGTCCATGACTTTTCCGCCCTGGTAGCATCCGTCCGGCACGGCGGAAAGACTATCGGAGAGGTGATTGAAGAGCATGTAGGTCAGGCCGGCAAACGCCTGTTTCTGGCTTTCGCATGGTTCTTAGTCGTCTTGTTGATCGCGGTATTCGCACACGCAGTAGCCGATGTCTTTGTCAAAGAACCGGCCACGGCCACGGCGTCCTTCTTATTTATCATCGTTGCGATTCTCTTTGGACTGAGTGTATACCGCACCAAGACACCCTTGTGGTTGGCATCCATCATCGGCGTGGCCCTTCTGACAGGCTGTATTGCCGTCGGATTGCGTTTCCCGATCGTGCTGTCCTACAACACGTGGAAGCTGGTTCTGTTTGTCTATGTATTCTTTGCGGCAGTCGCTCCAGTCTGGATCCTTCTACAGCCACGGGACTACCTGTGCTCATTTTTGTTATATGCGATTATGATAGCGGGTGTTGTGGGAATTTTCGCTGCCAATCCCAAAATGACGTCACCCGCTTTCACTGCCTTTAATGTCGAGGGCAAGGGCTTTCTGTTCCCCATTCTTTTTGTGACGGTTGCGTGCGGGGCTATCTCAGGATTTCATTCGCTGGTCTCAGCGGGCACGACCGCAAAGCAGCTTAATAAAGAAACCGATGCCAGACCGATTGCGTATGGAAGCATGCTCATCGAAGGTTTACTGGCAGTGATGGCACTGATCACGGCCACGACGATTCTTCAAAGCGATTATACAAAGCTCATGGGTGAGGGAGGTCCCATTGCCGTCTTCTCTTCGGGCATTGGTAGTTTCGTTTCTCATTTGGGTATCCCCGAAAAAGCAGGGGCCACCTTCGCTGCACTTGCCATTTCAGCATTTGCGCTGACCACGCTCGATACAGCCACACGTCTGGGGCGGTTCATGTTTCAAGAATTTTTTGAAGGTACAGGCCCACAGGCCGTTTTGAGCAAAAACCGTTACGCGGGCACGGTCGTCACAATTGCCGTGGCCATGCTCTTTACCTTCACGGGTACACGCGCTGCCCTGTGGCCGCTCTTTGGCTCGGCCAACCAGTTGCTCGCATCGTTGACGCTGTTGGCTGTCACCCTTTGGCTTGCGAAGCTCCGAACAGGTAACAGGTTTATCAAGTATCCGATGTATTTTATGTTCTGTGTAACGTTAACCGCTTTAGTCTTCCTGGCTTATAGAAACTTTGTCGCCAAAAATATCCCATTGATTGTTACGTCGATCCTGCTTCTTGGTGTAGCTATCACACTGGTCATCAACGCGATGAGCAGTCTGAAAAAGATAACACACGAACCCAAGATTGAAACCGCTGAATAAGAGGAGAAATGACAAGTGAGTACGCCCAAGACCCTCAAACGTGTTCTCATGGGGCCAGGGCCGTCGGATGTCGACCCGAGAGTGTTGGAAGCGATGTCACGTCCGACGATCGGACACCTTGATCCTGCGTTTTTGGAGATATTGAACGAAGTACGCGAATTGCTGCAGTATACCTTCCAAACACAGAACGAGATGACCCTTGCCATCTCCGGCACCGGAAGCGCCGGCATGGAAGCCTGCGTAGTCAATCTTATCGAGCGGGGCGATCCCATGCTGGTCTGCATCAACGGCGTATTTGGCAAGCGCATGGCCGATGTGGCAGAACGGTGCGGCGCTGAGGTCTCTACCGTCCAGATCGATTGGGGCAAGGCATTTGCGCCGGAACAAGTCGCCGAAGCGCTTCAGAAGCAGCCGGCCAAGGTCGTCGGCATTGTGCACGCCGAGACCTCAACGGGTGTGCGCCAGCCTCTCGAAGAGATCTCCAAGATTGTCCATGATCACGGCGCCCTGTTGCTGGTGGACGCAGTAACCAGCCTGGGCGGCATGAAGGTCGATGTCGATGGCTGGAAGATAGATGCGTGTTACTCCGGCACCCAGAAGTGCCTGTCTTGTCCGCCGGGGCTCGCGCCCGTGACCTTCAGTGACGCCGCGATAAAGGTTATCGAGAATCGCAGAACCAAGGTCCAGAGCTGGTATCTTGACGTGTCCATGATCCGCAAGTATTGGGGCAGCGAACGTCTGTATCACCACACCGCGCCGGTCAACATGAACTATGCCCTGCTGGAATCACTGAAGCTGATCAAGGAAGAGGGATTGGAGTCGCGTTGGACACGCCATATCACAAACCATAAGATACTTAAAGCCGGACTGTCTGCGATGGGCATTAAGTATGTGCCCGAGCCGGGGTACGAGCTACCCATGCTCAACGCGGTGTCCATACCCGAGGGCGTTGATGATGTCACCGTGAGAAAACAACTGCTCCGCGAGTTCAATATCGAGATTGGCGGCGGGTTGGGTAACTTCAAGGCAAAGGCATGGCGAATCGGTTTGATGGGATCAGCTTGCACGCTCAGTAACGTGATGCTGGCTCTTTCAGCATTAGAGAAGTGTCTGACGGACCAGGGGGCCAAGCTTGGGCCGGGTGCGGGTATCGCCGCGGCTACAAAGCAGGCATGCAAGAACTAAGCCCTGCATGCTTGCCAGTGGATGCAAATGCCTGAGCTGTGCGCCTTACATTATTCAATTCAGTCGGCTTGGAAAACTTTGACGGCAAAGAAGGCGGATGAAAACATCGTATCGGATGGCTTCGAATCGTCTGAGTTTGCGGGTAGTTGGAATGAACTCCCACACGCGAAAGACAACAGGCTACTCTTACTGAGCGTCTGGTGACCATGGGCATCACTGCCATTCTAATGGCCGTCGTCGGCCGGTCTCGGGCAAAGCCCCTCTGCGTATGTTCTTGAATTATTCCGAAATATGATGTCCCGAAAAAAGGGAGGCAAAGATGGTAAAAAACATACCTTTTACAATTTTCATGTTAGCGGGATTAGCACAGACCAGCTTCGCTAAGAACCCAACGTTCTTCGGCGCCGATTCTTCCGGCCGCTATGACGCCAATAAGGGAAATCCGGGTGGAGGCGCCGGTGTCGCGGTGAGCGATCAGCCTGAAGGCCCTTTCAAGTACAAGGGCGGAATCATAGACAAATACGGTCGAAATAACCACCATTCCATCGTCAAATGGTGCGGCAAGTGGATCCCATGGTATCGCGGATGGGTACCTGGTCACCATCGAATAGTGAGGGGCGAGTACATTAACCTCCATCCCGACGGAACGATGCAAAAAGTGGAGATTACGCAAGAGGATGTCGGACCCTTGGCCGCTGACCGGACGGTTCAGCCCGATTTGGGCGGATACCTGTTTGCCCATATGACCAAGCAGGACTACGGCCGTCTCTACTATTCAGTCAGTAAAGACGGCCTGCACTGGACCCTGCTCAATGACGGGCAGAGAATCTATGAAGACTATCGGGGCCATCCAGACATCACGCTCGGTCATGATGGAAGGTACTACCTGGTTGGCAACGTCCGAAATACCGGGATCATCATCTGGGTCTCAACAGATCTAATCGCCTGGAAAGAACATCGCGATGTTAACGTCGATCTTGAGAAAACACCAGGCTTCAGGCCTGCCTCCGGCTATCAGGGCGCACCGAAGATGTACTACGACAAAACCTCCCGGCGATACATCATCACCTGGCACACTCCCTCCGCCGACAAGGACCCGAACGCCATCGAGCCGTTCTGGTCCTGTATGCGGACACTTTATGTCACATCCAAAGACCTGAAAACCTTTTCGGATCCCAAACGGCTCTTTTCTTTCGATATGGCTACCATCGATGTCATCATCCGAAAAGAGGGGCAAACGTACTATGCTATCATCAAGGACGAAAGATATCCCGACGACTCGTGGCCCACAGGCAAGACCGTCCGAATATGCTCGGGCCCAACCGTAACGGGGCCTTACTCGAAACCTTCTGAGCCGATTACCCCAAACTTCCGCGAGGCCCCCAATCTGATCCCCAAGCCGGACGGCAAGGGCTGGTATCTCTATTACGAACAGTATCCCGGCATACAATACGGCTGTTCTACCGCTCCGATGCTGGAGGGGCCTTGGTATGACGTCTACATCCTGAATTACAAAGTCCCCGAAAATACTCGCCATGGATGTATGATACCCATCACTCAAGAGCAGTACGATGCCATCACGGCCACGTTTGGAGAGGAGGAGCAGCCACGTTGATGAGCTTCGTACTTCGGCGGTTGGACTGAATGGTACGCTGGTCGGCCTACATAGTACGACCACACACCACGGCAGCACAGCGATTTTCGGCTATTTCGACTTCGCGGCAACTGTGGACGCGCCAGTCTTCAGCGGACTCTACCACCCAAACTTGCTGTTCCTGCGCCGGGAACACAGGCGAGACTGGGGCCCAACATATCCGGTAGTTAGGACGCTACGAGCTATCCAGCGTTGCTACGTGCTGCGGCAGGGATAGAAAAAGAGGTCGGTTCTTGTTATGATACCTCCCGATGAACGAAATAGAATCACACAGACGAATATCTCTATCCTTTGATCGTGGAACACTCTTACTGACAGGTTTGGAACGTAAGGAACTACCCAATATTCCTGGCTTGGCTGTTTGGAGGTGGGACATGCGCGTTGGGGCTTGGCGCTCCGATGCGATTTACTATTCTTCAGTTCGCGCTGTTCTCAATCACCGGTCCATGTCATCTTTTCATGACGATGTACCACAGCCGGTTCGTGTTTGCTGGGCCAAGGTTGAACTTCCGAAACTTAGGCCGGAGCAGACAGAGGCACTTACCGCATGGATAGAAGCCGGCCGTCGCGGCCAGATAATCATGCCAACGGGAACCGGAAAGACGGAGGTCGCCTTTGCTGCGATGCGCGAAACAAAAATAGCGACCTTGGTTGTGGCGCCGGTTCGCGATCTGATGTACCAGTGGCACAGACGCATCTTGGGGGCCTTCGGCTACGACGCCGGGATCGTTGGCGACAACCTGTTCAACATCAAACCGATCACGGTAACAACGTATGACAGTGCATACATTCACATGGATAAGATGGGGGCCGGCTTCGGCCTGCTGATCTTTGATGAGGAGCACCATCTGCCGGGCAAATGCCGCCGTGAGGCCGCAATTCTCAGCGCTGCCGGTATGCGACTGGGACTGACGGCCACTCCTGAACGTTCAGATGGCCTACACAGGGACCTGGATTGGCTTATCGGCCCAGTGGTCTATCAGATGCCGTTTAAGAGCGCCAAAGGTTCGACCCTCGCCGATTTTGACGTCGTGCGTGTCCC
>SMTZ1_10003702_pt1 | contig 15388 bp, 12 predicted proteins | sample DeeMarSWOR136_30_FD_25667 | JGI IMG/M metagenome (IMG submission 25667)
TGTCATTTCCAGCCTCCAAAATATATTAATTTCGAAAATTATAATATACCGTAACCACTACAATGCGATATCGAAATCCGCTCTATCAAACCAGGCGGAATCGCTACATTATTTACGGGGCACCCGGACGACGTAGGTATCCGCTATCTTGTCGTGGAGGCCCTGCTTGCGGGCGTCGAACGCTGTAATCAGGAAGCCGATACCCAGTGTCAGCCAACAGATTATATACCCCAGATAGCGCAGGACCGCTATCCTCAAGTCAGCAGGCCTGCCGTCGGTTCCCACCACCTGGACATCGACAGCTATCTGCCCCAGCGTCTGCCCGCGCCATGCCCAAAGCCCGATGAAGTAGAGGACATTGACAAAACCCCAGCTTATTATCGAGAGCAGGATGACATCGATAAGGAACGCCAGGAGCCGTATCCAGAAACCAGCGTACTCCATCTCCCCCGCGACGGCTGGCTTCAATTCAGTTTCGGTATTCATTTATGCCTCCTTTGAAATCCCCTTTTATCCCTACAGCACCTCGCCCTGTGTTCAGGCAGTTAGGCCAAATAATCTTACGGCATTCTCCGTCGTACGCTCGGCAACGACTCCTTGCTCCACTCCCTTGAGCCGGGCGACAGCCCGCAGCGTCCTGACGACATCCGACGGTCGGGACTCGTACCTCGTCTCTCTCCCGTAGGTAACCGGCGCATCCGTCTCCAGGAGCAGGTTCTCCAGCGGCACTTGCCTGACAGACTTCCTGTGCTCATCGTGGTACTCACAGGCGGGAGTAGCGGAGATGAAGTAGCCCTCGGCAACTATATCACGCAGGACGCTGGAGAACCCGGCGTACCAGTGGAATACAACTTTCCTGACCTTGCACTCTTTGACCAGGTCGAACCCGTCCCGCCAGGCATACCTGCTGTGAACGCTGACCGCTTTATCATACTTCCTCGCCAGCTCCAGCACGAACCTGAATACGTCCTTCTGCTGCTCCTTCTCAGTTACCGCCCTCACCCTCTTGTGGTAGTCCAGCCCGACTTCGCCGACTCCAACCGCTATCTCGATATTGTCCTCGATAAACCTCAAGTTCATGTCTATTGCAGCGTTATCCATATTTCCCAGGCTCCAGGGGTGTAATCCCAGCGCTGGATAGACGACCGGCCTGTACTTCTCGGAGAGCTCAAGCACCTTGAGATTCGACTCGTAGTCCTGTCCCACAGCGATGATGGCGGCGACACCAGCCTGCCTTGCCTCTCGAACTGCTGCCTCGATATCCTCTACCTCATCGAGATGGGCATGGCTGTCGATAAGCCTGTATATTTCCGTATTCATTTCGGTAAAAGGCCCGGTAAATGGCTGAACATACTATAGCATGTATGAAATCCGCAAGAAACAAAACGCTGGGTTGACCTCTGCGCTCAACCCAGCGGATAGCAAGGCATCCCCTGCGCCTACTTACCTATCAAACCATACTTCTCGATATTCCGGTCGGCGATCCTCTGAATCTCTTCAAGCTCCTTCTTCCCGCCATTCTTGCCGAAAAGGTGCCTGAACCTCGTCTGAAGCTTCAGGTACTCCTCCACCGGAACCTTCCTGGGGATTTTCTGCACCTTCGTCTCTCCCTCCTCCACCTCATACAGCGGGTACAGCCCGGTATTCACCGCCAGCCTGGCAATGTCGATGGTGTGCGCGGGGTCGGACCCCCAGCCCAGAGGACAGGGGACATGAATCTGCATATATTTCGGCCCCCGAATGGACAGCGCTCGCCTTATCTTTCTATCCAGGTCGAGGTGATAGCCCACTGATGCAGTAGCCACGTAGGGGATTTCATGGGCGACAGCTATCTGTGGCACATCCTTCTTCGGCCTCCAGTTACCCATAGAAACACGGCCCGGAGGGCTGGTCGTGGTACGGGCATAATACGGGGTGAGGCCGCTGCGCTGTATGCCGGTGTTCATGTAGGCCTCATTGTCATAGCAGATATAGAGGACATCGTGCCCGCGCTCGAACATGCCTGAGATAGCGCCGAGCCCTATGTCAGCGGTCGAACCGTCACCGCCCTGGGCGATAACCCTCACCTTGTCCAGCTGACCGTTAATCTTCAGCGCCGCCTCTATACCCGCAGCCACCGCTGCCGTGTTCTCGAACAGTGAGTGGAGCCAGGGTACCTCCCACGCTGACTCAGGATACTTGGAGCTGAACACCTCAAGACACCCTGTGGAGTTAACCACGATTACGTTGCGACCCGCTGCCCTCAATACCAGGCGGGCAGCCAGCGACTGACCGCACCCGGGACAGGCAGTATGCCCGGATGCAAACAGATGGTCACCAAATTTGTCCTGTTCTTCTACTTCAAGCATCGATCCCCTCCAGTTCCAGTTCCTCTTTCAGGCCGATGAAATCAGCATCCTCAAACTGCTGTTGCGCTTTCTTAATAGCTAGCTTTATGTCATCTATGGTGACGTCTCTCCCGCCGAGACCGATGACGAACCCGCTGATCCGTGGAGACGCGTCACGACCCTGGAAAATCGCTCTCATGTCGGTAGCGACTGCGCCGCTGGCTCCCAGGGAGATGTCCTTCTCGATAACGACGATGTTCACGGCGTTCCTCAGCGCCTCGTAGAGTGCCTCCTTGGGAAAGGGCCGGTAGCATATCATCCTGAGAAGGCCAACCTTTTCGCCCTCGGTCCGCAGTTCATCTATAGCATCCTTGATAGTGCCCGCCATCGAGCCCAGAGCCACAACAACGGTGGAAGAATCATCAACGTGATAGTTCTCAAAGAGACCGTAAGATGGGCGGGCAAAGGTGTTGCTGAAATCGCGCGCCACCTCTTCCACTATGGGTATTGACTTCTTCAGTGTCTCCTGAATCATGTACCGCGTCTCCATGTACTTCTCAGGGTCAGCGTAGGCACCCATAGTCGAAGGATTTTCGACGTCGAGCTTATATATCGGTTCGTAGAATGGTAAGAAAGCATCCGCCTTCTCCTGGTCGGGGAGGTCCACTATCTCATAGGCATGAGGCAGCACATACCCATCCGCGCAGACCATAACCGGCAGCATCACCCGGTGGTCCTCGGCGATACGATACGCCTGAAGAAGCAGGTCGCAGGTCTCCTGGTTGTTCTCGGCATAGAGCTGGATCCAGCCGCTGTCCCTCAATATCATCGAGTCCTGCTGGTCATTCCAGATATTGAGCGGCGCCGACACCGAGCGATTGACGCAGATCATCACCACCGGCAGGCGCATGCCCGAGATATTGAAAATCACCTCGCTCATCAATAAAATGCCCTGGGAGGAGCTACAGGTGAAAACCCTGGCGCCAGCAGCGCAAGCTCCCAGGCATACCGATGCCGCTGAATGCTCGCCCTCGACGTTGATGAACTCCGCTTCCAGGTCACCATCAGCCACAATCTGCGACAGCTCTTCGACAATCAGGGTCTGCGGGGTTATCGGGTAGGCTGAGATAACCTTGGGGCGGCACAGCGCCACCATCTCGGCCATCGCTCGCGCGCCCTGCAGCATTCTTCCTTTAACCATGTTCGTCCTCCTCCGATACCATCTCGATGTCCTCAACGGGACAGACGTTAGCACAGATGCCGCAGCCCTTGCAGTAATCCTCGTTGGCATAATAGGTCTTCTGCCCCGTGCCGAAGATACAGCCTTCGGGGCAGCTTAGGGCACACAAATCGCAGGCAATACACCTCTGATGCAGGAAGTGTGGCTTGCCTGCTGTACGCCAGCTCCCTGTTTTATTGACACGGCTTCCTCCAGGATGGGTTACCGTACCCAGCGTAATCTTCATAATCAATTCCCCCGGTTCTTGACCTCGTTGTACGCCTCGACAAGCGCCTTCCAGTTATCCTCCGCCGCCTTCCCCGAGAAACGAGTGTAAATAGCTTTCTCGAGCGCCTCCAGGCTCAGCTCCCCTGTCGCCGCAATGAAAGCGCCGATGAGAGCGGTGTTAACCCTATCGGCACGACCCATGATCTCCCTGGCAATACGAGATGCCGGCACGGTCAATACCCAGCCACCAGTTACGAGGCCAAGCTCAGACGCGGGTTTACTATGGTTGATGACAGCGAGACCGCCCGGTTTCAATCCGGCGACGACATCGAATCCCCTGAGCAGGGTTGGGTCCTGTACCAGCACATAGTCAGGCTTGTAAATCTGGCTGCGCACCCGGATTGGGTTATCGCCAATGCGGACGAACGCATTCATCGGCGCTCCCATGCGCGCCGCCCCGAAAGTGGGAAACGATAAAGCGTACTTCCCATCCTCGAAGGCAGCGTTGGCCAGGATCGTCGCCGTGGTGATAGCCCCCTGTCCTGCTCGCGCGTGGATACGAATCTCCTTCATCATTTGACCTGTCTCCAAATCTGTTGCAGCTATAAAAATAACACGCTCTTTTACCCAACAACCACGTTCACCAGCCGCCCTGGTACGTAGATAACGTTCTTTATCTGCTTGCCATCGATATGCGCCCGCACGCGCTCCCGGCTCAATGCCAGCTCACGGGCCTCTGATTCAGTAATGGAAACCGGGACGGATACCCGGTCGCGAAGCTTGCCGTTGACCTGGATTACCAGGGTAACCTCCTCCTCCGCAACCAGCTTTTCGTCCCATGAGGGAAAGGACTGATTGTGTATGCTGTAGGCATGGCCGGTCCGTTCCCACAATTCCTCAGCCATATGAGGCGCCGTGGGGGCGAGAAGAAGCATCAGCTTATCGACCGCATCCTGCCAGGCACTACCAGCAACCCCGCGCTCGTCCTTCAATTTCGACAGGTAGTTTGTGAACTCCATGAGACCGGCAAGCATGGTGTTGAAGCGGAACTTCTCCAGGTCTTCGGTAACCCTTCTAATCGTCTTATGAGTCTGGTGGCGCAGCTCATTCTCCGCCTCCCGGTCCATCCGGGGCAAATCCGTTCCCCTTTGCTCTTCCAGAATGAGATTCCAGACACGGTTGAGCCAGCGCCAGATGCCGCTGATGCCGCTATCATCCCAGCCACCACCCTGCTCCCAGGGCCCAACGAACATGAGATAGCCGCGTACTGTGTCCGCACCCAGTCTCGCCACATATTCATCGGGGTTTACCACATTGCCCCGCGATTTGCTCATCTTCTGCCGCTCCATGACGATGGTCCCCTGATTGAATAAACGGGTAAAGGGCTCGTCGAAGCTCACCAGCCCCAGGTCCCGGATCGCCTTGTTGAAGAAACGGGCATAGAGCAGGTGCATCGTGGCATGCTCCGCCCCTCCAGTGTACTGGTCCACGGGCATCCAGTAAGCAAGCTTCTCGGGATCGAAGGGTCCCCGGTCATAGTCTGGACTGGTATAGCGCAGGAAATACCAGTTGGAGCATATGAAAGTGTCCATAGTATCGGTCTCGCGGCTGGCCGGACCGCGGCACTGCGGGCACGTGGTGTTTACAAATGATTCACAGTATTTGAGCGGCGACTCGCCCGTGGGTTTGAACTCAGCGTCCTCTGGCAGCAGCACCGGCAGGTCGCTCTCCGGGACAGGAACAGTGCCACATGTTGGGCAATAGACAATGGGAATCGGCGCCCCCCAATACCTCTGGCGGGAAATCAGCCAGTCACGCAGGCGGTAGCTTTCGGTGCGCCTGCCGTAACCATTGGCCTCCATGAAATCGGAAATAGCCTCCTTCCCCTGCTCGCTGGGCATGCCATCGAACTGCCCCGAGTTGACCATGGTGCCCGCCTCGACGTAGGCCTCCGTGAACTCCTCCCCCGACCACCCGTCGGGAGCGATAACAACCCTGATCGGCAAACCATAATCATGGGCGAACTCGAAATCACGCTGGTCGTGAGCGGGCACCGCCATCACCGCCCCGGTACCATAGCTCAGCAGAACGTAGTCAGCAATCCACAGCGGCACCTTCTCTCCATTGAGCTTGTTGACCGCGTAGCTACCGATAAAAACCCCCGTTTTCTCCTTCTCCGTGGACAGCCGCTCGACCTCCGTCTGGCTGCGCGCCCGTTCAATGTAAGCCTGGACCTCCTCTTTGCACTCAGGAGCAGTCAGCTTCGCTACCAGAGGATGCTCCGGGGCAAAGACCATAAAGGTGACTCCAAAGATAGTATCGGGTCGGGTGGTAAATACCCTGATCTCCTTCTCCTCAACCCCCTCATAGTCGAGTCCGAAAGATATCTCCACGCCATAGCTCTTGCCGATCCAGTTGCGCTGCATCAGCTTTACCCGCTCAGGCCACTCAATTCCGGAGTGCTCGAGGAGTTCATCAGCATACCTGGTAATCCTGAAGAACCACTGCTCGAGGTCACGCCTGATAACAGGGGTGCCACAGCGCTCGCAGAGCCCGTCCCCGACAACCTGCTCGTTAGCCAGTACTGTCTGGCACTCGGGACACCAGTTGGCCGGAGACTTGCTGCGGTAAGCCAGCCCGGCATGGTAAAGCTTGAGGAAAAACCACTGCGTCCACTTGTAGTAATCGGGGAGGCAGGTAACAACCTCGCGGCTCCAGTCATACATAGAGCCCATGGTCTTCAACTGGCGTCGCATAGTCTCGACGTTCTGCATCGTCCACGTATAGGGATGGATGCCTTCCCTGATGGCTGCGTTCTCGGCAGGAAGACCGAAGGCATCGAAGCCCATGGGATGCATCACGTTGTAGCCCTGCATCCGCTTGAAACGGGCATGGACATCCGAAGGGGCCATCGCATACCAGTGCCCGATGTGAAGGTCCCCCGAAGTGTAGGGGAACATGGTCAGCGCGTACCACTTTGTGCGCTCTGAATTCTCGTGCACCCGGTAGAGGTTGTCGGCTTCCCATCTGGCCTGCCACTTCGTCTCGATCTCCTGGGGATTATACTTTGGCACCATCTTCCTATCTCTTGCAGGGTAATGATAACATAAAAACCCGTAGCCTGTTAACACTCCTACGAGCATATTATGCAAGGCTAAGCTATGGTATAATGAGGCTGTCAGGTCGACCGCCGGATGCATTCGCTTTAGATTCGCTATCAATAACCGATATACGCTAGATAGGTAGGAAGCATGAGCACCTGGAACTCGGAAAAGAAAACGGTACTTGAGGCTGCCCAGAGGATGGCGCAGGAAGGCTATGTAGTGGGCACCGCTGGAAATGTGAGTATGCGGCTCGACGAACCCAGTGGACGGGGACTGGTGGCTATCACTCCGAATGACAGATATTACGACAATCTCACTGTAGATGATATCGTGGTTGTGGATTTCGACGGGCAGCAAGTTGAGGGAGAGCTAAAAACCTCCGTAGAGACGATGTTGCACATCGGTATATACAAAGCCCGTAAAAAGGTAAATGCCGTTATGCACGTACATCCCGTCTATGCCAGTATTGTAGCGGTTACCGGCCTTGGGATTCCCCCCATTCTGGAGGACCAGGTTACCTATCTCGGCGGGGAGATAAAGATCGCGCAGTATGCACTTTCTGGCACCGATGAACTCGCTAAGAATGTCATCTCGGCACTGGGTGCCAATAACGCTGTCTTATTAGCGAATCATGGTGCGCTCAGCGTCGGGAGAAATATGAAGGAAGCGTATACCAACTGCGCGATGCTGGAGAAGACAGCGAAAATATACGTCTATGCGCGTAACAGCGGCACAGAAATCCGCCAGGTTCCTGCCGAGCCTCTGGCTGTCATGCAGGCTTTCTTCAATTACCACCACGGCGATAGCTAACAGGCACTCCACCATTAGATTCAGGCAGGTGATAGATATATCAATATCTCTTATCGGAGATGCTTAGGTGTCAGAGCAAGATAAGCTCTACATGGGAATAGACGTCGGTTCGGTCAGCCTGAACATAGCTATAATCGACGAACAGGTCAACCTGCTTGCCAGCATATATCAGCGAACCAAAGGACAGCCTATCCCGGCTCTTCTTAATGCCTTCAATAGCCTCGCCAAGGATTTCCCCCTGCTAAGCGGGGTGGTGGTTACCGGAAGCGGCCGTGAACTGATTGCCGATATACTAGGTGTAGCTAAAGAGAACGAAATCATCACACAGGCAAAGGCTGTGACCCACTTTCATCCCGAGGTCAGGACGGTCATCGAGATCGGGGGGCAGGATTCGAAGCTTATCTCACTGGAGCGAGACGAGCAAAACGGGAAATCGATCATCGTTGACCACGCTCTGAATGAGATATGCGCCGCCGGCACCGGTTCATTCCTCGACCAACAGGCATACCGTCTCGGTATTTCCATTGATAAGGAATTCGGCGCTCTGGCACTGAAGTCTAAAAAGCCAGCGACCATCGCCGGCAGGTGCAGTGTCTTCGCCAAATCCGACATGGTCCACCTCCAGCAGGAGGGAACACCGAAACAGGATATTGTTGCCGGGCTGTGCTACGCCCTGGCCAGGAACTATATAAGCAACCTGGGCAAAGGCAAGAAATTCAAGAAGCCCGTAGCATTCCAAGGAGGGGTAGCTGCCAATCAGGGGGTTGTCAGAGCATTTGAAGACCTTCTGCAACTGGAGAAAGGCGAGCTGATTATCCCCGAGCATTTCCTTATCACAGGAGCACTGGGCTCGGCTATCACGGCACTCGAAGGTGAAACCAGCACCCCGCTGGAGCTTAGCCAGGCTGCAGAGGATTTAAAGCAATACCTGATTAAGACAGCCAGCGAAATAAAACATGGCTATCTGAAGAGACTGGTGTACAAAGACGGTGCCAGTCCCTCCACCGAAGACTATAGCGGGCATAAGGGGCGGAAGGAGAAGGGGTATTTAGGGATAGATGTAGGTGCAGCCAGCACAAACATCGTCATTCTGGACGATAATAAGAACCTGCTGCGCAAGCGATACCTGATGACTGAAGGCGAGCCTATCGAGTCGGTTAAGAAAGGGCTCCTCGATATAGCCAGCGGGATAGAGCGCCTCCTTGACGTCCAAGGGGTAGGAGTCACCGGCAGCGGACGCTATTTCGTCGGTCACTTCGCTGGCGCCGACGTGGTCATAAACGAGATCACGGCACAGGCAAAGGCCACCATGGAAATAGATGGCTCGGTGGATACTATCTTCGAGATCGGTGGTCAGGACTCAAAATTCATCTCGCTCCGAAACGGCTCGGTGGTTGATTTTGAAATGAATAAAGTCTGCGCCGCAGGAACAGGCTCATTCCTCCAGGAGCAAGCGGACAGACTGGATGAAAGAATCAATGACTTCAGCAAACTCGCCTTCGACTCGAAAAACCCCGCTGACCTGGGTACACGGTGTACCGTCTTCATGGAGTCAGACCTGATACACCACCAGCAGGTAGGCTCAGCCAAGGTCGACCTCATAGCAGGCCTCTCCTACTCCGTAGCCTACAATTACATAGAAAAGGTAGTGGGAAATAAGAGAATCGGCGAGCGCATATATTTTCAGGGCGGTGTGGCAGCAAACAGGAGCGTGGCTGCCGCCTTCGAGAACATCCTGAATAAGCAAATCACCGTGCCCGAGCACCACGAGGTAACCGGCGCCATAGGCGCTGCATTGATCGCGCGGGAAAGAAGAAAAGGAAGCAGGCAAAAAAGCAGCTTCGCGGGCTTCGACCTGAGAGACAGGGAGTACAGGGTTAAAACCTTCGAGTGTAAGCATTGTCCCAACCACTGCGAGATAAAGAGGGTATTCGTCGGCAGCGAATCGAAGTCGTTCTACGGCGGCATCTGCGACAGGTACGATGTCAAGCGAGGCGAGAGCGCGGGGAAAGGTCTGCCGGACCTGTTTAAGGAGCGAGAGGAACTGTTGCTCAGCTACTACAGGGAGGGCGAAGCCAATCCCGACACTGTGACCATCGGTATCCCCAGAATGCTTATGTTCTACGAGCAGTTTCCGCTGTGGGCCACATTCTTCCAGGAACTGGAGCTACAGGTAGTGATTTCCGACAAGACCAACAGGAAGCTCATCAATAAGGGACTTCAGTTGATACTGTCCGAGATGTGCTACCCGGTCAAAGTTGCCTATGGTCACGTTGAGAACCTCGTCGAGAAGAAGGTGGACTATGTCTTTCTGCCCAACGTCATCGACCTGGAGCGGACAGCGGACGATGCAGAAAGAAGCTATAACTGCCCCTATATCCAGGGTATCCCCTTCATACTGGGGCCTGCTTTCGAAGAAAGGGTGAAGCTGATTAACCCTACAATATACATGGCAGAGGAAAAGTACAACCTCAGGCAGAAACTGGTTCAGCTGGGCCGGATGCTGGGAAAAAGGGCCAAGGATGCCGCCCGAGCCGCAGATACCGCTATCAAGGCTCAGCATGAGTTCCAGGATAAGTGTCAGCAGCGAGGTCGTGAGGTGCTTCAGGGCTTGAGCAGGGACAACGAGGCGGTGGTGGTCATAGGCAAGCCCTACAATGTCCACGATATAGGGCTTAATCTAAACATACCCAAGAAATTGCGAAATCTGGGGGTGCTCGCAATTCCCTTCGACCTGCTGCCCCTGGGCTCGGTCAGGTTGCCCCCTCACTATTTCAACCTTGTCTGGAAGAATGAGCAGAATCTCCTGAGAGCGGTGATATTCGCCAGGGACCACAGGAGCCTGAATCCGGTATTAATTACAAATTACGGCTGCGGCCCCGACGCCTTCTTTATGAAATATCTCGAGGACACCATGGGAGAAGACCCCTGCCTGGTTCTGGAGGTGGACGAGCATAGCGCCGACGCCGGAATAACAACCCGGATCGAGGCCTTCGTCGATACCGTCGACAGGCCCAAGACAGCAGCAATAGAGAAGCAACAGTTAGACCTGACTGTCATAATACCCTCTGGTGAGATTAATTTCTTGAAGCCGTCGAAGAAAGTAAGGCAGCTGGATAAGACCATCTACATACCGAACATCGGTGGTCATTCCAGTATATGGGCTGCTGCACTTCAAGCGGCAGGATTGGAGGCAGAAGTCCTGCCCAAACCCGACGAAAGGTCGGAGGAATTAGGGAGAAGATACGCCTCCTCTAAGGAATGTCACCCCTACCTGCTAACCACCGGCGACCTGGTGCGGATGACAGAACTTGATGGTTTCGACCCCGACCGCTCAGCGTTTCTCATGCTTAACTTCGACGGCTCATGCCGTTTAACCCAATACGCCATATCACAAAAGCTGGTCCTCAAGAGATTGGGGCTCTCACACATTCCCATACTCGCCCCCAGAACCTCCATTCGCCTCGATGAGTCCACCTGGCTCTTCGGACTCGTCTGGGGCAAAGCGCTCTGGAAGGGGTGGCTGGCAGTAGACGTCCTGCTGAAAAAAGCAGCCAGTATTCGACCGTATGAAATAAACAAAGGCGAAACAGACCGCGTTTACGAAGAGGCGGTGGCGCATATAGCCTCGGCGCTTGTCAGGGGAACTTTCCCCGAGGCGCTGGGGAATGCAATATCAGCTATGGATAGTATCCCAATAAAGAAAGAGAATAGACCCATCATAGGAATCGTCGGCGAGTTCTATAGCTGCATGTGCCCCTGGGCCAACAACGATATAGTCAAAGAGCTCGAGGCACAAGGCGCTGAGGTGAGGTTAGGTCCAACCACAACTGACTACCTGGTATATTTCAACCATGTGTATCCCAATACCTACCTCTCCTTTAAAAAATATATCACCGCGCTGTATTACCATCTCCGGAGGTACTGGCATATATACTGGCAGAGGAAAATCGAGGATGCGCTGGGAGAGGAACTCTCGGACTGCAGGATACCGCCTGTCAAACAGAGAGAGGATATGGCCTCTCCCTATGTCAGCGCAGCCATAGACCCGGTGGTAACGGTAAATGTCAGTAAAGCACAAGGCTATGCAGCGCGGGGGTGCAGCGGTATAGCCAACCTGATAGTCCTCAACTGCCTCTACGGTGGCTTATGCACCGCCGTCTATAAGAAGATACAGAGAGAGCACAATAATATCCCCATACTCACTATGATATACGACGGTTTAAAGCAGACTAACGAGAAGACAAGGATCGAGGCATTTATGCATCAAGTGAAGTCTTATCAGGAAAGATACGGCAACAGCGATTAGCCAGTCTGCCAGGTTAAAGCACTACTGTTATAATACCCACACTGAACCCGGAAGCTCCGCCTACCAGGGCCACATTACTGTTCTCCCTGACACGGCCTTCCTCCACAGCGTCCGCTAGCGCGATAGGAATACTCGCCGCGGCGGTATTACCGTATTTACTGACGGTAATCATAGCCCTCTCCACAGGAAGGCCTACGATTTTCATAATCCTCTCGGTAATCGACTGCGTTACCTGATGCGGTACCACCAGCTCCACATCGTCAAATGCCCAACCGGTATTCTCGAACATCGACTTCATGGCCGGGGGGATCTGCCTCATGGCAAGCCTGTTGATATCGGCACTGTGCGATACAAAGTAGTACTGGGACAAATCGAAAGGACAAAGCGTGCCGCCACCCTTGATGGTAGCCAGGTCCCAGGCACGGCCATCGGAACTGAAGAAGGTCTTACGGATGCCTCGGCCCGTATCCTCCGCAGCTTTGAACACAACTGCTCCACCACCGTCACCCAGGGTGAACGCCGAGAAACCAAGCCCCAGCTCCTCCATGGTCTCGATATCCCAGTTAACAAACTTGGAGAGCACCTCGCCCGCAGCCACCAGGCCTACCTTGCAGCGCCCGGTACGCATGAAAGCATCCATGATATCAACGCCATTGAGGAAGCTATTACAGGCGTTCTTGGTATCCATGCAATGAGCATTGAGAGCCCCCAGCTTCGCCTGGACTATGTTTGCCGTTGCCGGCTCAGCGACGTCGTGCGAGGCGGAGGCGAATATCAGGATGTCTATTTCTTCGGGTTCCACTCCTGCCCTCTCCAGCGCTATCTTGCTGGCCTCATATGCCATATCAGAGGAGATCTGGTCTCCAGTGACATATCTGCGCTCCCTGACCCCGGTAATCTTCTCAATAGTGCCCAGAGGCATATTGAACTTGTCCTCAAAGCCCACCGTCTTCTCAATGTACTCCGATGTCATCACCTTTTCGGGGACGTACTTGCCCACACCGGCAATAACAGAGGTAATCCGCTGATGGGGAAGAAGCTCTTCGGGAAGATACTTGCTGACCTGCCTGATGACCGTAGAGGCTGTCTTAGAGGCAACAAGCAGCTCTGGAACCTGCTCGCGGGCTTCATGGTAAGCTGCGGAGGCAACCTTGGTGGATAATCCCACCACAGGAACCTTCTTGCCCACCTTGTCTACGGTTTCCGCAACCTTATCTACGGTTTCCGTAAACTTCTCCGTCACTAAGTGGGTAACTTCGCTCGCCGTTACCTTTGGCGGCTTTTTGACCCGCTTCTTTTTTAGGGGTTTTTTCATCACCGCGTCTCTTGAAAAATACGCTCCGGGTAATTATAAATTCTATTCCTGCATAGGGAATATGTCAAGTAAAACAAAGTCCCAAGCAATGTAGTAAAAAAGTACTCGGGCGTTAAAAACCTGATGGCTAATACCGGGGGACTATTCTAGGCTGTCTTCTGCTTCTTTTTCTTGCTCTTGATGCTGTCATATATCGCCTGAGCCTCTTTGGGAGTGGCGTTATCATGGATGATGGCGCGCAGTGCCTTTATCATGGCTACCGGGTATTCGTTCTGCCATACATTCCTCCCCAGGTTCACACCCACAGCACCCTTTTGGATACCATCGTGGACAAACTCGAACACCTCCAACTCCGTATCCACCTGGGGACCTCCCGCCATGACCACCGGAACAGGACAACCACCGGTTACCCTATCGAAGTTCTCACACCAGTAGGTCTTCACCACTCGCGCGCCCAGTTCAGCGGCAATACGGCTGGCTAAAGCGAGGTAGCGTGCATCCCGCTTCTCGAGCTCCTTGCCCACCGCGGTAACCGCCATCACGGGGATGCCGTATTTCTCGCCTTCGTCGACAAGCTTCGACAGATTCAGCAGCGAGTCTTTCTCATAATCGCTGCCCACGAAGATGGATATGCCCACCGCCGCCACGTTCAGGCGGATAGCTTCCTCCATAGAGGTCGTGATCCCCTCATTAGCGAGGTCCTTGCCCACCATGCTTGTACCCCCGGAAACCCTGAGAATAATCGGCTTAGCCTTATCAGGGTCGACCGAGGAACGCAGCACGCCCCTGGTGATGAATATGGCATCGGCATAATCCAGAATTGGCTCGAGCGTTTTGCGTGGCTGCTCCAGCTTCCTGGTCGGTCCCTGAAAATAGCCATGGTCGATAGGTAAAAACAGGCAGCGCCCATCCGATTGAATGAGCTTCGACATACGGTTCGCCATACCCCATTCCATCTCGATAGCCCTCCTAAATCCTACACTTTGTACACTGCGCCTCTAGTCTATGAGAGTGTTTTCAGTTAGTCAAGACGCTTGGGGCGCTCCCTAGACCTGCCTGATAACCCCAACAACTTTGCCCTGGACTTCCACGTTATCAGGAGCAGCGTAGATTGGCTCCATCTGCGCGTTGGCCGGCTGGAGACGAATTCGATCGCGCTCACGGTAGAGCTTCTTCAGGGTTGTCTCCCCCTCCGCTTTAAGCCAGGCGGCAATCATCTCGCCGTCCTCGGCGGTAGCAACCTGCTGCATCAGTACAATGTCGCCGTCATTTATCAGGGCATCGATCATCGACGTTCCCTTAACCCTTAAGGCAAAAACCCTGTCCATATTCCGGGTGAGTTCGCTGCTGACCTCCACCATATCAAGCGGCTCCATTTCCCAAGTATCAGATGTCGGCACCGGCACCGGCTCGCCAGCAGCTATGTAGCCGATGACGGGCACCCTCACCACGCGCCTCCGCTCCTTATCGAGGAGCTCGATGCCTCTCGACACCTCGCGGTCACGCCGTATATGGCCCTCCCTCTCCAGAATTTTGAGATTATAGTCCACTACCGAGGTCGAACTGATTCCGCACCCTTTCAGTATGTCCCTGATAGTCGGAGGATAATCCTTTTCCTCGCGGAAACGGCGCAGGAAGGCAAGGATGCGCCTTTGCTTGTCGGAGAGCACTTTCATTTCTCACCCCTCAGCTATGGTATCGAACTCTTGTTCTATTTATGTAGAGCTTACCACGCTAAATGAATGCTGTCAATACTCCCTCGAAAAAGGGAAAAGCTGCTCTGAGGAGCAGCTTTGATTCTATGTTTCCCAGTTACCGCGCTCTGTTTGATTATATTGTCGCTTAGCTTTCGGCGGAGAATGCCACGTTGAACTTCTTCATAAGCCTCGACTTATGACGGGCAGCGTTATTCGCGTGAATAATCCCCCTCTGCACTGCCTTGTCAAGGGCTATCGTCGCTTCCTGTAATGCAGCTTTAGACTGCTCCAGTTCATTATTCAGAATGAGGTCCTCAACTTTTTTAATTAAGGTCTTTACCTCACTGATGACAGCCCTGTTGCGGCTTCGCTTTTCGGC
>SMTZ1_10003704_pt1 | contig 15384 bp, 17 predicted proteins | sample DeeMarSWOR136_30_FD_25667 | JGI IMG/M metagenome (IMG submission 25667)
TTGAGGTCTACTTGAACTCTAAAAGCACATCCCCAGAGCGAATTAAGGTGCTTCTGGAGTATGGAGAAAGTCTTATCCAGGAGAGCAAGTCACAAGAAGAGCGCTAGGTCTATAATTTGGCCACTACCTTGTCATAGCCATCAATAATCCTTTTCACCACATCACCAGCGCTCACAATTTCGTTGATCATCCCGGCGACAGCACCACAATATGCCTCGCCTTCGAGCAAATCCCCATCCAATTCTCCTATTCGTGACCTGGCAATACCTATGAAAACCAGAAGCTCCTCGGCAGTTGCCCCTTTGCTCTCCAGCTCCATAATCTTTGTGGCGAACTCGCCCTTCAACACCCTGGCGGGGCCGAGCTTCCTTCCTGTGATCACCGTTCCCGTGTCAGTGGCTTTTACAATCCCTTCCTTGACGCTCTGGTGGACCACACACTCATGGGTAGCAACGAAGCAGGTACCCATCTGCACCCCATCGGCTCCCAAAGCCAAGGCGGCCACAAAGCCCCGAGCATCGGCGATCCCCCCGGCGGCAATCACTGGGATGCTCACCGCATCCACCACCTGAGGGACGAGTACCATTGTGGGCAGCTCGTCCGCACCATTGTGGCCACCAGCCTCATAACCTTCAGCGATCACCGCGTCCACACCGTTCCTCTCAGCGCCCTTGGCATGCCTTACCGAGGCCACCACATGAAGAACCTTGATCCCGGCTTCCTTCAGGCGAGGGGTGTAAAGAGCGGGGTTGCCTGCCGAGGTGGCCACCACCTTCACCCCCTCCTCGACCAATACCCCAACCAACTCTTCCATCTCTGGAATCTGTACAGGAAGGTTCACTCCAAAAGGTTTATCGGTGAGGCTTCTCGTTTTCCTTATCTGGCTTCTCAGACACTCCACTACATCGCCCTCGAGCGCCATCCCAGCGTTGGGGCTGATTATGCCCAGCGCCCCGGCGTTAGAAACGGCAGCAGCAAGCTCAGCATTGGCAATCCATGTCATCCCGCCCTGGATAATCGGGTACTCTATGTCCAATAGGTCACAAACCTTCGTCCTTATCATAGGTATCCCTCCTCTTACTAACTTTCAACATTCTATTCGCAAAAGAAGAATGGTGTCAAGGCGTACAGACTCCAATGTTGACGATAATGAGTTGATGATGTAGAATTCGACAATAAGGAGGGGGGTAATGAAAAGGGATCTCATGGAAATTCTCGCTTGCCCTGTGTGTAAGGGTTCCCTCACACTTACCGTCGAAGAGGAGGATGAGAAGGAAATCATTAAGGGTTCCCTGTATTGCGAAAGTTGCTCGGTAACCTATCCTATAGTAGATACCATCCCGAATTTACTCCCGCCGGAGCTTCGCACTTAATATACAGGAGGAAGTATGCAGAAGTCTCGAATGGTTGGTGTGCTTATTTGCTTGGGAACCGTTCTGGTAGGGGTTGCCTTCATCTTGGGAATAGCCTTCCAGAGCTACTGGGCCATTGCTATCCCCGTACTCATTGGCTTTGTGGGAGTGTTGGCGTTGGCATTCTGGATCGGATTGACCATGGCGGTAACCGAGATCGAGGCGCCACCACAGGCCACTGAGGAAAGCGCCTCAGAGCCCAAAGCCTAACCGGGTATATAGGTAACGCAAGCCTCGGGGGATTCGCAGACCTGGACGCTGGAGATAACGAGCCCCCTTCCTTGGAGTTCCTGATATATCGTGGCGGCGATGTTCTCCGAGGAGGGGTTGATATGGTCAAAGGGTGGTGTTTCGTTCAGGCAGACATGGTCAAAGTGCGCCAATACCTCCCTGAGGTGCGCTTTTAGTGCCACAAAATCATAGGAAATCCCGATCTCGTCCACATCCTGCGCCCGCACCGTGACCATCACCTGAAAGCGATGCCCGTGAAGCTTCTCGCACTTCCCTTGGTAACCCCTTAGGTAATGGGCAGCGTCAAAGTGTTCTTTCACTTCTACTAAGAACACAACATCCTCCTTCCCTATCTTCGCCAATTATAACACAGCGTTGGAAAGTGAGGTTGTGGCAGAAAGGAGCTAAACAGGGATTTCTCGGCAGGCGGGAAAGCCTGGAGATGGTGCAGCGATATGCCCGTTCCATCAGCTTTAATGAATGAGGCTTCAACTGGGGCAAAAAAGTGTTCAATGTGGATTAAGGGGATGCCATTCGCAAAAACTGGAGCAATACGTAGAACATGGGTAGTCTGACTCTCTGCAGGCAAGGGTTTTCAGATAATACTAGAAGGACAATGCTTTCTAAACAGAAGCCCCTTTCAACACTAAAGGGGCTTCTTGGCTCTTAAGGCTAGACCAAACCCCCAATTGAGTGTAGACATCCTTATCTCTTTAAATCCCAAATTTCTTAGAAAGCCTACTAACTCATCAAGGGCAGGGTATTCCGCACCCGATTTCTTTATTTCTTCGGCAATTTTAGCGGCAATATTATTGAACCTAATCCCATAAAGTATGCCTATTGGAGAACGCAAGAACTCTCTTATGGCTAATTTCATTGGCCTTTCCGTGTTCGAAAAATCCCATTGCGCAAGGAATGTACTTAAATATAAATACCTCCCCCTTTTAATGCACCTATACAGTTCTCTAGTGTGTTCCTTCCATCCAGTGGGAAGGTAATAAGAAGCCAAATTGGATACAGCCGCATCGAAAGCATTGTCGGGCCAAAAGAGGGGCTTTGTGACATCAATCTGAAGGAATTCAAAGTGCGTATTCGATTTATCTTGGAGTCTCCTTGCCTCTATTTGGGCCTTTATCGACATTTCTTCCGACCAATCTACTGCCCATATCTCAGCGGGGCGAATCCTTTGTATTATTTCCTGGAACATTCCACCCGTTCCGCATCCCGCGGCTAATATACTTCCTTCCTCACGAACTAGAAAAAGTTGCCCCATTTTCTTTCTAAGGTCTTTTATGGAATGTGCAAAGTAAGCTTTCTCATATCCAGCTCTCGAATAATCATCCCCAATTCCTGACAACTCCCCACGATTTAGCGAATTCACTTCTGTTTCACCCTTCTGTTTGTTATCAGAGGTGACCTCCAGTGCTTGATCGAGGCAGTTAAATACCTTTCACCAAGGTCCCTCTATATTTGCACCAGGGCTGGGAAGTCTCTATGGTAATTTCAATGAGGTGAGACCAAAAAGGGTCCATCAGCCCGGTTCCATCATGTGTCCTATTTTTAGTGACGTCACACACAAAGCTAGGGGAGGGAAATGTCTATCCAACCGCCCTTCTCGGTCACAACACTTTCGACGTCCACGAAAGCTTCCTCTAAACGAGGAAGAACGCGGCCTAGAGCCCCAAAGCTAACGGAAGAATTGCAGCGTGTACATCTGACTTCTTGCCCCTTAATTGCTCTTGAAAACAGAATCCTACCCTCAATACCACAGTTTGGGCACGGTATTACAAATATCAAGCAATCAAGCAAGTCCATAAGCCCCCGCGAATACGCATGATTTGTAGAGTTAATAACACTCGAGCCGAATCCTTCCACTACGACCTCCTTTGTTTCTACAGTGTCCCTCGCCTCAGGAATATCTACTTCAGCTATAGGCCTGACACTACTAACCCAGCACTGATTCTATACTATTCCATTGTGGGCGTGGCCACGGTCACTGTATGTCCAAAATTATCCTCTATATGATACTATATACCACAATAATATAATATTGTCAAGACTGTACACCAGTACCGCACCGCAGTTTTCGCCCAATTGAGCTTAGTTGTGGCAGACTTTAGTGACGGCTTCAGTGAAAGCTAGCCCCGTTGAAATAGCTGGCCAGATGTTCTACCAAATCCCTGTGCGTTCATGAGGCAGTTGCAGGGCTGGAAAGGGAGGTTGTGGTAGAAAGGAGCTAAACAGGAGCTTATGAGAAGTGATTTGGCTCTTAGGAGAAGAAGGGGATCTCTATTTGTTCAATCACTTGGTCTTCACCTCTATAGGCTTTCGGCATCTCGTATTTGAGCATCTTAATATTTTTAGATCGGGGTGATAATCAATAAGCTGCCCACAATTAGGGCATAGAAACGCCACATGTAGGTTATGCACGCAATCACAGAAACTCTTAGCTTCCGCGAGGGACAACCCTTCAGCTAAGGGGGTATCATGAGATAGAATATTACCATATATTGTTGTTCTTGCCAGCTCAGTAAACGCAAGAGAAACTCTGTTCTTATATGAGTCATCTATTACTAGCGTTTCTATTCTTTTTCTTGCATGGTTTAGTATGTCACCGACCATTCCCCTTTCCCAATTGTTAACAGGCACTTGTGCATTTGTAATCACACATATCCTTTTTAGCAGCCATTCAAGATATTGCCGTCCATCATTCCCCGCCCCGGTTTTATCTCCTCCTGCAATTTTCTCCTGAATCCTTTCCCATCTTGGTTTATATTGGCGTATCTTCGGTCCCGTGTCCACATTCCAATCAACGATGTTCAGACGCTCGAAATTATTCTCCATTTCGTAAGCACGCTGAGATGCACATAACTGTTCATACCATATCTCATCATGGGTAGTTATAATTAGCTGTTTATCTCCAAACTCTTCAAGTAATAATTTACAAATATTCTCTCTATGTCCAGCATCTACAGTAGTAACAACGTCATCCAAAACAATCAGGGAACAACCCTCATTGAACTTTTTCACAAACGCAAGGAATATACATAAGCCTAAAGAATCAAGGTGTCCTTCGCTTGTTAACGCCCTTGGATCTTCTCCCTTTCGGCCAAATGATTCCATCCTTAGCTCGGTGCTTGCCCTTCTACCAAGCGCCACTACAAGCTCTATATCCTTGTGAAGTTCATCAGGATGAAGCATAGAGTAAAATCTCCGTATGTCCCCCTGTATGGCATTGTATATTTCTTGAATTTTTGTCTTTTTTATTCCCGAAAATGAGGAAAATATTATCTCAGCAAGTTCATAGTATTTTTGATAGGTCTTTAGCTCTAGGTTAATCTTCGATATATCTTTAGCTTTGCTTCTTGCCTGTTCTATCAAACGAACAACCTCTAGCACTTTCCTTTCCTCCTCTGTAAGTCCGATGCTTTCCAATAGCGGAGTGCATTTTGTTGATATAGCAACTGAAATCCCGTTAACTCTGTCTCTTTGTTGACTAAACTCTTGAATTGGTATATCGTTTTTGAGATCTTTGGAAGAGGCAGCTCTACTTATAAAACCTTTTAAGAAATCAGATATTTCCTGAAGCTTTCCCTTTTCGTCAGACAACTCGCCAAATTGTTCAACTTTTGGGATCGCAGCTTCAATCTTGCTCAATATTCCTTTCAAGTTGTCTATTATTGGAACAGAAATCCTTCTAATTTCTGAGGCTTTATCAGAAAGACTTCGGACATTGTTAAGGCGCTTACCAATTTCCGCAAGCAATATCTCCCGATCGATTCTTTGTTCACATAGTGGGCAGATATCCAATTTTTCCTGTTCTATAACTCTCCTACCAGTTTCTAGCAAGTCCGCAACAGAAAGCTCGAGTCTTATCTTATCCTGCAAAAGATGCCCCACCTTTTCATTGAGGTCAGCAAGCTCATTAATAATTACTTCTGAGATAAGCGGAGATTTTGTCGTCTCCAATATCTCATTAAGAACGCTGCTCTTATCCAAGATCTCAGCTTTCCTTACTGATTTAAGCATTTCCTCAGCATGTTTATCAACTTCGTCTAATGATTTGATTAACGGCAAATTAGTTCCCTGAAGCATTTCGTTTAGCACTGGAAGGATTTCACTAACCCCTGTGACATCTTTCCCTATAATGCTGGAGAGGGCTTTTATCAACCTGTTGATCTCTCCTCTCCTCGATGTCACCTTGCCCTCCAATTCATCACGAAGCCTCATCATTTCAAGTTCCACATTATCCAATGGTTCGATTCCGAGTATACTTCCTATTGCTCTGAAGCGGTCCGCTGGCTGGCTCATAATGAACGCAAGGATCTGCGACCTGCGTAGGATAAACGTGCCTTTCTGGGTTATCTGAAAATATTCTTCTAGTTGTTTAGGTGGAGAAGGCATGGTGATAAAGGTTCTATACAGAGATACATTACCAGGGTCAAAAGTTATCTCAACCTTAATATCATTGGGTGTGAAATTTACATGAGGCCCATGGCGTTCTAAAGACAATCCTCTTACACCCTCTAGATGTGATACTCTCCCAGCAAAGAAAAATTCCAGTGCTTCAACTATCGAACTTTTCCCGGTGCCATTCTCACCTCGCAATAGGAGACTTCTCCCATCAAGTTCTAACTCTAAATATGGGATTCCCCTACAGGCATGAATATTAATCTTCTTTATCTTCACTGGCATCTTCGCATCCTCTTTCTATTACCTTGAAGATTTTTTCTTGTGATGCAATTTCCCCAAACTCCCAGAGTCCTCTGAGCTCATCAACAATTAAATCGGGGAAATTTTCGTCCTCTTTTAGTTTTTTAAAGAATCCTTCAAATATTTCCTCTGGAATTCCCATTTTACCGTCTCCAAATCTACCTAGCTGTGCTCGTCTTTAAGACGACTTCTGCTACACCTATGCCAGCAAATGTCTCTGGCAGTGTCATAGAGCGGGCCTTATGCCCGACTACCGAGGTCCCTCTATGAGGGAACAATTTAGAAGAATATATGGCTGCAGGAGCATCACAATAGAATATCCCGCACGAGTAGCATAGACAGGTTTTGCTGGATTGTCAAGCTTAGCTGGAAAGGGAGGTTGTGGTAGGCAGAGGTAACGATAGAGGGATGAGAAGTAGGGAGTCTGTAAGTAGCAATAACCGCTGTCGAAACAGCCTCTTTATCCAGCCAAGCTCAGGCTGTTGCTTCACCTTGCATCTTTATACTTGTCGCGTTCACGTCCCCTCTTCATCTTCACCAGCTTCTTTTACCTTTTCATCTCTAAAACAATCCACTACACTCTTGCCAAAATCTTGAGCTGCCTTTCCGATATCCACAAACTTTGCTCTAACATCCTCATCTTTGAACCTTCTGCCGAAGGTTTCTGCTGCCTCAACCACGCTTTCTCCAAGCTCCTTGGTTTTTTCTTTTAGCTTTGGATCGTCAAATATCTCGCTTATAGTGCTGCCGAATGATTTAAACATATCACCAAAATTCTTAGCTGCAACTTTCTTCTTGGAACTTTTTCCTTGCGACATAATGGTCCTCCCTAAGCATTTTTTTGGATATCGTTTGTATTTCTGCATCACACGAAATTGCACTCGAACCGATACCTCATACATCTTCAGCATCTAGTTTACTGATTTTCCTCACCCCCTCCCTGCCCCCAACCCTGGCCGCAAGGTCGCTAATACTCTCCCCGCTCGCCGGGTGAACCAGCGCCGCGTCGAGTTCAAAAAGAGGGATGAGCACAAAGGCGCGCTCCGCTAAACGAGGGTGGGGGATGGTTAACTCTGGTGTCTCCATAACTAAGTCGCCATAGAATATTATGTCAATATCGATAGTGCGGGGGGCATTAGAGAAGCTGGGCACCCTCCCCAGATTAGCCTCGATCCCCTTTATCAGGGAAAGTAGTTGCAGGGGGCCCAGGTCTGTTTGAGCACAGCATACGGCATTGAGAAAGGGGGGTTGCGCCGCATATCCCACAGGCTCGGTCTCATAAATTGAGGAGACCCGCTCTATATGAAGCCGCTCGCTGAGAAGCTGAAGCGCCTTTTCCAGATTTGCCTTGCGATCCCCCAGATTTGAACCAAGACCGAGAAAGACCCTCACCTTCATCTAGGTCCACCTACCCCTGATGATAGCATCAGTCATCCGTGAAACGCGCGCCATCTGGAGGACGTCGTGCACCCGCACCATGTCAGCGCCACCGGCGATGCCGAGGGCAACAGTGGCCGCAGTCCCTTCCAAACGCTGCTCGGGAGGCAGGTTCAGCACCAGCCCAATCATCGACTTGCGCGATGTACCCAGAAGGATAGGCCTGCCCAGTGCCTTGAGTTCGCCCAAGCGGCGGATGATCTCCAGATTTCCCTCTAGGGTCTTGCCGAAGCCAATGCCCGGGTCGATGATGATATTCTCCCAAGCCACGCCGACATCGAGCGCCAGATTAATGCCCTTGCTCAAAAAGCTTATAACCTCAGGGATGATCTCATCATAGGTGATTTCACGTTGATTGGCCACGATAACTAAGGGCACCCTCCATTCGGCAGCGAGCTCGACAAGCTTGGGGTCACGCCGCAAACCCCAAACATCGTTAATCATCACCGCCCCTGCCTCAAGGGCGCGGCGCGCCACCTCAGATTTGTAGGTGTCGATGCTAATTGGCACCATAACCTCACCGGACAGCCTCTCAATCATCGGGATCACCCGCTTCAGCTCCTCATCGGCGGATATGGAGGCTGAATCGGGTCGGGTGGACTCACCGCCCACATCGAGGATGTCGGCACCCTCGGCAACAAGGCGTCTTGCCTGAGCCAAGGCAGCATCGATGTCGCTCCCCAGCCCATCGCCGGAGAAGGAATCAGGGGTGAGGTTCAACACCCCCATGATGAAGGTCCGCTCCCCCCACCTAAACTCCTTATCGCCGCACCTAGTAAAGCCGAGACTCTTGTTCATCGCCTCAGATTCTAGCATAAGCTTATAGCATTGAAAATACTTGACAACTACTATACAGAAATACCATACTAATCTGAGCATTAGAATGGAGGGGGAAGTGGAGCCACTGAGAACGCTACTGTTTGTCCCCGGCAACCGACAGAACATGATCGAGAAGGCGAGGCATCTTCCCTCCGATGTAATCGTGCTAGACCTGGAGGATTCAGTGCCTTCGGCTGAGAAAGCCAGCGCCAGAGCCACGGTAACGGATTCGCTTGCTGTTCTGGCGCTCAAGGGGCAAAGGGTATTTGTGCGCATCAATTCCATTGCGAGCGGCCTGGCCCAAGAGGACCTGGAGGCTGTGATTACGCGGGGCATTGATGGCATCAGCCAACCAAAGCCCAGCTCAGCGAGCGACATCAGGCAAGCCGCAGCGATCATCGAGCGTTTGGAAAGTGAGAGAGGGATCGAAGAGGGTCATGTCAAGCTACTTCCCTGGGTGGAGACTGCCAAGGGACTCATCCATGCCTTCGAGATCGCCAGCGCCTCCCCACGGGTTGTAGGTATTTCCTTTGGCGCCGAGGATTTCACCCTCGACACTGGCATGGAGCGTACCGAGGAAGGGGCCGAGCTTCTTTATCCCAGGACTATGGTGGTCATCGCCGCCAAGGCAGCTGATGTCGTCGCCATAGACACTCCCTATAACGACTTCAGGGACGAGGCAGGGCTAATCAAGGAGGCTCAGCTGGCACGAAGGCTTGGCTTTGAGGGCAAGTTCCTGATTCACCCCAGCCAGATAGAGCCAGTGAACCGGATATTCCACCCCTCACCGGAGGAGGTAGATTACGCCAAGAGAGTGGTGGCGACCTTCGAGGCTGCCGAGGCCCAGGGCTTCGCTTCAACCTCACTTGAGGGCAAGATGATCGATATTCCCATCGCAAATAGAGCGCGAAAACTGCTCAAGGTAGCGGATTCCATTGCCCAGCGGGAAAAGGGAGGATGATCACCTCCTTGCATTTTAGTGGTCGGCGTTGTAAAATAAATATGTAACTATTTTCACAATCTTGCTAATCTGGAGGGGAAATGGCTATTGAAGATAGGATGGAGAAGCTGGCTAAACTAAAGGCAGAGTCAAAGCTAGGTGGGGGGGACAAGCGCATCGAGGCGCAGCATGAGAGGGGTAAGCTTACCGCTAGGGAGCGCATCGCCCTCCTCCTCGATGAGGGCAGCTTCGAAGAGCTTGATCCCTACGTCACCCACCGCGCCACTGAGTTTGGCCTTGCCGATAAGAAGTTATTGGGCGACGCGGTGGTCACCGGATACGGCAAGATAAATGGCAGGCTTGTTTATCTCTTCGCTCAGGACTTCACCGTCTTTGGGGGCTCGCTATCGGAGGTGGTGGCTGAGAAGATATGCAAGGTCATGGACCTGTCAGCTAAGAACGGTGCGCCCTTAATCGGGCTCAATGACTCCGGCGGGGCAAGGATTCAGGAGGGGGTGGAAAGCCTCGCTGGATATGGAAGTATCTTCCTCCGCAATACACTTTACTCAGGAGTGGTCCCCCAGATATCGGTGATCATGGGCCCCAGCGCTGGGGGAGCAGTATACTCCCCGGCGATCACCGACTTCATCTTTATGGTAGAAGGCACCGGGCAGATGTATATTACCGGCCCCGATGTGATCAGGGCGGTGACAGGGGAGGAGGTGACGCTTGAACAGCTCGGTGGGGCTATGGTTCATGCCAGACAGAGCGGGAATTGCCACTTTGTCGCTGCAAACGATGAGGAGTGCCTCGATATGTTACGCCAGCTCCTCAGCTACCTTCCTCAGAACAATATGGAGGAGCCCCCATTAGCGGAGATCACCGATGACCCCGATAGAATGGATGAGGAGCTTCTTCACACCATTCCCGCAGATGCCGCTAAAGCCTACGATATGAAGGAAGTTATCTGGAGGGTGGTAGATAATGGCGAATTTTTTGAGGTTCATAAGCACTACGCCCCGAACATCATCACCGGATTTGCCAGGCTCGGCGGGCGCTCGGTGGGCATCGTAGCCCAGCAGCCTTCTTCATCGGCGGGGTGTATCGATATCGATGCCTCAGATAAAGCCGCTCGGTTTGTGCGTTTCCTCGATTGCTTTAACATCCCCATAATCACCCTCTGCGATGTCCCTGGATATATGCCCGGCGTCGATCAGGAATACGGGGGGATCATAAGGCACGGCGCTAAGTTGCTTTACGCCTACTCTGAGGCCACTGTCCCCAAGGTTACCGTGATCACGCGCAAAGCCTATGGTGGTGCCTATATAGCAATGAGCAGCAAGCACCTCAGGGGCGACATCAACTATGCCTGGCCCACTGCCGAGATCGCGGTGATGGGGCCTGAGGGTGCGGTGAACATCATCTACCGAGAGAATATCCAAAAGTCAGAAAACCCCGAGGAGACCAGAAGGAATCTTATCGCGGAGTATCAGGAGAAATTTGCCAATCCCTATGTAACAGCGGCCAGAGGCTATATCGATGATGTAATCGATCCCAGGGAGACCCGCCCTAAGCTGATAAGGGCACTAGAGATGCTCCAAAACAAGCGGGATACCCTGCCGCCCAAGAAGCATGGCAACATCCCGCTTTAGAGGGAATGGATGAAAGAAAAAGAGGGGATCATGGCGGCGATCATGGCTGCCATCGATCAGTTTGAGGAAGATGAAACACTAGCAATACCACCAGGGCCACGCTTGGAGTTCAGCCCCTGGAAATACTGGGGGCTGGGAGAGATGATGAGGATGCGCATTCTTTGGCAGTTAAGAATATGCGCCCCAGCCCCTCTTAAAAGGAGATGATCTTAATGGATAAGAAAAACCCGCTCAAAATCACCGACACCACTTTTCGCGATGGCCACCAGTCATCACTGGCCACTAGGATGCGCATCGAGGATATGGAAGCCATCGCTTCGGAGATGGATAAGGCAGGTTTCTACTCCATGGAGGTCTGGGGGGGGGCTACATTCGATGTCCCCACCAGGTTTCTCAATGAGGATCCCTGGGAAAGACCGCGCATCTTGAAGCGGCTGATGCCCAATACCTCGCTTCAGATGCTGCTACGCGGGCAGAACCTGGTGGGCTATCGCCACTATGCCGACGATGTGGTGAATGCCTTCGTACATAAGGCAGCCGAGGTGGGCATCGATATCTTTCGCGTCTTCGATGCGGTGAATGATGAGCGCAATTTCGAGGCCCCTTTTAAGGCGATCAAGGAATGCGGCAAGCACATCCAGGGGACGCTATGCTACTCACTCACCGAGAGGAAACTCGGAGGACCGATTTACAATATCGATTACTTCGTCAAGAAAGCGCTCATCCTCCAAGATATGGGCGCCGACAGCATCTGCATCAAGGATATGGCCGGGCTCGCCGCCCCTTACGATATTTTTGACCTGATCAAAGCACTTAGGGCGGCACTAAAGATACCGGTCCAATTCCACACCCACTACACCAGCGGCATGGCCTCCATGAGCTGCCTCAAGGCCGCTGAGGCTGGGGTAGATATAATCGATACCGCCCTGGCCCCATTTGCCCTGCGCTCCTCCCAGCCGGCGGTGGAGCCTATTGTGGTAGCTCTTGAAGGGACGCCGCGGGACACCGGGCTGGACCTGGCGCATCTTTTCAAACTGGGGCAATATGTCGAGTCCATCGCTCCCAAATATCGCGACTTCCTAGACACCACAAAGATGGCGGTTATCGATACCGGGGTGCTGGTGCACCAGATCCCAGGAGGCATGACCACTAACCTGGTATCCCAGCTAAGGGAGGCAGGGGCATTGGATAGGATCAATGAAGTATATGCCGAACTCCCCAAAACCAGGAAAGAGCTAGGTAATCCACCCCTGGTTACCCCGACCAGCCAGATTGTGGGTATTCAGGCGGTGCAAAATGTCCTAATGGGCAGATACAAGATGATCTCCGCTCAGGTTAAGGATTATGTATATGGCCTCTATGGCAAGCCCCCGGCAGAGATCGACCCTAAGGTACAAAAGCTAGCCCTCAAGGGATATGAGCGCGGCGATAAGCCGATTACCTGCCGCGCCGCTGACATGCTGGAGCCGGAGCTGGAGAAGGCTAATGAGACTACAAAGGACATCGCCAAGGACATCGGCGACGTGCTCATCTATGCCCTCTATCCTACTACCGGGATGCGCTTTTTGAAATGGAAATACGGGTTGGAGGAGCCGCCACCGGAGACAAAACCAAAAAATTTAGAGGACGTAAAGCGAGAGGATGAACTTATCGCCAAAGCGAAGGCGGGCAAGCTGGTAGAGAAGGCAGAGAAACCTGTCCCATCAAAGGGGCCGGGACTCAGGGTTTATAATGTCTTTGTGGGCGATGAGTATTATCAGGTGGAGGTAGAGCCCGCAGGCAGGGCGCAAGTAATAAGTCGACCTTATGCTAGCGCGGCACCACCAAAACCGGCGGAACCTGTAGCTGCCCAAGAGACCAAAGCGGCTCCGGCGGTGGCTGTGGAGGGAGCCGTCCTCGCCCCCATGCCCGGAATGATCATCAGATATGAAGTGTCACTGGGGCAAGCAGTTAAGGCAGGTGATCCCGTCGTTATCCTGGAAGCGATGAAGATGGAGAGTGCCCTTCCCGCCCCTATCGATGGCACGGTTAAGGAACTGCGACTTAAGGCTGGGGATCGGGTGGCTAAGGACGATGTATTGGCAGTGATTGGTTAGCGCTATGGGGAAAACTCTCGCCGAGAAGATACTGAGTGAGAATTCGCAGACCGATGTTCATGCTGGAGATATCATTATCGCTAGGATCGACCTAGCCTTCCTCCAGGATGGCACCGGCCCCCTGGCGCTACGGCAACTTCAAGAGAGCGGCCTTAAGCAGGTAGCCAATCCCAAAAGGGTGATCCTCTTCCTTGACCACGCCGCTCCCAGCCCTTCTCAGGAGCTCGCCAATGACCACATCACCTTGCGCCAGTTCGCCCGAAAGAGTGGCACCCAGCTTTGTGATGTGGGGGAAGGAGTTTGCCACCAACTGGTCGTGGAATCCTATGCCAGCCCGGGCGAGGTAATCATCGGCGCTGACTCTCATACCGTGACCGCAGGGGCGCTGGGCGCCTTTGCCACCGGCATGGGCTCTACCGATGTCGCCATCGCCATCGCCTTAGGAAAGACCTGGCTCAGGGTGCCCGAGAGCTTCAAGGTAGTGGTTAGCGGCCGCTTCAATAAGGGAGTATATGCCAAAGACCTCGCCCTTCAGCTTATCGGCAAGGTAGGTGCCGATGGCGCCACTTATAAGTCGCTGGAGTTTTCAGGAGAGGCCATCGAAAATATGAGCATGTCGGAACGCTTTACCCTGGCTAATATGGCAGTGGAGGCAGGGGCCAAGGTGGGGCTTTTCCCCTCCGATGAGACCACCCGTCAGTATCTTGAATCTCGCGGTCGTGGCAATCTTTTTCGTTCTTTTCGACCTGATCCCGATGCCGAGTATGAGCGAACTGTGGAAATCGATGCTACAGGTATTGAGCCGACAATTTCCAAACCTCACGCTGTTGATAACATCGCTTTAGCCAAAGAGCTAGCGGGTGGGAAAATCGAGCAGGTTTTCATCGGCACCTGCACCAATGGTCGGTTGGAGGATGTGGCGATTGCAGCTAAAATCCTAAAAGGACGAAAATGCCATCCCAAAATTAGGCTTCTTGTTGCCCCTGCATCCAAGGAGGTGCTCATACAGGCGATGGGTGCCGGATATATCCAAATGCTTCTTGAGGCCGGGGCAGTGCTTCAACCACCAGGTTGCGGTCCCTGTGTCGGGGTGCACCAGGGGGTGCTTGGCAATGGGGAGGCTTGCCTCTCCACAGCCAACCGCAATTTCCGCGGGCGGATGGGAAACCCAGAGGCTTTCATCTACCTGGGAAGCCCAGCTACCGCCGCAGCGAGCGCCATCGCCGGGGAGATCACCGACCCCAGGGAGCTTATGTAGATGCTTAAGGGAAAAGCTCTTAAGTTCGGAGACAATATCTCCACCGATGACATTACGCCGGGGAGGCTGTTTCACTTGAGGAGCAATCTCCCTGAGCTGGCGAAGCACCTTTTGGAGGACTTTGACCCCAGCTTCTCCTCAAGGGTGAAGCCTGGCGATTTTATTGTTGCCGGCATGAATTTTGGCCTCGGCTCCAGCCGTGAGCATGCCGCTGTGGTTATAAAGAGAGCCGGCGTCGCTGCTATTCTGGCAAAGTCAGCGGCTCGCATCTTCTTCAGAAATGCCATCAATGTAGGGCTTCCGGTTCTGATATGCGATACCGACAAGATAGGCGATGGCGATGAGCTTGAGGTTGACCTGAAAGGAAGCACGGTTAGAAATCTTAGCAACGGGGCAGAACTCCCCTTAGGGGATTTCCCCGATGTGATGCTTAGGATACTTGAAGAGGGTGGGCTTATCCCTTATATTAAGAAGCACGGAGGCTTTGAGCTCCAGTCTTAGGAAAGGAGATACATCTTGGCCTATACTATTACCCTGATCCCGGGCGATGGCATCGGTCCTGAGGTTACCGAGGCTACGGTGAGAGTTCTCGAGGCGATAGGGATTGAGTTTCACTGGGAACTAGCCTTCGCTGGCGATCGGGCGCAGGATATGTATGGCACCCCGCTCCCTGAGTATCTCCTCGACTCCATCAGGCGAAACAAGGTAGCCTTAAAAGGCCCGATCACCACTCCTGTGGGCTCAGGCTTTCGAAGCGTCAATGTGGCGTTGCGAAAGAGACTGGACCTCTATGTTTGCCTCCGCCCCTGCAAGAGCTATTCCGGAG
>SMTZ1_10003705_pt1 | contig 15383 bp, 6 predicted proteins | sample DeeMarSWOR136_30_FD_25667 | JGI IMG/M metagenome (IMG submission 25667)
TCGAAAGGTGATAGAATTAATACAAATTACGTTATTTCTAATGCTTCCCAAACCCTAGTATATAATAAATTAATTCATCCAAAATCTGAAGTTCCTAAAATAGCATATAAAGAAGTAAATGCCAGAATTCATGGGCTCTCTGCATTTGTAGTATATTTGGGACTTGACACATCTGTTGAAGAATTAGGAATAAATGAGTATAGTTATTTCATTATGGATAATATGGACACTGAAAATCTTTATGATCAATGGAAGGAACTCAGGGTACCAAAAGGGCAAGCTGCAGTCTGTTTAAATGTTGCGATACCTGACTGTTCCCCTCCGGGTACGTCAATTATATATATTACAACTCTTTTTAGACCAGAAGCATGGAAAGATGTGAAACCTGAAGATTACGTAGATCTTAAAAACAAGATTGCTGATGGACTCATAAATGATTTTGAAAATGCTTTAGGGATTTCTATAAAAGATCATATTGAAGAAATTGAAGTAGCTACCCCTCAAACATTCGCAAGGTACACTCGGTCTTATAATGGAATAGTTTATGGCTATGAGCCAGAATCTTGGGATTCTCTAATACCTCGATTAATGATGATGGGAGATCATAATTATATAAATGGGTTAGAATTTGCAGGAGGTTTCGGAAGACGATGTCATGGCTATAGTAGTGCATTGAAAGATGGGGAACTTGCTGCATTATTAATATTAAATGAACTTAATATACAGGTGAAGGTTCGAAGTGACTGAAGATAAAGAAAAGTTTAGTATTACTGTAAAAAGTAATACAAAAGATTTATATGGCTTTATGAAACTTGTACCTAACAGAAAGAGAAGAATAGAAGAGGCATCTAATGAACCAATAAAATCAGATCCTTTAAATGACCTCGCAAGAGAATTACATCCAGAGAGACAATACTTGATAATAAATGAAATAAGAGATGAAACAAAATCAGCAAAAACTTTTAAATTAATACCTGATCCAGAGTCTAATACAAAAAATTTAGCTTTTTTCAGAGCGGGTCAATATTTAAGTTTAAAAGTAAATGTATATGGTGTAGAAATTACACGGCCTTATTCAATTGCATCTTCACCTAAAGACGCTCAAAAAGGTTTTTACGAAATAACAATACGGAAGGAAGAACATGGTTTCTTAACAAACTATATATGGGATCATTGGAAGTATGGTACGAAAGTTGTAAGTTCTGGACCTGAAGGATTCTTTTATTTTGAGCCTTTAAGAGATTTGAAGCACATTGTAGGTATTGCAGGAGGTTCTGGAATAACGCCCTTTCGTTCGATTGCTAAAGCAATTATAAATGGAAACATGGATGCTAAGTTAACAGTTTTATATGGAAACAGTGAAGAAGATGACATTATCTATTATAATGAGTTTAAAGAACTTGAGAAAGAACATCCAGATAAATTAAAAGTTGTTTATGTACTAAGTTGTGAAGAAGTTACTTTAGAGGAGTGTGAAACTGGTTTTATTACTGCTGATATTATTGAAAAGTTTTGTGATGTGAATAAGAGTACATTTTTTATCTGTGGACCTCAAGTAATGTATGAGTTTGTAGAAAAAGAATTGAAAAGATTTGCTCTTCCTCAAAAAAGAATTCGAAGAGAGCCATTTGGTGAAATAAAAGATATTGTAAACTATCCAGGATTTCCAAAAGATATTGCTGAAAAAACTTTTAAAATTAAAACTCAAATTGGAAATACAACAAAAGAGATCCCTGCAATCGCTACAGAGTCTGTTCTTGTTACAATGGAAAGAGCAAATCTTACGCCTCCATCAAAATGTCGTTCTGGTGAATGTGGATTTTGTCGTTCACTTCTCATCTCAGGAGATATATATATAAGTCCAATAAATGATTGGAGAAAAGCAGCAGACAAAAAGTTTAACTATTTTCATCCTTGTTACTCATATCCGCTTTCAGATCTTGAGATAAATGTTCCAAAACACTTATAAATATAATTTGATTCTTTATTTTTTCCATTTAAGCAAGGAATTTATCAGATTTTCACATGACAAATCCCCTTGAGTCAAATGACTTATGGTAGTATCTCTACCAAATAAGTTTTTTATTATTTTTTTCATAATTTTTTTCCTAGAGTTTCCCTCTTTTTGTAGTTGGCTGCGATATTCATTGACCTTAATCCATAGATTATCAATCTCTTCCATATTTTTAATTAAAATTTTTCTTCCTTGAAGTACTCTATTCCCGGCAGAAAAAATTAATAATTTATCCATTCCATCTGTAAATTCGTATAAATCAGAAAGAGATTGATATATTAATGAGATATCCTCTTGAATATCACTATTCTTACCAAATATCATTTTATATTTTGGCTGTACAGCGTCAGCTACAAAAGCCCATTGCTTTTCTTTTTCAATTAAAGCAGCTAATTCTGGAGCATGCCCTCTCATTGGAAATAATTCAAATCTATACCTTTTTGATTTTGTAGTAATTGACTTATCAATAATCTCAGCATTAATAGGTAATAATTTTGGTCCCCATGCCATTTGGCGATATTTAGGATATGTATTACCTTTTTTTAAAAGTTCTATAGCTTCTTTGTTTGTATATATTGGAATTCCAAACTCTTTGTTTAGCATATGGGCTCCTCCTGCGTGATCTTCATGAGTATGAGTAATATAGCATTTTGCAATCATTTGGTCATGATTGAGTGATTTCACGAATTCTCTAAGATCGTTTTCTCCCCCAGGTGCTCCAGTATCAATCAGAAGTCCATCTACTAAATAACAAGAGGTAAAATAAGGATATGGCATCAATGGGTTATCTGAAGCCCACTGCCATTCCAGAATTTGATTATTACAATGATATTTTAGATGAACTACCAATTCTCATTCAACTTTTATTCTTTTTAGTGGAAGAAAAACATCTCTAAGTCCCGTTCTTTTAAGATGTATAGCTTCTTCAGGGCAAAGATGAGCACAAACTCCACAACCGATACATTTTTCTTCATCTACTGCTGAGATATCATCTAGCAAAACAAGTGCGTCTACTGGACATTTCTCAATACAGTTTCCACAACTAATACAATCATTGTTTACCTGTGCGATATATGAACTAACTGTATGATAAGGAGTTACCCCACGATGATACATTTGAAAAATACCACAGCAACATTTACAACAATTACATATTGCTTCAAGCCCTTTTTTTGGATCAGAATGAACATGAAATGCTTTATGAACAAGACCATAATCTTCTGCTTCCCTACATATTTTTAATGCTTCTACTTTTGTTATAGGTTTAGCAAAACCATGTCTTATAGCAAATTGTGCAGATTTATCAAGAGGAATGCAGCTTAATTTTGGTGGATTTACTTTGCAAGAGTTATTGAGTAGATCCTGTTCATGACGGCAATAACAATTAGCGAGAGCTATACAATTTTCTTCTTTACTATATTCTTCAAAATACTTTTCAATTTCCTCATAAGGTAACACTGTTTCAGTTCCTAATTCAACCTCTTTTTCAACTGGAATGGTCCTATCAACAGCTGGTGCCTGTTTATATAATATCGAAAAAGAATCATAATTTCTTTGAGATTTTTCTGACAATTCAATAAAAATTTTTTCAATCAATTTTGCGATTTTTCTATTCCTTTCACTAATCTCACCCTTCATAAGTGAATATTCCAAGATTCCAGGATAAGGTCCCATTAATCGATATATCATTATATTTGTACTTCTGCTAAGAGCACCTACAATCACGCCATTATCCATAAGATTATTCAGCATGTTTTTAATCTCTTCTTCAGTTAAATCAGACTTTTCCTTGATCTGGTTAAATGTTAAGGAAGGTTTTTTAAAACTTAATAAAAATTTAGCTTGATCTTTGGTTATAATTGTTTGAAGAAACTCAATTAAAGTTTCGGTAATTGGAAATGGAAGTGTTCCTGCTTTGACAATAGTTCTTGCTACTTTATACCAGAATTTATCAATCATTTATTTTATTACCCTGCCCAATTATTTCTTAGATAATTTTTAATTTATAAAAGAAAGACTAGTTTAATTAAATTGTGAGTTCGATTATTAAGAATATGATTTGATATAATTGTATAATTATAGTTGGAATCCATAAATTCTAAACACCCCCTCTTTTTTTTAGATATCAATTCTTAAATCATTACAAAAATGAATTTAAGGGATTGAGGAAAGAAAAGTTAATGATGAGACAAATCCAAGAGAGAATGAATCGCTTAGAGCTTTCAATCAATCTTTTAGAAGATCATTTACAGAAATATGGGCACCTCTTAGAACCACGACCTCTACGATTTATTAAGAATCAAATTAAATATTATAAACGTGAACTCCAAATACGGAGAGATTATCCAATATAAAAATCAATTATTGGTCTGTTTGTTTTTCATGCTTTTTATTCAAAGTAAGCATTTTAAGATGCTAATTTCATCTAAAATTATTTAATACCTACTTTAAATCCCACATAAACATTTATAAATTTTAAAAATAAAAACAATATTACTTTTTAAATTACATATTTAATAAAATATTAGAAAAATTTGGGTTATTATCATGGGAGAAAGTGAGGTTGAATTAAAGAAATCGTATATAGGCATTTTTTCACTTAATTATTTTGTTCAAGGAATTAATCAATCGATGTTTACAACCATTATTCCTATTTTTTTATTTTACTTAATAAGACCTGACCCTGTAGATGCGGGTCAAATCGCATCTATGATGTCAATCATCCTTCTTCCTTTTGGGGTAAAATTTATTTATGGTATCTTGTCAGATAAAATTGGATTAAAAAATTTGGGCAGGAGGAAACCTTGGATAATCGGTCCCTCAATTATATCAGGTTTGATTTGGATATTGTTTCCATTTGTTTTAACTCGAACTAATGCGATGAGTTTAGTAACAATTCTGGGTGTTCTTATAGTGATTGGGGTTGCAATGGGAGATACCGCTATTGATGGATTGATCTTGGATTTATATCCCAAAGAAAGACTCGGACGAGTCCAAGGAATTTGCTGGGGATTAAGATCCGTAGGAATAATAGCTGGTGGACCACTATTAGTAATCTTGATTTTATTGACAGGAGGAACCACAGATATAATTTTCATTGGATTAGGTATTGCAATGATGCTTTTTTCATTTACTACTTTGATTGTTAAAGAAAAAGTAAAAAACATAGAAATAAATGCGGTGGAGAACCTTAAAGTTATTTTTGGTAAGAAAAAGAATTGGAAAGTGTATGTATTCTCTTTATTTAATGCTTTCTGTGATGGAATTGTTTTCGTACTTGTACCACTCTTTATACTTATTCAATCAGGTCATGTCGATGCTACTGGAGCAACCATGGATCTAATTGGTGATCCAACCCAAGAAAAGTTATATATCCCTCAAGCTTTAATTGCTTTTATCATCGGTTTAGGAGTAATAACTGGGGCTCTAATAGGAGGTAGAATAGCAGATTTGCAATCTAGGAAACGAAGTGTTATTATATCATTTGTTTTAACAACTATTTCCTTCCTGTTATTCATAATACCAATTATTTGGCCTGTATTAATAATATTCTCCTTAATATTAGGAGCCTCTGCCGGTTGGAGAAATTCTGCATTTTCTGCTGTTATAGGCCAAGAATCACAGCAATATCCTGAAATGGATAGTACTTACTATGCTACATGTAATTCATTCACAAATTTAGGATCAACAATTGGATTACAACTAACAAGTATATTAATTGGGATTTTAGCTGGTTTACAAACATTTTGGATTTATGCTATTATTTTCTTGTTTTTAGCTATTGTTATGAATATTGGTTTGGGTACCTTCTTCATTTTAGATCCCAAAGATTATGAGGTAAATATTGAAAGAAATAGTTAAGAGATTTTTATTAAATTATTTTTTTTTCTTTTTTCTGTTTTCCGAAAAATTTTTATCATTTTATAATGATTAATTTCACATATTCTAAAGCAAATTTTAAATGTAGGGTGTTTTACATTAAAATAGAATATTCTGAGAGAGTAAAAAGACTACCAACATACATCTTTGTAGAGATTGAACAGTTAATTTCAGAAAAAAAAAAGAGAGGGCTTGATTTAATTCCACTTGGTATAGGAGATCCTGATTTACCTGCTCCTGAATTAATAGTCAATGAATTAATAAAAGAGGTTAAATTACCGGAAAATCACAATTACCCCGTGAGCATGGGAGAAGAATATTTTAGAGAAGCTGTAGCGAGATGGTATAAGACTAGATTTAAAGTCAATTTAGATCCAAAAACTGAGATATCAAATGTAATTGGAGGTAAAGAAGGAGTTGCAAATATCGCTAGAGCATTTATAAATCCTGAAGATATTGTTCTTTGTCCAAATCCAGGATATCCGGTTTATGAGAATGGAGCAACGAAATTGTGTGATGCAGAACCACATTTAATGCCTTTATTAAAAAAAAATCATTTTTTACCTGATCTAGATGCCATTGATAAAATAATTCTTAAAAAGGCTAAATTAATGTATATAAATTACCCTAATAACCCTACTGGTGCAATTATACAAGAGGAATTCTTAAAAAAAGTAATAGATTATGCTGAAGATTATAATTTTTTCATAATTCATGATAATCCTTATTCTGAATTTACATTTGGGGATTATATTGCTCCTTCGATATTACAAATAGATCAGAACCATGTTGAGATTAATAGTGCTTCTAAAATGTTCAATATGACAGGATTTCGATGTGGTTGGGTTGCCGGTAATAAAGATATTATTAAAGGATTAAGAAATATTAAATCGCAAATTGATTCTGGTTGTCCTAAATTTATACAGAAGGCAGTTATAAAAGGGCTAAATGAATATAAATCAGAGAAGAAACCAGAAATTGTTCAAAAAACTATTGACATATATGAAAAGCGTAGAGACATTCTTATTCAAGGATTAAATGAAATGGGTTGGAGAACGGACACTCCTCAAGCAACATTTTATGTTTGGACTCATATTCCTGAGAAATATAGTAATATTAGCTGTATGGATTTTGTAAAAAGTTTAATTGATATTGGAGTAGTTGTTACACCTGGAATAGGATTTGGTGAATATGGAGAAGGTTTCGTGAGATTTGCATTAACACAATCAGAAGAAAGAATAAAACAGGCATTAGAAAGAATAAAAGCATTTCTTAAATAAATAAATAATTAAATTTGGAAAAAAAAGAGTAGTTTTACAAATTCTTTATAAATTATCGTCATCGCGAAGATTTCTGATACTTTTCTCTTAGATACCCCAATTTTTTACTATCTTCTGCCTCTAAGCTTTCTGAAAATTCATTACGAGCATTTAACATCATTAAAACTGGAGCGTTATAGGAATCCCAATCCTTATAATAATCTAATATCAGATCTTTCTCGTTCGATTCTTTTTCCAGTATTTTTCACCTCCATATTTTATTGGAGTTTCGCACTTAAGAATCAATCCTTTTAATCCCTAAATTCTATAATTTTCAGAAATATTAAGTTAAGAGAACAAATCCAAAGATTATAAAAAAGAGGGAAAAGGTAAGGATTTATTCTCTCTCATAATACTAACTTTAATGGGATAATAAAGGCTTTCTTATAGCCTACCCAACAAGTTGTATTATGATGTGAAAAACTCATTACATATAAGATGTGAGAATAGCTTTTTAAACTTTCCCATTTCCTTCCCATTTGATTCGATATCTGGTCAGATTAATTTCCAATTTTGTATAAGTAGCTATTTAATAATAACTCATACAGATTGAATTTTAATAAAGAAAAATATTATACAAATAGAGAATCGAAAATTATTTAAAAAAATAGTATTTTCACTTTAGAGTAATATAATCTTTATTGATTTTAATCATTTCATTAAACATTTCTTCTGCTTTAGAGGTATCGTCAATTGTTGGATCTAAAAGCAGAGCTTGGAATGCAATTTCTTTTGAATTTTTTAGTATGGCATCTACAACTAAATCTTGAACTGAAGCTTGATTTCGTAAAAGAGCAGCCAATCCTTTCGGGTATTCTCCAAGTTTAATAGCTTGCATTCCGTTTTTATTAACAATAGCTGGACATTCTACAACTAAATCATGTGGTAAATTTGTTATTACATTGTTATTTGGTAAATTGACAGAATGTTCTTCATGATTTGAATCTGTAATAATTCCTTCAATGATAGGAATTGCTCTTTCACTATCTGGCTTTATTAATTTTGCACCCTTCCCCCTTTCAATCATTTTTTGTAATTTTTTTCCAGTCGATAATATTATTTTTTTATATTCTTCATAAAAATATCTTATACCTTCAATATTGGCTCTTTCCCATGCCCATGAAATGTATTCACCATAATGAGAATCTAGTGTATAAGGGATATAACCAAACTTTTCAAGTATATATTTAATCAAATCGACGTCACCAGCAAATCCTTTTAAGTTACTAAGATATCGCGGAGCTTTCTTTCTAAGATCTGGATAAGCATCTCTATTTTTATCAAGATATTTCACTTCTAATAGAACACCAAAATGATTTAATCCTCCCGCCTTCAATTTCAGATTTGTAGGAGAAGTTTCCAATATTTTGGAATAATGATGTACAAAGTCTTGAAATTCATGACATAATCCAACAAATTTTAAAGAGGGAAATTTCCTTTTTATTGCTAAACAAATTCTACTCATAGGATTCGAAAAGTTAATAAAGAAAGCGTTTGGACACATTTTATTAACATCTTCACATATTTCAAGAATAGGTGGAATAACTCTTAATGAATGAAATAGACCTCCAGGACCTCCATTTTCTCCAAAAACTTGCTTATTTCCAAAATTTCTTGGAATCTGATAATCTAACTCAAACCATTTAAAGCGTGGACCAACTTCTATTGAATTAATAATAAATGTAGCGCTATTCAAAGCTTTTTTTCTCTCAGTGGTCGCTTCCAATTCAAAATCTAACTTTTTTATTTCTATTGCTTCATTGCAAACTTGGGATATCAACTCTAAGTTTGTAGCATTTATATCGTGCAAACATATGGTAGAGCCTTGTAATATATCACTATTAATTATACTGCCCACTGAACCCAATCCAAACTGTAAAGATCCAGCACCAATTATAACAATTTTTTCTTTTTTTGTCAACTGCTACTCCCTAAATTCCCTACTTAAGTTATTGATTATATTAAATCATGAATTAATTTTAAACAATTTTAATTATAAAAACACAAAACCTTTAATAACAAAAAATAAAATATTTCACGGTTTTAACTGAAGAAATTGTAAAAATAATATTGTTAAAATTCAGTAAAACCTTTTAAATGTTCTTAACACATTAGTAAATATATTTCTGATATATTTATAAACAAATATTTTCATTATTCTTACGATCCAATAAAAAATGTGTTAGGCGATGAAATCAGAAACCGGTAATAATTCACAAGATAGAATTAAAAAAGCCACAGAATTACTTCAGAAATTTTGGTGGTTTTCATTCTTTTTAATCATTGCTCCTCTAATTGTGGCTATTGCAATTTTTTCTATTTTTAATTTTATTGGAGTTGGCTTATTTATTGTTTTATCATTTTCAGTTGTTAGTTTTATGTTTGCCCTACTTTTTTTTTATAAAGCTTATGATAAATACAGAGATAATCCCTTTTTTCTTGATAAAAGAAATAATCTTACAGCTAGAATTCATATTCCTTTTTTGATTTCGATTATCTCGTTTATAGTAACTCCTATTTTTATACTTATTTCACCATTTGACTCCTTTATTCTACTTCCACTTATAAGCTATGCGATTCTTTATAATATCGTTTATTACTATTATTATTTCCAACCAATTGACTATTATAACTTAAGTGAAGGAGAATTCAAACATGCTAAAAGTCTGGAATTAATGATAAAGCAACCTTATAATTTTTTAATCGGTATTAATTATATAATTCACATTGTTTTTCTTACTTTAACAGCACCCACTAATTTTTCTTGGCTTTATGCTTTCATAGCAAACTTACTCATATACATAATCCTTCTCACAAGCACAAAAGGTCAGGTCAAAATCATTCGAGATTATATCGATAAGAAACACTCAATTTTGAAAGATTTAACAAGGTTCAAACAGAAGTTTGTTATTTCTCAAGTTAATTTAATATTTTTACTTTTAGCACAAATACCAGTAATTTTAATTATCATCCTCATCCATTCGGGTGTCAATTATTTGAGTTTAGAGGTATTAAGTTATATTTTTTTAGAAATAATCTTTATTTTGTTTTATTTTAAATCTAGATTTTATGTTAGTTTTCACTTTACTTCAAAAATTAAGATATATTATGAATCTGAACAAAATGATAATTTAAGTGAAAGACCTCTAATCCAAGATTTGAAATACCAGAAGTATAATTCTTATTTATCCTGTATTTTAATTATTTTAATCTCATTTTTTTCATTTTTAATTAAAATCCCGCTATTAATTTTAATTATTCTCCCTTTCATTTATATTCTACTTCATTACGAACAAAAATCAGGTCTCTGTGCTAAAAATTATAATAAATATGCAATTCTACTGAATTCAATTGCGATATTGATTTCTATCTCTTTTGGAATAATTCCGGTGTTCATTGCGACTATCTTATTGAATTTTCTTGTATTATGTCTCTCCTTATATTTTGTATTACAAATTTTTGTTAAATTTGATTATTTCGTTAAAGAAAATGTTCTCATATATCAAAATTTACTTGCCATTACCAGTATTGGGTTAATATTATATTCTTTCTTCCCTATTGCTATTTTGGGATACATTACTTTTACTTCAGATCCACTTTTAATTCTCATTTCGAATATTCTTCTCCACTCAATATTTATTTTTGGAACCTTTCTAACTTCCCAATATATATTAGGTTTTAGATACTTTCATTCTAAGAGTCCCAAATTATTCAGAAGAGTTGTTCTGGTAAATACATTCTTACTTGAGTTTGTAATTTTTGTTTTCATTAATTTTAGAATTTACTTTTTAACCGAACTTATTCCTTTTTTACAAATATTATGTATTTCCTCAATTTTTTTCCCAATTTTTTTTATTGTATTTCTTTTTTTAAATTATACTTTCCATGTGTTTCCTGTTGAATATCTCTTAAAACATTGTTACTTTTCTCTTTGGATATTATTGAGTGATTTATTTATATCTCTAATGATAATCTCTCTACTTACTACTTTCTTTCTTATTTTAGCATTTGATTTCCTTATTGCTTCTGTGGTTTATTATTTTATCATAAAATTTGGACTAAAATTAGAACGTGTTAAAGCATCAAAATTTAAGAGATGTGTGAAAATTAATTCTTATTTTATTACAGTTGAGCTTCTCTACTTATTTTTTACATTATTTTACACTAGTTTCCAAGCGCTTTCTTTGTTTGACAATATAATTTATTCAATATTTCTATCGTTAGCGATAGTATGTGGTATTATTAACCTTTTTTCGAAAAAAGGGATATTTTCTGAAGACCTTTATATCAAAATAAATGTTTTTGTTCTTTTATATAGCATTTTTATAGCATTTTACTTTTTTTTAATGCTAACATTCAATTCCTTATATATTTTCACGATTCCGTTAATGATATCAAACATAATTCTATTTCTGCCTCTTTTATATTTAAGAGAGAAGAGGTTGTATCCTAAATTAGTTTCTAGAGCTTTAAAAGTAAATGGAATATTGTTTTCAGTGACGATTTCACTAATTCCAACTATAGTTGGATTACAATTATTCTTTTTGGGTATTTATTTCGACATAATTTTCTTATTAATGACCGTAATTAATTTTACATCGTATTTACTGCTTACTATTTGTAGAGTCTATTACTTCTTAGCAAAAATGTTCAATAGGGATGAAAAAAGAGTAAATTTTTATCTGAAATTACAAATATTAATCGCAATCTGCATAGGTTTCACTACGATCTTCTATTACACCTTTTTCTTATTAGTTAGCACAATATATAATGTAATATTGCCATCAATTTTCAGCTCTATCTTCTTATTTATCCCCCTTTTTTATTCTTACAAGAAGGAGATTTTCAGTTTAGTATCAATAAAAAGATTCATAATATTAAATATGTTAATTCTAACATTTTTATTTAGTTCAATTCCATCAATAGTTGGCATACATTTACTGTCTTTAGGTTTTATTTTTATTGAAAATCTCTTAATATTGAATATTTTAAATTCCTCGCTGTATATTTTCTTTGTTTTCTCCTTAATTCTCACAAATATATCAAAAAACCTCAGAATAAAAGAAAAGTTGATAACAGATTTGAATCGGCTTCATATTATTACATTACTCATAATTTCTTTTACAACATTTTTCTTTTATCCCTTCTTATATTTATTTGGAACTTTTTATAGTATTATTTTACCTTTAATCACATTACTTTTTTCCTGGTTTTTCTTGTTTTATTATTCATATAAAAGAGTATATTTTAACCTCACTTGGGTCAAAAAGTTAACAATTTATAACTTTATGGCGTTATCTTGTTTAATTATTTCTCTACCAACAATTATTGGTCTAGAATTGACTAGAATTGGATTAGCAGCAAATTTGATTCTTATAATCAGTGTTACAATATTTTTATCATTCTGTTTCCTCAAGATTTCTGAGATTGTAAGTTTGAGAATTAAATTGAAGCCGTCATATATCAAATTTTTTAAACTATCAGAAGTAATTACTTGGTTTTCATTCACTTTACTTTTTTCATATTACATTGCATCCATATTTATTGTTAGGATTGATGCAACTCCATTTACATCATTAATACTAAGTTGTTCTTCATTTGTTTTTTTTATTTTAAGTACATATACATTAATATTAGCATCCAATTATTTTACAAAATTACCGAAGTTAAGTAATTATCAAGACATTGTCATTTATGGCATTGTTCTTTCAATATCATTTGTTTTTACTTTTTTAAGCCTTTCCTTCAACCTTTTTGCATTTGTTAATACTTTACCTATACTAATAAAATTATCAACATTATTAGGGTTCTTTTCTGTTATTTTTCTTTTGTTTTTAGTATTATGTGATAAATTTTTAGAATTTAAATTGATCCAATTAAAGACAATCGTTGAGTTAACAGCGTGGCTAATTATTAAAGTTATATTATGCACGCTATTATATTCTCTAATAGATTATTTTGCATATCAGTTCTTTATTATAAATAAACTAACTTTATTTTGTTTAATATTTACGATTTTTACTCCTATAAGTCTTTATATTTTAAAGAACTTGAAATATATCTCATCTAAAAACCAATTTATAATAAAAAGAATTACACTAATTGTATTTGTATTATCAATTTTAAGTTTATACTCTGAAATTCTTATAAATTTGACGACTCAAATCCCTGTTTTTTATAAAAATCCCATATTTCACATATCAACTATCATTGTAAATATAATATTATTTTCGAATTACTTCGCTTTAAGAATTAATAAAATAGTTGAGGAAAGTTCTGTATTTAAATTATTTAGATATTATATTCTATCCTCTATATTATTCATAAGTCTTCTATACTTTCCCTCAATTTTATCGGTTTTCCTCATAATATTATCATATTTACTTGTTCTTTCTTCTAGGAGTATATTTCCAACATTCCGTTTTTCATCGTACATTCTATTAAGTTATGTTACTTTCGTTGAAATTATTGTTATACTAATTAGTTATGGAGTGATAGCTGGATTTGATATTGCTTTATTGGGATTTTTCATAATAATTTACTTTTTATCTTTAATTATGGTTATTTTCTTTTCGGTTCTCCTAAATATTAAAAAAAACAACAATCTAGAAAAATTCACTTTGTACTCTCTTATTTCTCTTCTGTCTTATGCCTCTCTCAGTCTATTTACCAATATTTTTCCTATTTATAATATCACAATCTCACTTTTTATATTCTTATTATTTATAGGTATATCATTTTATCGTAAACAAGATGAAAGATATAAGTGGTTTATTAATCCTTGTGTTATTTTATTCATTTTTGATCTTGTTAGCTTTTTGTCATATTCTTGGCTTTTTAATAACCCACTCTTTAGATTTTACAATCCTATATTGACGTTTACTTTAACATTAACTTTTACAGGATTTGGATTTGTTCTATTGTATAATGATACACCAACAAGGTTTAGGAAGAAATCGTTTTATATAGTTTTGATTTCAATTATATTTTCTTTTCCAATCTTTTTATATTTTCTTATCATCTCTGCTTTGTCTATGCCTTTATTTTCATTGATCCCTTTAATAGTTGCAATAAATGTTGGTGTTATTTTATTTTATCTTTCTATTGGTATTTATCATTGGAAGATATCCTGGGCTATATGGAAATCAGGGTGGTATGTGTGGAACATATTACCCATTGCAAACTGGTTTATAATATATGAAAGTTTAACGGGAATGGATATTTTTACAACTGAGCTTTTCACCATTGGAACTCTTAGGTTTGGTGGCTCATTCTTCTTAACTCTAATAATTTGCTCCTTATTTTTTTTACCAGTGGTATATACCATATTCAAGAAATATTTTTCTCTAATTGTTTTTATTGTATGGGGAGAGAGTTTATTTTTACTTTATTGGTTTAGTCAGAATTTATTTGTTACAGATCTTCTTTTAAGAAATTTATTCTTTATTTTGTTTTCAGTAACTCTATTGATGCCGTTGTTTGTTATATTTAAATTTTGGAAAATTCTTTCAATATTTTGGATATTTCCATTAACATTTGTTAATGCATCATTTTTGTTATTTTATTTAGTCTCAATTGGACTCTCGTTTCAAATTACTGTCTCAATTGATATCTTAGTTATAGGGTTATTTCTCATCGTTTACTCGTTTTTCCCAAATATTCGATCAGTAGTGACAGTATTAATAAGTGCATATTGTATAACTCTATTAGGTATTTTTCTAACGTTATTTTTCATCCTTTATTCTATAATACAAAATCCAATATTTGCAGTAAATATTAGTTTAATTGTATTTGGATTCACTCTCTTTTCTTCTAAATACTTAAAATTACCTAAAAGAATAATAAATTTAACTCTTTCATGGATTTTAATTTTCAACTTTTCTTGGTTGACTTTCAATACATTCAGTTTATTTCCTGGTTTTGTAGTTTTTGCATTTTCATTGGCTTTAACTGTTTTTGGCTGTTCATTTTTCATCTTTAATCGTTATAAAATGAAAATCACGATTAATAAAATATTTCCCTATTTAGCTGTAGCAGTAGGAGCATCTCTATCAATTACTTCACTTACTTCTGTTCTATTCCACGCCCCAATTGGGATTTTAATTTCAACATTTTCTACAGTGTTTATTATATTTTTATATTGCATTTTCATGGAATATCGATATATCCTT
>SMTZ1_10008330_pt1 | contig 15383 bp, 13 predicted proteins | sample DeeMarSWOR136_30_FD_25667 | JGI IMG/M metagenome (IMG submission 25667)
CGCCCGCGAAATGGATGGCAATTTCCCTGATCTGTGGCAAACTGGTCTTGATTTTTTCTTCACCGAGATGACGAAGATCGAGGTAAACATATTTATTGTTAATTCCGCGCCCCGCTCTAATTTCGAAGTGAATGGATCGGGCAACAAAATCTCTCGGAGCTAACTCCATGAATTTTGGTGCATATCTTTTCATAAATCTTTCACCATCTTTATTTATCAGGTATCCGCCTTCACCACGAGCGCCTTCTGTAATCAAAATGCCATTTAATAAACCTGTCGGATGAATCTGGAAAAATTCCATATCTTTTATGGGAATACCAGCACGATAAGCAAGTGCTGTACCATCCCCTGTGTTGATCAATGCATTACTGCTTTGACCGTAAATTCGACCGGCGCCACCGGTGGCAATAATGAGTGCTTTCCCTCGGATAAAATAAAATTCACCAGTCAGCAGATCAAACGCGGTAATGCCTTTGAATTCTCCATCTTCAACAATAATTGAAGTGACGAAATATTCCCAATAAAAATTCACATCTCGCTTCATTGCCTGCTCATAAAGCGTGTGCAATAAATTATGTCCTGTTTTATCTGCAATGTAACAGGTTCGATTACGGCTCTGACCGCCGAACGCCCGTTGGGCAATCGTGCCATCTTCATTACGATTAAAAAGCGCACCGTACTTATCCAAACGAGCGATAACCTCTTTGGCTTCACTACATAACATACGCACCGCATCCTGATCTGCCAGGAACCATGATCCCTTCACCGTATCGTACTCATGAGAATGCCAGCTATCATCAAATCGCAGCGCAGCATTGATCCCGCCCTGGGCTGCGCCAGAGTGAGAGCGAACGGGATGGACTTTGGTAATAACAGCTACATCAGCATTCTCATCTTTCTCTCGTATTTCCAGAGCAGCGCTGAGTCCCGCTAATCCAGCGCCAATAATAACAATATCATGAGTTTTCTCATTTGATTGTTGCATTAAATATTTCTCCAAACTAAGAAAAATTCAGGCTATCCAAAACAGTAAAAGCAAAATCATAGCCTGATGGAGTTAAACTATCTTTAAAAGAAAGAATATCCAATGACAATAATAAGTATGAAAATTAGAGAGCAACAACTTGTTTTACTTCGGGGACCAGATCTTTCAAGTTTCGATCAATGCCGTGTTGTAATGTCAATTGAGACATAGGACAACCATAGCAAGCGCCCTGTAATTTCACTTTTACGATCCTATCTTCATCAACAGAAACTAACTTTACATCGCCGCCACCTGCTTGAAGAGCAGGTCTAATTTTATTTAATGCTTGTTTAACTTTTTCTTTCATTGTTACACCTGATAAATTTCATTTAAACAATTTTACTAATTTAATTCAATTAGGAATGATTTTATAATTGCAATCAATATAAATTAAATTGAATACAAAATCAAGGTATTTTTTTGATTTTTTGTAATACAATACCCTGGAAATATATTTGTAATTTAATAAGACAGGATAAACGAACTTGAACGGGGATTGAGGTATTGGTTCTGTTTTAGTTGACAGTTGGTACAGTTCTTAGTAAGTCAAAAAGATGAATTGTTAGCACCTTATTACATTAACTGGAAGGAATCAATTTTACCAGGCAGATTAATCAATAGATAAAACATTGTTATATCATGTCCAATCAGCAATCATCTTAGTTTCATAATCGGAGGCTTTGATGAAACTAGCGTTAACAAAAAATTTATCCTCAAATACATCCTGTTTGTTAATAGTTAACAACAATTGTTTTAAACTTCTACCCTCTATTTTCCACTGCGAACCGATCTTAATCGCACCCAGCTTTTTTGATCTAATCATTTCATTAATTGTACACCTGTTAACTTGCAATAATCGCTGCGCTTCTTTCATAGTTAACAGTTCATGATCCAGTAGAATACGCATCACAGCCACCTCGTCAAATTCCAGCCCAGAATTCCCTAAAATTAGTTTATATCTATTCTCATTTATTGAACTTAAAAATGAAATTTTTCTTTTGAATAAATTACATTGAATTTAATACAAGAATAATTTAAGTAAAATGTTAACATTTGGTTAGCAATTTACGTACCATAGCTTCCTATAAATAATAAAATTATATTAATTGCATACTTAATTGAAAAATTTAAAGATGCATAACATTATAAAAATTTAGAAGCTTATAAAAAATGTTTCAATAGGGGACATTGGTGAGAAAAAACTGCACATGAAGGAAATAACAATCCATCTAAAAAGAATCACATACTTTAGGATAGTGAATTAAATAAATTACACATTTGGCAAAGTTTAATGCTGATTATATTTTAGTTAAAAAATATGAAATGGTGTTGTTATTTAATTCATATCTCTTATTACTACTTAGTCAGATTATAAAACTTGATAAAATTAGCCTGTCATTTCGACGAACGCAGTGAGGAGAAATCTGTACTTTGAACAAAGATATTAATTTCTATTAGCATGTTGGACTAACAGATTCCTCCCTTCGTTCGGAATGACACTTAATAGCTTAATCTGACTAAGTAGTATTAGTTATTGAAAATTTAAATTTCGATATGAATTGGTTTTTTATAAGTATTTTGGCGGACAGGATTGTCTGCATCACAATCGAGACGGACATTTATTCAGACGTTTTCAATTCAACAATCGTTGCACCCCAACCGCCGACCTCAGGCGGTGCATCGCCGAACGAGGCGACATCGGGATGATCTTTCAGTAACTGGTAGACTGTCCATTTTAACTTGCTTTTTCCCTTACCGTGAATGATTCGCAATCGGTATAATTCCAATTCCAGGGCATGTTTAATAAACTCCTCGATCATTTCAGGCACCTGCTCTGGAAAAAATCCATGAAGATCCAATACATCGGTAACTTCAATGTACTCAGGCAAATCCTCCTCGAAATCTTCATCATCCGAAAAGCCTGGATCATTTCTGTCCATTTGTTTTTCTCCCCCAGAAATCTTCTGATATATGTTCTTTATTACAATCCATTTTTCTTTTATTCCAATATTCCATAATTCCACTAATCTATTAATCCGCTACTCCAGCATCACACCTAAACTATAACAGCGTAGCTACACTTTTTTCTACTGACTTCTCCTCCACCGAAATAATCACCGGCAGCGCATCTTTAATGCCTTCGACGTGGGTGATAATAAAAATCTGTCTAAATTGGCTGGATAGATGTTGTAACGCATTCAAGATCAACTCCTTGCGCTGTTCATCCTGGGAGCCGAATATTTCGTCCAGTACGATAAAATTAATCTGCGATCTGCCTGACCGTTCTGCCACGACCTGGCTAATAGCTATCCGCAAACAGAGATTGGCTAAATCCTGTTCACCACCAGAAAAACGTACCAACGGAAAGCGTGCTACTTGATCATAGAGATATATGTTATAATCCTGGTCCAACTCCATGATGGTATATCTGCCATGGGTTGTTAGATGCAGCAATTGAGAAGCCCGACTGGCAATCAGCGGACGGATTCTGCCTGCCAGTTCCTGCCTAAAAATTCCGAAATGCTGATCCAGGGCTTTCAGGTAAACAACATCTTCTTTGATTTGATCAATTTCCTGCCGCAGCTTTTGAATGGTACTCAATTCATTTTTGATATGATCTTTATCTTTTTGACTTTTTATTATCTCCTGCTCGGTCTCATGGATTTTCTCTTTAACCAGGTCCACCTGATGCTGCTGTTTCTCTACCTGCTGCTTCATCGTTTGAAATCGCTGTTCATCAAAGCCCAGGGATCGAAGACGCTTATTTTCCTGTTTAACTTCGGTCTCCAGATCCTTCAATGTTATATTGATTTGTTCCAACTCTTGTTGTTCATCCGGCAAACGTTTGACCTGTTCCTCATATTTAAGTGATTGATCACGCAGCTCGGTTAAAAGTTTCAATTTTTTCTTAGTATCTTGATGAACTTCCTCGTTATATTCGACTTTTCCAATAGCTGAAATTTCAGCCTTTAAGTTTTTTTGATTTTTAATAGAATTATCAAGGCGTTCCCTGGTTTGAGTTCGTTGTTTCTCTCGCTCCCGAAACTGTTCCTGAGCCTGGAGAAGTCCGTCACGAAATTGCTTCTCCTGCTTTAACTTCACATCGATTTCAGCTATTCTTTTAATGAAATCCTTCTCAGATTCATAAAATTTCACATATTGCTGACGCAACCCACTTAATTCTTGTTCGAACAGAGAAATGACATGATCATAATGATCCTGCAACGGTCGTGTGCAGACCGGACAGGGGCTTTCTGGTCCCAGGTTTTCTATCTTGGTCCGCTTCTCCTTAATCTCAATACCTTTTTCTCTCACTTTCTCTTTACGTCCCTGAACCTGCGATAAATCTTTTCTCAATGACTCCCGTTGATTTTCTAGTTGCACAATTTTCTCATCTTGCTCAAGCACCTTGTTATCAATGCCCGTCAATGCCTTTAACTCCTCATCGAGCTTTGTCAAATTGAATTGCTCTTTAGTGATCCACTGAGCCAGTCGTTGCAACTCCTCATCTTTGCCTTTGAGGAGAAAGAATTTGGTGCTTTCTTTATCCAATCGTTCTTTTTCTCGTTGAATTTTTTGAAAATCAGCAAGCTGCGGTTTTAGATAGGTTAATTCCTGTTCGGCTTTCTGAATCGCTTCTATATTTTGTTGAGTTTTGTTCTTTCTCGTCTCGAAATCAATCTCACGAGATTGCCACTTCTCAATCCGAGCCTGAATCTGCTGGTGCTGATCCCGTAATTTATTTAACTTCTCAAAATCTTTTTTTAATATTTGAAGCTGATCCTGAGCCTGTTCGAGTTTATTGCTCAATTCTTCTTTTGAATGAGCAACTGCCTCCAATTTCAATTTGAGCTGCTTTTGCTGATTTTTTAATTCCTGCTCATTCTTCAAACTCGATTCAATACCGCTTAGTCTTGCTTCTTTATTCGATCGATCAGATCTGATTTCATTACGTGCGCTGTCGATAGATGCTATATTAATCAAACGTGAAATGCTTTTTCGCCTTTCTTCTGGTTGAAGCGTGGAAAGAGCAGCCAGGTCTCGCTGTTTTGCAAAAACAGAAATAAGAAAAGATTTATAATCAAGATTCAATAATTGTTCGATATACTCATTTACGCCGCGTTCTTGTACCGCCACCGGCTCTGGATTTGCATTTAAATATATCGCGGCCTCGATAGTCGCTGCTTTGCCTTTTAATTGTCGATTTATCCGATATTCATTATCGCCACAAATGAAAATTAACTCCACAGAACAGGGATCAGAAACATCACAAAATTGTGAGCGAATATCCTGTTTATCTGACCGTCGCATGCGATTGCCATACAAACACCAGCCAATTGCCTCAACAATCGTTGTTTTGCCCACGCCATTATTGCCAATAATGCCAATGAGATTTTCTGGCAATTCCAGTTCTAATTCTCTAAAGCGACGGTAGTTTTTTAATTTAATGCTTCTAACAATCATTGGAAAATTTCATTTTGTGGAAGCTTAATTTCACAATGCTTTTAATTTAAATTCTAAACAACTAGTTGTCAAGTAAAATTTTAAGGGTGGAAACGATAAATTACAATCGAAGTTATGGGTAATTTTTATTACCAAATTCATCTATACAAAATTTCTACTCCTGATCATACGGTTTAATATACCAGATATACAAAAAGCCGATAACAACCACCACGCTGTACGCAATGATTAGCAAGGCACGAATTTCTTTTGAAAACAAAAGTTCATAACCAATTCCCAGCAGTGCAACACCAGTATAGACCATGCCACGCTTGCTGTACTTATCAAATCTTTCTTTTCGTTTTTTAAAATCAATCATGTCAATTTCCATTACATTTTTTTTAAAGATTAAGAAGATTCTGTTTTTAACCTGATCCAGAAATCTTTGCCAAACGGAGACTATAACTTAATCATACGTGATCATAACTTCTCTTTGGAATACCAATATCAGCTAAAAAAAGTTCCCCAGCTATTTCAGGGCGAAGTCCAGCCTTTGGCAGGGTTAACGACATCGCATCACAGAACAGGATAATCCCATCTTGATTTATACTCAATTAGGTTTGATTTTTCAGTGTCAAATCGTTGATCCTTAATCGGTATATAAACATTTTGAACCATATATTGCAGAAGAATAATAGGGCCAGAATCAACAAATTATCTCCAATAATACCGTCCCAAAACAGAATATTGGCAACGTAGCCGCTCAAAAAGACGACAATATATTAGCTGCCATTTTCCGAAGTAAGCATTGCAGCCACAATATAAAAATTTGTTATAATAAAACAAAAAAGTTGAACAAATACAACATAAAAATAGCAGCCTCTGTAATTTTATGTTTTCTAGTAGGAGAAACATAAAAAAAAGGTTGAGAATCACGTCGATTATTATTAAATTGTGACTGTTTAGTCAGATGAAGAATCACACTAATAACAACTCTAAAAAAAACAGTGGTATCATTCGCCTGGTTGAAAATACGCCTGGGTGCATTCTTTGATTAGTGAGAGATAAATTTAACAAGTATTCACTCTGACAAAATAATTCAAGATTTTTATTTCTTTGGATCAATCTGATCATTTGTTTTCTAATGATCGAGATGTACATTACGTTGGACAGTTGATAGCAGATTGGGCGAACAAGTACATTAAATACCTGGCGCAGTAAACTGCAAATTCCAAGTTCCAAATGACCAAATTCCAAATAAATCTCAAATACTAAATTTCAATGACGAAAACTTATTGCAAAAAAAAAGCGTTCAACTCTTTACAGAATAGCGCGCTAGAGCGCAGTGACTAAAGTTCACTGCACCACCCTGATTTCTGTATATTTAAAAACTTGTAAAAAAAAAGAAGATACAACTTCCAACAAACCAGCACGGTTATACCGCATAATTAAAATTAATAAAGTTGATGTACTTAAGTCTAGAACTATAATAAAAATTGAGAGGACAGATTAATGAATAATCACAATGAAAAGAAAATTTGGAAACCAATTCTTATTTACACTCTTCCGATTGCTTTATTAATTTTCGGCTGTGCCGCATTACAAGAAATAGTTAAAATACAAAAGCCAAAAGTTGAAGTGCAAAAAGTCCGCTTCACTGGCATGAGTTTCCAGGCGATTAACCTGGCATTTGATGTAAAGATTCAAAATCCCAATCCCATCGGCGCAAAACTGGCGGGTTTCGATTATGATTTTTTTATTAACGATGCCTCGTTTCTTGAAGGTCAGCAAAATACCCAGTTGGATATTGAAGCGTTAGGCCAAAGCACTGTTGAAATACCATTAACCATTAATTTCAAAGATTTATACAGCACATTTCAGTCGTTAAAAAATCAGGATAGCTCTGACTATAAAATCGCCTGTGGATTATCTTTTGATTTGCCTGTGTTGGGTCCCACTCGTATCCCTGTCAGCAAATCTGGTAAACTGCCCATGTTAAAATTACCCAATGTCAAAATCGGTTCTTTGAAATTGAACAAAATTACTTTTACCAATGCTGATTTGGAACTCAACTTAAAAGTGAATAATCCAAACACTTTTAATTTCTTGTTGAATGGTCTAAATTATGATTTTACAATTAATGGCAAAACCTGGGCAAAAGGAATAACACAACAGCAGATGCGGATTCAGCAAAAAGGCGAAAGCACAATCAGCATTCCTATCTCTTTAAATTTTACGCAGATGGGACGGACAGTTTATCAGATCATTACAGGAAGTAATAAATTGAATTATCAACTGAAAGGAAATCTGGATTTGAACACGTCATTACCGCTGTTACAACAGGTGAATCTTCCAATAGATCGAGCTGGGAAAATTGATATTATAAAATAGCTGGTATTATGGTTTTATCCTGGTTGCAGAACTACACCGGTTAAAATTTTTTTTTATTAATTGATCTGTGTTTTTTCAACCTGTGGGGGGATTTTTTATATTAATATTAAAAATAAGCTATAATCAGTACAGTTTGTACTACTGAAATAGTATCCTGGTTAATTTTATTCCAACTTTCCGGGGTATGCCGTCCCTTCCTGTTCAGCAATGAATTTTTCCGCTTCCATTGCTGCCATACATCCCGCGCCTGCTGAAGTCACGGCTTGCCGGTAAAAAGGATCCTGGACATCACCCGCGGCAAACACACCCGGAACATTTGTTCGTTGTCGACGGTCGGTGACAACAATACCTGAATCATCCAGTTCAACATGCGCTTTTAAAAACTGAGTATTGGGGATATGTCCGATAAATATAAAAACGCCATCCGTGTCGAATATACTTTCCTCATCTGTTTTTACATTTTTCAAACGAACTCCAGTTGTACCTGTTTGCTGGCTTCCAATCACTTCCGTAACTACTGAACTCCAGAGGAAATTAATCTTTTCGTTTGATTTTGCTCGACTTTGAAGATGGGGGTTTGCTCGTAATCGGTCACGACGATGGATGATTGTCACTGACGAGGCAAACCGGGTAAGAAATAATCCTTCTTCCACGGCGCTATCGCCTCCTCCAACGACCACTACTTTTTTCTCTCTAAAAAAGAAACCGTCACATGTGGCACAATAGGAAACACCCTTCCCAACGTATTCTTTCTCTCCGGGCACGTTCAGTTTTCGGGGGTCAGAACCAGTTGCAATAATAACGGTTTTGGTTTCATAACATGCATCTCGTGTTTTAATCTTCAGAGGTTGATTTTTAAAATCCACCTCAATTGCAGTATCAGCAATGATCCTTGCGCCAAATCTCTGCGCTTGTTGCTCAAAAGCCTGGTACATTTCATAACCGGAAATTCCTTTTGGAAAACCGGGGTAATTTTCCAGAATATCTGTAATGGTTACCTGTCCCCCTGGTTGATCTCCTTTCAATACAATGGGTTTAAGTTCTGCTCGCGCAGCATAAATAGCAGCAGTTAGACCAGCCGGTCCCGTTCCTAAGATTACAACATTTTCCATTTAATTTTATACCCCTTTTGCATTTTAATTTTAATTTTTCCATATTTCACCTTCGCTTAGAACATTTTCTCTAAAAGCGGATGAAACTTTCGAGATGTCGACAAGGTCTACCGTGTATGGAATATTCAAGTTTTCGATTTTTTTCTTTTAATAAAACCAATTTTGTTTTATTATATTTTGTTTTTGGCAGAATTCCAATGTCAATATCAGAAAAACGATGGGCATTGCCCCGAGCGGCTGATCCAAACAGAATAATTCTCACATCCTCATCCTTTAAGGCATCTAAAACAATGACTTTTACCTGGCTGAGGCTTTTTTGAAAATGTTTGTTAGCATCGACTGTCATTTTAATTAGAATTTCTTTTGAACTGAAAAAATTATATTACCGTTTAAATAATCTGTTTCAATGTTGAAATTAACCTGAGAGGTACTCATTTTATCCAATTTTTTATTGTACCGATTTGCCTGCCAGACTGAATGAATCGCACTGATAATATGATTGGCAAAAATCCCGCCTAAAACAAACACTGAACGATTCAACGCCCGGTCACTGGCAATTCGCATACTTTCAAATTTACGACGGTTTTTGTTCGAATCCCATGCCCAAAAATAATCTTCATCCATATACACTTTTTCAAATTGAAAAAACCGCTGTTTGGCATCATTGTATTTATAGAAATCATTATAATTGCCAATATCCACATAAAATTGAGACGGCTTGCCATCGATGTTTGCCCCGGAATGGGTTGCGGCAAATGCAAATGCATCGTCTCGTACCCATTTGCTATACTCCCGAAATCCAAAATAACTCAGCCAGAGTGTAATTTCGGTGAAAAAGAATGTTTTTGCAAGAGTCTTTTTTCCGAGGTAATATTCACCCGCGCCCGGCAAAATCAGTGATCGAAAAAAAGCTTTTTTCCGATCTTTATATAATTTCGATTGATCATTTGATGAAAAATCATTGGGGAAAGAAAAACCTGGTTTCATTTCTGCTGCGCTCAAATGATCGTCCATATCCTGCATCATCTGAACCTTCGCCTTTGAAATGACTGATAGCGTCAAAAATTGAGTTGGCTTTTCACCTTCAGCACTGGCTAAATTTTGTACAGATAACGCTAATGAAAGAAAAAAAATAAGCGATAAAAATCTCATTATCAACTACCATCTAATTTTTAATGATAATACGGGTTGTAAATGATTGGCGTAATAAATCTGTTCGACTTCGAGACGCGCTTCGAGTAATTGGTTGTTATGGCGTTTCGCGGTCCAGGCGGCATCAATAGCACTGAGTAAATGATTGAGCATCGCAATCGTTGTACCGGTTTTTGCCCTTTCAAACAGATCGTTACTATCAGCCCGCATTTTCATATAATCATCTGCTATAGCAAGCTCATTGCCAATCATTTCATAATATTGCTGAGTTTTTTTAGCTTCACCTTCTCCGGTGAGTAAAGGCTCCAGGAGCTCAACCATGTGACCGGCGTGGGTCATCTTCTCTTGGTTTGTTGAATCGATATTGGAATACCAATTGTACCATTTTCTTGGATTCCATTTTTCATCAGCATACGCTTCATATTCATCTTCTTTATCGTTCCCTTTTTTATTATAAGCGCCGTAAATTGTCCATGCTCCAACTTCAACCAGGAAGAATGCTGCCGCTTTGAGATAGGATTTGGTATAAAGTTCTCCAGTGCCTGGAATGACGGCTGAGAAAAACAGGGCTCGCTTGGGCAGTTTATAACCGGGCAATTTTGCCAGTCGCTCCTCCCGGGATAAGCTATCCTGAAATGTGAGATAATTATGATTCAGGGGATTAAAATATTCCGTTGATAGTTGAGTCAGTTTAGATGGTTTTAAATACGATCCCTTCTCAATCCTTTCTGTGTTAGATTCTGCTGCATAACTTGTTGCAAAAAGAAAGCAGTAAAGTAAACCGAAAGTGAAAATAATTATTTTTTTCATTGACTTACCCCATAAAAGTTGGTTTTGAATTAGTAACTAACATTTGTAACTATTAAGCCTAAAAATTTGACAAAATAATTTGGGACAAAATAATTAAGAAATTAAAGCTTTTAAAATTATTGTGACCGTAATTAATTTGACATGTATTTTTAGCGGGCATAAAATTGCATTACCTGAATAGTTACGAAAATATTAATTTATGCTATTTTAATCAAAATACCCAAAAGTAATCCCTAAATAATACCGCCATTCTTTGCCATAAGTTAATGGCGTATTATCTGTTTCGATTTTAGTGAATTCATCAAGTCCATACGCGGCATTAAAAAAAATTTTTGTCGGGAAGTTGTAAAAGGAAAACATATCCAGCCTTAGTTCGACGCCTGCACTTCGTTTGAATGTCGAAAAATCAAGTGCGTCTTCATCAAAGGCATTCCCATAGTCAAACACCATGCCAAGATACAGCTTATCAAAGTATAAATGAAACAAGCGAATGTCAATATTATTGAACAGGGGAAATCGATAGGCAGTACGCGTCATCAGCATTTTACGTCCTTCGAGGCTGTAAAACGGATAGCCGCGTAGCCCGATCAAGCCTCCAGCATAAAAATTAAAAAACTCATGAATTGGACTGTCAATCCATCCGCCTTGCAATTGAATATTGACGGCATGACGCCCATTATTGAAAAGCGCGATATACTCCTTCCATTCGAGTTCTAATTTTCCATAGTTATAATCGTCAAATACCTCAGCCCATGTGCCATAGCTGGTTAATTTAAAATCACTGATAAATTTATTAAATTCGCGACTGTATTTGAGCGATACTATCCGTCCAAATGCTGGATTAATGTCCGCAGTGGCGCTGGACATTAAATTACGATAATTCCAGGCGAGCTGGATGGATCTTCCAATAAAATAAGTATACTTTATCGAAGGGAACTCCTGTCCCTGGTAAGTATATTCAGGTTGATACCGCGCCGTGTACCGATTATAGATAAAAGCGGGGCGCAGGCTGTGTTCATCGTTAAGCTTAAATTCCATCCCTAAATCGACCTCGGTTAAATCATACCTGAATTTAAAATTTGTATATACAGTATCTGTGTCAGTTAAAGCCCAATCATCCATCTCTTCGTGATGCAATACTTTATTATAAATCTCAAGAAAAATTGTGGGACGAAATTTTCGGTAATTTATTATACCGAAAATATCATAATCCAAATCCCGATTAATTGCAAAACCACCAAAGACATCGTATTTGTTTAGAATATCACTGGAATACAGATATGTCCCCACTTTGGTTGTCCCATAATCAATCATGACCCGGGGTAGAAATGACAGGCTGCCATAAGTCAATCCATAAGGTTTGGAATCATATTCAGGAACTTCGGCATCATTATAATGGATGGTCTGTTCGCTAATTCCCCTATTAATCAGCGCGATATCCTTATTATCACCAGAAGCTAATTGAATATCTGAATGCGTGTAAGCCAGGTATTCTGATTTTTGTTCATCAATTGGGGACGGGTTGTTCATAAGGGCGATTTTATAACCCTTTGAATTAAAGTCACAATAGAGGAGCTGCCCTTCTCGATTGACCGAAGGCATAAACGCGCCCCCAATAACATTGGTCAATTGTATTTTCTTTTTCGTGACAATATCGACCGAGTAAATATTAAAAATTCCTGTCTTATCCCAGCTAAAATATACTTCTTTGCCATGTGATGCAAAAACCGGATCGCGTGCATCGTTGCTATCCGCTATCAATAATTTCAGTGTCTTCCCATCAGCCGTAAGTAGAGCTAAGTGGCGTCCTTCGCCCTTTGTCATGGAAAAAACAATAACCTGTCCATTCGGCGACCAACGAGGCGTAAAAATTTGCTGTCCTTCTTTGAAGCGGGTCAGGTAAGTCACCTTTTTGCTGTTTAAATCAAGAACAGCTATATTATTAGTTCCATCCTTTGTGGTGACAAACAGACATTTTTTTCCATCGGGAGAGAAATCTGGATGCAATGCCCGAAAGTTGCGTGTGATTGGTCGCTCTTTTTTCTTGTTGAGATCGTACAGGTAAATATCATAAAAATGTGATCCGTGCTTATTCGGTTTCGATCGTCGAGCATAAATAAGGCTCTGACCATCAGGAGACCAACTTATCGACGAACTGACACCGCCTTTAATTCTTCGGACCTCATCTGTTTCTAAATTATGAATATACAATGATGATTGGGATAGGTAATCATGTCCCCGGTTGGAAACAAACGCGAATTTTTTACTATCGGGAGACCAGATCGGAAAAAGATTAGCTAATCCCCTGTCTTCGATAATTTTTCCGATGCTGACATCGTTTTTAATCGCGCTGATTCGATAGGCATACATTTGTTCGAGATAAATTTTCCATTCTTTATAAAGCTGTCTCTCACTTTTATCAATAACTTTTTTTAACGCGCCATTAACCGTCAGATACCATGGTGTACTCATCGCCCGGAAAATTTTTCGCAGCGCTTCGACACCATAATTATCCGCAATATACCTCACCAGTGCAAATCCATGATTGTAAACCTTTTCATTGTCCAGGCTGTTCCCATTAAAAACACCCATTTCCCTGTGATTGAGTATTGCGCCCTCAAGAACAGCGGTTCTAAGAATCATATCTCGATGAGAATCCCAATTATCATAATTTAGCTTTGCCAGTTGAAATTGTGCAACGCCCTCTGCCAGCCAATTGGGCGCCGTAGTCATGGCTAATGGATACGATACAATTCGATTGGGAAAACCATAAAGGACATAGGGATTTTTCTCGGGTTCATAACCCATGTATTGAAAATAGAATGCAGGGATTTTTCTGGTAATTTTGCGTGCCGCGCCCAGAGATATCATGTGAGCAAATTCATGCGTCACAACATTTCGCAGCCAGTTGTGATTGCCGCGGAGCACAAAATCCATCGGTGTTGCCCATATCTCAATTTTATTATCATAATAATAGGTAATGCCATTGGAAAAATCGTCATGGTCCCGAATAATAAAATGAATTTTGGTATCAGGTTCGTATAAATAGAGCGAAGTAATGGGCCAATAGATCTCTTCCGCAATCTTAGCGACTAATGCAGCCGTGCGCTCCGCTCCTTTATGATAATGTACCTGAAAATGATCGGTTTCAATGGTCAGCCAATTCAATTCCGGGTGGTTATATTCAACGGGTTGTGCGGATAGATTGATTTTCCAGACCAGAATTATAATGAATAATGCAATGAATTTTTTCACGTTTTTCAAACCGTTCTACCTACATTTTTAAATTATTTTCGATATTTGCAAAATAACGAAAATATTATAGATTCAAGCTAGTTGCTCTTTAACTTTTGCCTTTTCGATGACCTTCTCTTTAAGCCAAAGGTTAATAAGCGTCTCTGTTGATACACCTTGCTGACGAGCTTGATTTCTCAATTGAGTGATCAGATCTTTTGACACTGCACAGTATACCTTGCTCGAATTTAAATCAACTTGTACATCCACATCTTCCATTAGGTCTTCATAATCAGCAGTGCTATGAGTATCCCAGAATTCCCAAAATTCTTCAAGTGATTTAAAATCCATTGGTAGAGTTTCACGATGCTCATTCTTTTGCATAACTTTTATGCTCCCACTCGTCCATATCACGAGCACTTAATATCAAAGCTTCTCCCATTTTTTTATGAATAAAGAATACAGTTAAATATCTTCCTGAAAATGTTTGTCCCAATGCTCTATAAACATGTTCACCACGGAATTTCCCCTTTTGCATTTTCTTCATTCTCACCTTGCCTGAAAGTACCTCCTCGACTTCTAGCTGTTTGACCCGATGTTTCGATTCAATTTTCTCAATTACCACATCAAGCCAGATGATGCCACTAATTTTCACAGTCTATAGCCTTTTTATTTTAAGATAAATTCAGTTTTTTTGCAGTAATTATTTAACAACCGCAATTTTAATTATCGCCACGTTGCTCTCATTTTCACCCTTTGCAAATACTCGTGTCAGGTAAACGCCACTTTGAACATTGGTAATATCCCAATTCACTTCATTCTCGATACCAGCGAGACCTGGACCGGGCAATTCTTCAACCAGCTCCCCAGCCATGTCATAAATCCGTATCGACACTTCGGCTGCATCGTTCAGATAGTAACGGATCGTTGTCGAGTTGCCCTCAGTTGGGTTGGGATAATTATAAACCATTTTTTCAGGCATCAGCGCGCCCTCTCGAACAGGAGGATTAATTGGTCGAACATATAATCCCGAATGCTGTGCATCTCTCTGAAACTGTCCCCAGAAAACACGAGTCGGTTCAAAGTCATAATCCAAATGCCAGACATAACAGTAATCATCTGTTGAGCGAGCAATTAAGTTTAATTTTCCATTATTATCTAAATCTGCTATGGCTGGTGACGAAGTAATCGGCTGTGCAACGGAAAGTGGAAATCCC
>SMTZ1_10003707_pt1 | contig 15377 bp, 12 predicted proteins | sample DeeMarSWOR136_30_FD_25667 | JGI IMG/M metagenome (IMG submission 25667)
CCTATAATAAATAGTATAAAAGAAATATATATCAAAAATCTGTTTAACATTTCCAGAATTTCCTTACTATTTTTACACATCTACTATTCCACTTATATTTAGTTCCAAATGTGGAAGCAATGTAAAGAATTTTTCTAAAATACTACATTAACAAATGAGAAAGGAAAAAAATGAAAATCATTCTTGAAAAAAATCCTAAAAGAGAGAAACTGGATCAATTGAATGTTTTCAGCTGGCCAATATGGGAAAAAGAGATCTCTGAATTTCCCTGGTATTATGACGAGAAGGAAACCTGTTATATCCTGGATGGCAATGTAGTGGTCACCCCGGAAAATGTTGATGCAGTAGAGATAAACAAGGGCGATTTAGTAATCTTCCCCCAGGGAATGTCCTGCAGCTGGAAAATTACCAAAGGTATCAAGAAGCACTACAAATTTGGCTAGCCTGATTGCAATGTTCGCTAAATTTCGCTGAAAGGAGAAGGTTATAAAATAGAATAGATAATAACTTATAAGTTTTTTGAATACCAACATGAATGTAGAGTACCTTATAGTTCAGACAGACCAGCTAAATATCATCATTTACCAGGGAATGGGAGCATAACCCATCCAGGTATGTTTCTCTTTACTCAAAAGGATGATATACTCTTTTCCACATAAAGGTAATAGAGAACCTCATTGGTTCTACATATATTCTTACCCTCATGAATTTCACTTTTAATATTTTTCGGTCTTACTAGTGATATGACGCATGTTCGCTGGTTACTTTATATACTAATATACATGGACTAAAATTAATTCAATAAATACCAGGGAGTATTTATGAAAGCCATGTATGGCATCATTTCGAAGCGATCTGATAGAGATTCGTTGTTGAATAAAATGATTTCCCAAACCAATACCCAGATACCAGAATCAAAATATCACATTGCTACAAAGACCGCCAGCATCGACTTACTTGCCCGATCTACTCAGGAGAAAGAAACCACCTTTTATGAAAAAGATAATCTCGCTATTGCGGTCATTGGCAGAATTTTTCATAAAAACTTCCCAAGAAAAAAAATATTCTCATTCCTGATAGATATTTATGAAAAAAATCAGCTAAGAAGAATAGGCGAGTGTTTGGGAGAGTTTAATGTTCTTATCGTTGATTCCAATAAAGATTCTATAACTCTGATAAGTGATTATTTATCAATCAGACCACTTTTTTATTACAATGATAATGGAACCTTTATCTTCGGCAGTGATGTTTGGCCTATGATAGCCTGCGGTTGTATTCCCCATGAGCTAAATTTGGATACTTTTTGTTCCTGGTTAACTTTAGGACATACATTAAGAAACTCCTCATTATTTCGTCACTTACAAAAAATGTCACCATCTTCCATTTTAGTATATTCTGAAGGAAAATTGAAACAGGAACAATATAATTCTTTCAATTTTAATGAAAGACCGACCTCAGAAAACGAGGCCGTAGAAACTATTCACCATCTGGTATCTGACAGTTGCAAGCAAATGACCACTGATGAAGATATAATGGGCTGTTTCCTCTCAGGTGGGTTTGACAGCCGCTACGTCCTTGGACTTCTTCAAGAAAAGATTCATCATCTGGATATATATATAGTTAATGGGGATTCAGCCGACGAAGAAGCTGCCAGATTGGTGGTGGAAACCCTCGGTTTATCTGCTATTGTATATGAATGCCCTAATTCTTTATATGATCTTTATAATCCCCCTCAGCACTTTGCACCCTGGGGATTTCCCATGGGAAAATTTTATACCATTCTGCCTGTGCAAAAGTATAACATCCATACCCTTTTAGCTGATGGACTACTGGGGGATGATATTATCAGAAGTTACGATTATGAGGAGAGGATTCTGAAATTATCACATGATTATAATTCCCTTTCCGAAGGATTATATATAAGTCACCTGGCCAGAGATCCAGGCACAATATTTCAATCAGGACTAAGCCAACGAATTAAGGCAAGAACTCTTGCCCAGATTGGAGAATTTTGTAATATAGTAGAAGGCAGTGAAGAGAGAAGGGGCTATCTATGGTTATTGTTGAACCGAAAAAATAATTACCATACCAATAATCATTTACAGTACCTGGATTATACCGAAACCATCCATCCATTTGTCAGTAAAGATTTGATTGAATATCGGTTACAAACACCCGCAAAACTGTTTCGGAAAGAATTTTATCGTAAAATTCTACAAAGATATTTCCCTAAAATTGGTTCACTCCCTCACTCTTCTGAATTAGAGATGAAATATGATGCAGCTAATAGATTTTCCCATTATTTCCGGAAAAAAACACCAAAGGTTATCGCAGAAATATTAAAGGAGAGTGGCAATGAAATATTTAAAACGAAGTGGTTAATCCCCCGTATTATCTTATATTTTAGTGGTTATACCGGGAACCAATATCTTGTAAAATATCTTTGGAGTCTTATTTTATTATTAGATCGTTTGAAAAAAGCAAACATACCTATCAGATGGAATGATATTTAATCGGAGGATCAATGAAAAAGTACGGAATCGCGCCCATGATTTGTCAGGTAGAACATCCAGAATTTGGCATTATTGGTTTCGTCGTGGTGAATTCCAGTGTACATATTCGAGGAGTTGGTGGTGTTCGAATGACACCCGATGTCTCCATCCAGGAGACCAAGCAGCTTGCCCGTGCCATGACTTACAAATTTGGTTTTTTGAACATGCCATGTAGCGGTGCTAAAACAGGTATTATTGCTTCTCCAAATTGGTATCCTGATCGTAAACAGGAGGTTATAAATTATTTTGGTGCTGCCATTGGTCCATTACTGCGAAACCGGGTATATACACCCGGACCGGACATTGGATTCGGCCGGGTAGAATTATGGGACCTTCTGCATGGTGCTGGTTTTGCACAGGGAGAGCGCCCAGCTACTGAGCGACGTAAAGCTGCCGGTACTACCGGCTACACTACCGCTATTACAACTTTTCAATCAGCTAAAGCCGCAATTGAAATTCTGGGAATGGAGATGAAGAAGGTTAAGGTAGCTATTGAAGGATTTGGCATGGTAGGTAGTACAGTTGCTCAGTTCTTTCATAAAGAAGGGGCAAAAGTTGTCGCAATCTCAAACATTCATGGGGCATTTTATCATCCTGATGGACTCATTGTAGATGAATTGATTCGTTTACGAGAACAAGAGGGTGATAAAGGTGTCTTACAATATAAAAACGCCCAATCTATCGCTCATGGTGATCTTTTGGAACTTCCTGTGGATGTAATGATTCCTGCGGCTAAAATCTGGACTATACATAGTAAAAATATCGAAAAATTAAAATGCCGTATTATCTCATCTGCTGCTAATTGCCCACTACATCCTGAAGTTGAAAATAATTTTTTAAAACAGAAAGATATTATCTTCATTCCAGATTTTGTTGCAAACTGTGGTGGAGTGCTTGGTGCCAATTTACATGGCACTACTCAATCAAAATTAAACCTGATGCATCAGAAATTTGGTGATATGGTTCTGGATCTTATGAGAAAAAGTTTAAAAACTAACATAGCTTTTGAGCAATTGGCAAGAGAAATTGCAGAAAAAAATATTGTTTCTTATCAGAACAATCCACAAAAGGCACGCAGAGAAGCCAAACTTCTTGATATAACCGCGATATTCAGTTCTCAACGATTCGTACCAAGTAAAATTAAAGATATCTTGATGAAGAGATATCTGCGAAAATGGATCCCACAGACCTAGACGGTTATTATCAATGAAAATCCTGATTCCACAACCACTTGCGAATGATTTCTTCCTCAGTAAGATAAAAAAAATTGTTCCAGAAGTTGAAATTTTTTTGCTGCACTCCGGGGGCACCTTAGCAAGCAACCGGTCTCTCAGTCTAAAATATATTCGGGAATTCCTTTTATCAATAAGAAATAGGTACTCTCCCAAAGCAGATTACCACATTCTGGATGAATCAGGAGCATTATACAATGGAAGAAAGCTCGATATTCAGATATTTCTTCATTCATGGATGGTACCACACAAGGTATATGTAGCATTACTAAATGCTCTTCCCAATTTAAAGTGGATCCATACAACTTTCTCCGGTGTAGAAAAACTTCTAAAGGCTGATATTTTAGAGCATGATATAATCTTAACAAATTCACGTGGTGTTCAAAGTACTGCTATGGCAGAATTCGCGCTGGCATGTATGCTGACAATGGCAAAACAGATTCCAGATCATATTCATCTGCATAAAAAGAAGGTCTGGGAGTCTTTGGAGTCGCAGGAAGTTAAAGGAAGCACGGTTGGCATAATAGGTTTTGGTAATATCGGGAAAAAAATTGCAGAACTACTGCTGCCTTTTCAGGTAAATATTGTAGCATCATCGGGTAAAAAATTGAAAGAGAATCATCCTGGAATAAAAATAATCCCACTCTCGCAGTTAACCCAATTACTCACAGCATCTGATTATGTGATCATCACCCTTCCCCTCACCTCAGAAAGTAAAAACCTGATTGGCGAGGCAGAATTGAGCCTGATGAAAGAAGGTGCCTATCTTATAAACATATCAAGGAGTGAAATAATAGATGAAATCGCATTAGTAAAGGCACTTTGCAATGGTTCAATTGCCGGGGCATGTCTTGATGCCTTTAGCAATGAACCACTTCCTAAAAATCACATCTTCTATAAAGCACCTAACCTCCTTCTGACCCATCACAGTGCCTATACTTCTCATAAATATTGGGAAAATATTATTCAATTCTTCTTACAAAATCTTATACGCTTTTTGGAGGGTAAACCGCTACGGAATGAAGTTAATCAACAGTTAGGTTACTAGACACCTCAAATTTAATAAAATATCGAAAACAAAAAATTGTTTCTAAGGATAGCAATTTATCTAACAGGAGAGATGTTATCCAGGAAAAAAGATTCAGTATGTTGACGGGTATTATATACCACTAAAAGATTTTGTTCCTTTGAAAGGGAAAAAAAGAGGCGAAGTTCTTCGGTGGTCTGTTCAATTTTAGCCTCACCAGGATTCTTACCATGGAATAGCTCTTCAGCTTGCTCACGAGAAATTGGTATCATTTTCATATTCCTGTAATCCATGCCATAAGTTATTCAAACCAACTCTTTAAGCAAAGAATAAATCAAAAAATATATCTGCTACTTACTATTAGACAATCATTTTTCAGTTTGGTTAACCTTTATGACAAAAAAATTACACGGTTGAAATGGATCATGAGATACTGAGATACTTTAATTTATATACACTATTAATGACTTAAACGCTGTTTTTAAGATTTTTCTTCCAAAAATTTTAAATTTTTTTATCCGATGAGAAATAATTCTTTAAGGGATTATCCGTGAATATTCATATTTACTTTCCCTCATCAGTAATAATTGTATCAAAAATGATTTAAACAAAATCCCTTTTTTATCGTATGAGTAGAACAGGCTTCATTTTTAGCAAATAGTGACACCAGAGATACTCATTTACTAAAGAAATCTTGAATATTTTATAAGGAGTATACCATGAAAAATTCCCTGATATCAGGTTTGTTTTTTATCTGTACATTATTTCAATTGCAATGTCAGAAGGGTACAGATCAAGCAGGTCCTTATAACTATAATTTAGTAGAAATAGCACACTCAGATAAATTATGGACAGGAGTAGCAGTCTCAAAAGAAGGACGAATTTTTGTTAACTATCCTCGCTGGTCTCCAGAAGTGGAGACTTCTGTTGCAGAAATCAATCACTCTGGTGAACCAGTCCCTTATCCAGACAAGAAATGGAATAGTTGGAATATGAATACACCTGCACAAGATCATTTTGTTTGTATACAAAGTGTATATATAGATAGTGATAATCACCTGTGGATTCTAGATCCGGCAAATCCATTTTTACAGGGAGTCATTAATGGTGGTCCAAAGCTGTTAAAGATTGATCTTCTTACAGACCTGATTATCCAAGAAATATATTTTGATTCTACCATTGCACCGCAAGGAAGTTATCTCAACGATACCCGGGTCGATACTAAAAGGGGGTATGCCTACATTACGGATTCGGGTATAGGCGCGATTATAGTGGTGGATTTACAGACAGGAAAAAATCGTCGATATTTAAATACACATTACTCAACCAAAGCAGAAGATATTACCTTAATTATCGAAGGTCGTGAATTGCAATTGAAAGTACATTCAGATGGACTAGCACTCGATACAGAGAGTAAATATCTATATTACCAAGCACTTACTGGACGGAGACTGTACCGAATCAGAACGGAATATTTACGGGATCCATCCATGCTTGAATCACAAATAGGAAAATATGTAGAGTATGTTGGCGAATCAGGCGCTTCCGATGCAATTGCCTTTGGAAAAGATGGATATATTTATCTTTCTTCTCTGGAGCATAATGCAATCAGAAGAATCTCAACCCAAGGTAAGTTGGAGATGGTGATACAAGATCCCCGTTTGAAATGGCCTGATAGTTTTGCGATCACCAGAGATGGGACCATTTATATAACAACTTCACAATTACACTTAGGAAATATGGTAAAGGAACCCTATCGAATATTTAGACTTGAAAAAACAAAATAGAGGATATTAATAACGTCTCCTACCGCCGCTACCACCCTGCCGGTGTCTTTTCCCACCGGATTTCTGTGGTCGGGCTTCTTTAATTATGAGATATCGACCCTTTAATTGTTTTCCATCTAACTCAGTCATTGCCTTTTCAGCTTCTTTCTTATTTTCCATTTCAACAAAACCAAAACCACGCGACTCGCCTGAAAATTTATCTCTAATGACTTTAGCGTTCTGAACAGTTCCATGTGCTTCAAATGCTTCGCGAAGATCTGAGTCATTTACATCATAAGCAAGGTTACCAACATATATATTCATAATCACTCCTTTGAATTAAATAGCATTATTCGTTTTACTTCAGTTTGTGGCATTTATAAAATCTCAAGTAATTCAATATCAAATATTAGCTCTTTTCCAGCCAGTGGATGGTTTGCATCTAATGTCACCTCATTTCCTGAAACATTAGAAATTAACACAGGAAGACGTGTTCCATCACTCTTTATCATCTGTAAATGGATGCCAGGTTTTGCTTCAATATTATTTGGCAATTCATCCTTAGCTACTTTTAAAAGTAGATCCTGCCGGTAGGGGCCATAGGCATTATCAGGTTGAATTGTAGCCATTTTTTTATCACCAGGTGCCATTCCAACCACAGCTTCTTCAAAACCGACTATTAATTCACCTTTTCCAAGCTCAAATTCCAGGGGTTCACTGTCGATTGACGAATCAAAGATTTGGCCATCATTTAATTTTCCAGTGTAATGCACTTTAACCCGATTGCCTTTGTCAGCGTGTGCCATTAAATCTCCTCTTTTTAAAAAAATTTCTATTTACACAGATGGATTAGGAGCACACCACAAATAAAAGAAGGTATCGAAAAACGGTGAGATAAATAAAGAGATATGATTTCGTTATCTTCTAATATCAAAAGAGGCCACTCTATTCATCTGGCCATTAAATTATTATACCGTACAAAGTTAACACAGGTGAAGTAAAATTAAAAACTGTTTTTCAGAGTTTCTTGAAACCGGATAACATTCCAAGCGCTAAAATCTATCCTTTTGCAGTTAACAAATCCAAGTTTTTCTAGATCATGGCAAACATCCATAGAACATTACAATGAGAGACTTGAATTACCAAAAATCCTAGTCATTCATTCAATCCTCTTTTTTCCAAAAGTGGTTTGATTTTTGGTTCTGTCCCACGGAACCTTGAATAGAGTGTCATGGGATCTTCAGTGCCCCCTTTCCCCAGAATGTTTTCACGATAAGCTGAAGCGAATTTCGGATTGAAGAGGCTGGTTTCTTTAAATGCCTGAAATGCATCTGCATCCAGTACCTCTGCCCAGATATAGCTGTAATAACCGGCAGAATAATCTCCTGCAAATATATGCCGGAAATATGGAGTGCGATAACGTACCACAATTTCCGGAATTAAGTTAATTTTATTTAGAGATTGTTCTTCAAATGCAATCGGATCCTGCAAACTCGTATCAGTCACAGTATGCCAATCCATATCAAGGAAAGAAGCAGCTAGTAGTTCAACCGTTTTGAATCCCTGATTAAATTTACTGGTCTCTTGAATTTTATCAACCAGAGCATCAGGAATTGGTTCACCTGTTTGATAATGCTTTGCATAAGATCTCAATACCTCAGGCTCAGTGGCCCAGTTCTCCATAATCTGGGAGGGTAACTCTACAAAATCCCAGGCAACATTTGTTCCGGACAATTTACGGTAGTGGCAATCGGACAATAGTCCATGTAAGCCATGCCCGAATTCATGAAACAAGGCCTCCACGTTATCAAGGCTCAGCAATGAAGGCGTGTCTTTAGTCGGTCTTGGAAAATTAAAGACATTAGTAACGATTGGAGTAACTCTATTCCCATCAATTTTATACTGAACCCGATAATTACTCATCCAGGCACCTGCCCTCTTACTAGCCCGAGGGAAGTAATCAACATATAGAATACCAAGAAGAGTGCCATCAGCCTCCTTCACTTCAAATGCTTTCACATCCGGATGATAAACCGGAATATCAGAGTTTTCTTCCAGGGTAATTCCAAAAAGTCTGTTTGCCACCATAAATACCCCTTCCCTCACATTCTCCAATTTGAAATATTGTTTTAGTTCTTCTTCATCCAAGTCATATTTCGCTTTCCTCAATTTTTCCGTATAATACCACCAATCCCAGGGTTGTAATTTAAAATTGGTCCCTTCTTCATCAATCAACCTTTGTAGTTGTTCCGCTTCAACTTTGGCCTTCTCAAGAGCAGGGGTCCATAATTGAAATAACAAATTATAAACATTTTCCGGTCTTTTTGCCATTCTCTCTTCCAGCACAAAATCTGCATGGGTTTTGTAGCCGAGTAAATTTGCCTTTTTCACCCTTAAGGCAACCATTTTCGCGGCGATTTCTTTATTATCCAATTTGTCATCATGATTGCATTGATTAATATATGCCTTGAAAACCTCCTCCCTTAAATTCCGCTTTGCAGAATGAGTTAAAAAAGGGATCAGGCTGGGTTTATCTGTTGTGAAAACCCATTTCCCTTGGTAACCTTTCTCTTTAGCCGTTTCTGCAGCAGCCCGAATAACTGTTTCAGGCAGACCGGCAAGGTTCTCTTGGTTCTCGATAATAAGTTCAAAACTGTTGTTTTCCTTCAGTAAATTTTCGCTAAACTGCAGGGTGAGAGTAGAGAGTTCTTTATTGATCTCTCTTAGTTTGTTCTGGTCTTCATCACTCAGATTTGCCCCCCCACGAACAAAATCTTGATAATAATCTTCCAGTACTGCTTTTTGTTCGGTCGTGAGGTTTAACTGATCACTTTTTTCATAAACAGCTTTTACTCTTTGGAAAAGTTTATCATTTAAGTAAATATCATCCTGATGTTTTGATCTTAAAGGCGCCACTTCTTTAGCGATCTTTTGAATACCATCACTGGTATGAGCAGATTTTAAATTATCGAAAACCAGCACTACTTTATCGAGTAATTCACCACTATTTTCCAACGCTTCTATGACATTCTTGAAATTAGGTTCTTCAGAAACATTTATGATAACTTTAATATTTTCCTGTTGTTGTAACATTCCTTCCTTAAAAGCCGATAAAAAATGGTCTTCTCTGATCTTATCAAATGGGGGAACACCGTATGGCGTATTATAATCAGAAAAGAATGGATTTTTATCTTTAGAACACATTAAAAGAACCAGAACTGATGAGATGATGATAAAGATTTTTTTTAACATCGTAATTATCCTTTCCTTTTAGATAACAATATTTGAATTCCATTCATCATATTTATATAAATATTTCCTACCTCTTATTTCAACTTATTTTTAAAATATTCAACAATTAAACTCTATTTAAAATTGAGTTCTCTGCATTAAACTCTATGTAATTCATAAATAAATTTTTATAATTATGTCCTTAGCAAAGCAGGATGAATATAAATGCAAAGGGTTATTTCAATTGAAATAAAATATTTAATAACTGAACTCACCCCACGTCTGGCAGCGCCAGCCTGACGGGCCTTCGTCCCCTCTCGTTAGAGCAGGGGTGTTCGGTTAAGTGATCGAATGACCATATGATAATAGAGTAATAATCGCATTTAAAGCTAAGAATTATTTAGAGAACTTCATTTTCAGCTGATAGAATTAACCCACTCCATAATCCCCGTCTGGCCAGCCGGAAAGGCCCTCCCTTATACATTATAAGGGAGGGGAAAAACCCTATTCATGGGGCTTGGGGAGGGTCACAAAAAACAGCCTATTTAGAGAAATCCAAAAATTATGAAAATTCATCTTTAACCGGATAGTATTGCTTGAAAGAGAGGGGGACGTTTGAGATATGTTAGGCATCAGATATGCTTTTCAGGGGGTGAGTTTGTATGAAACAACATCTGAGAAATAATACCAATTATTACATTTTAATTGAATATGCTGAGCTATGGACATAATCATTTAAATTTTTAGTAACTTGACTATTTATATTAGCTGAATATATAATATTTTTAGGTTAAATCCTTTTTTAACCAGCGGAAATCACAATTATATTGATTTAAATAAATTAAAAAGGAGGTATTTTATAATGAAAATCGATTATACATACTTATTATTTACGATTTTACTTACAGCATTAACCTTTTCCCTGCCATATGCTGATAATCTAACTGCTCTGGACGAGAGAACACTGGAAGAAGTTACAAGCAGTATCCAGTTAGACGCTACTACCCGAGCGCTTATGAACGCAGTCACCAATAATGATATCAAGAAGTTGGCAGTAAATCGAGAATATATTCAGACTCACGATGAAGTATTCAATATTAAAACAAGCGTGAAAGGAATCACAGACCAGAAAAGTTCAGGTAGGTGCTGGATGTTTGCCGGTCTGAACATCATGCGCCCCATTGTCATGGAAAAATTTAACCTTGATTCATTCAATTTTTCCCAAACATATCCATTCTTCTGGGATAAACTGGAAAAATCGAATTTCTTTCTGGAAGCAATTATCGAAACCCGTCATAAGGATATCGATGATCGAGAGCTGGAAACTCTTATTAAATCTCCCTTGGGAGATGGTGGCTGGTGGAATTACTATGTGAATCTCATTGAAAAATATGGCTTAGTTCCTCAGAAGATTATGCCTGAGACAGTTAACAGTAGTCAAACAAAAATGATGAATGAAATATTGGAGAATCTGCTCAGACAAGAAGCCACTAAAATCCGAGAAATGGCCAAGAACGGAATTAAAGTCCCTGAATTAAGAGCTCACAAACTTGAGATGTTAAAAAAGATTTATCAATTACTGGTTATTCACCTGGGAGTACCACCCAGGGAATTTTCCTGGAGATATACAGATAAAGATGGCAACATAAATGAACAAGATTATACTCCTTTAACGTTTTACACCGAAGCAGTTGGCCTTGATCTTAAAAATTACGTGGCAATATTTAATCATCCAGTGCATCCGTTTGAGAAACACTACCAGATTAAATATTGCCGAAATATGTTTAATATGGCTGACATGAATTTTATCAATCTGGAAATTAGTCAAATGCAGACTTATACATTGAAATCGCTACTCAACAATGAACCAGTCTGGTTCGCGGCAGACGTCAAATGGCAAATGGAAAGAGAAATCGGCATTATGCGAGAAGGTATTTATGATTATGAATCGTTATTCGGAATCAATCTAAAAATGAGCAAATCAGAAAAAATACTTTATAGAATTAGTACTCCAAATCACGCCATGGCTTTTGTAGCAGTGGACACCGTAGATGGAAAACCCGCCAAATGGCGTGTGGAAAATTCCTGGGGAAAAAAGAAGGGAGATGAAGGTTACTGGACAATGTATAACAACTGGTTTGATAACTATGTATATACCATCATTATCCATAAAAAATATCTCACCGGGAAGGATATTGCCATTCTTCAGACCAAACCTGAAATTTTACCTGCATGGGATCCGATAACTGAAGCGTTTAAATAAAAAGATTTATTTGGGGTAAAAACAATCTGTTACAAAAAAATGTATAGGGAAAATTCTTAAGTAGCATTTCACTAAAATTTCACATAGTGATTTTATATTTTTTAATTAGTTCAAATAATAAAATATACTCAAGAGGAAAATTAGCATTAATGTGAAAATACGAGGAATCTGTTGAACTTATAAAGTTTTCTTCCCGCTAAACAGGCTGTTGCATAAGGTTTATTATGGGCTAAAGCCCAAATATAAGTAGAAGATTTCTATCCCCGAGCTGAAGCTCGGGGCTATTGAGAATTCTTAATCTATTTATATCCAGATCAATAGCCCCGATTTTTTCCAATAGGAATCCCTACGGGATAAATCGGGGTGTATGAGAAAGTTTCACTCTTTTTTTTGATACTTTAGTGCCAAATTAAAGAAACTGCAACAGCCAGTAAAGCGGGATTCAAAATGACATTTTTTCTAAATATAAAATAAATAATATATCACTATAAATGCTTTCTAAGCTAAAGCACTAAGCATACTGTTTAAAATTAACTGCGGAGGACTTATTATGAATCAAACATATTGTCTAAGATTCCTCACCATCCTTATTCTTATTTTACTCAGCCTCGGTTACGCTCATACTAAAATGATCAGTGGTACGGTTTTCGAGGATGTTAACAGCAATTTAATACTCGATGACGATGAAAAAGGGATTCAGGGAGTATTGATATCAAATCAGTTTGACGTCGTAAAAACAGATGAAAAAGGAAAGTATACCATTCCTGTTCAAGAGAGATCTATTATCTTCATCATAAAACCCCGTGGTTATAATGTACCAGTGGATAAAAATTATTCACCTAAATTTTATTATATTCATGATCCGAATGGCTCTCCGAATTTTCGATATCAAGGTGTTAAACCAACTGGCCGATTACCGGAAAAAGTAGACTTTCCACTCTATCAGAGTGAGCCTAGAGATACTTTCAAAATCATCGTTTTTGCCGATCCCCAGACCAGAAATGAGAAAGAACTCGATTATATGCGGGATGATATCATTACTGAATTAGTGAATACCGACGCAAGCGGTGGCATTGTGCTTGGGGATATTATGTTTGACGATTTATCCTTTTTCGATAAATATAAACAGTTAATAGGACAAATAGGAATACCTTTCTACCAGGTACCCGGCAATCACGATATGAATTATGACGCTTTAGATGATCAGTACGCTCTGGAGACTTTCAAACATCATTTTGGACCGACTTACTATGCTTTTCAATATGGCAAAGTCCATTTTATTGTCTTAGATGATGTGGAATATCAAGGCTCTCAGGAACAAATCAAATATATTGGTAAAATTGGTACACAACAGTTGAAATGGATAGAGAATTACCTGCAACATGTACCGGAAGAGCATTTGATCGTCTTAAATATGCACATACCTCTCTACACATTTGTTGATGAGAATCCCTCTATAAATGTTACTGATAGAAAGGCACTATTTTCTCTATTAAGCACCCGGCAGCACCTTCTGGTCTTAGCCGGACATATGCATATGATCGAGCATCAATTTTTGACAACTGAAGTTGACTGGCATGGTCAGCAACCATTGCATCAAATCACCTGTGGAACGGTATCCGGAACCTGGTGGAGTGGCCCTCCCGATATTCGTGGTATTCCAATAGCGGACCAGCGCGATGGTGTTCCCAATGGGTATCATATTTTTGAATTTAGCGGTAATCGGTTCACTGAAAGATATAAATCCGCCCAGATGGATGATGATTATCAGATAAGAATATCATGGCCGGTCGGAAAAATTCATCGCAGTGAATTGGATAGTCTCAAAATTGTGGCAAATGTATTCAACGGCAACGAAAAATCAGAAGTCACATGTTTATTGGATAATCAGAAGCCTATCACTTTGACGCGCGAGATAATGATTGAACCCTACTTTGAAGCCATTTATTCGCAATTCACCGAGTTATATGCATCCTGGGTTAATCCGCAGTTATCAAATCATCTCTGGACAGGTTCGCTTCCCTTTGAATTACCAGGAGGTTTACACAAAATTACTATCTATACAACAAATAAATACGGAGTCAAATATAAGACAACAACTATATTTGAGCTGGAATAAAATAGTTCTGCCAATATAGAAATATTGGTCAGGAAAAACATTTTTTTCAGAATCAGTCTGATACATATCCAATCCACCAATTTTCTATACATCAGTTAAGTGCATTCTAACAGACGGAACCAGCATGTTGCAAAATACACAGCAGGGAATATTTCAGGTTAGTTGACTTATTAAGAGAATGAGATAACTTACTGTTGTAATATTTCTTTTATCATTTATATTTAATCCTTGTAAATATATTTTTATTGGGAGATGAGATGCCGATATATGAATTTTACTGTCCACCCTGCAATACCATTTATAAATTTTTCTCACAAACAGTTAATACCAACAAAATCCCCAAATGTCCCAAATGTGGTTTTGAAGATTTAAAAAGAAGGCCCTCATTATTTGCTGCAATTACTGGAAGTCGAAAAGAGGAAGACGGTACGAATGAAAATGTACCACCGATTGACGAATCTAAGATGGAAAAAGCTATGGCAATGCTAGCGAAGGAGGCTGATAAGATGGACGAGGAGGATCCCAAACAGGCAGCCCAATTAATGCGAAAGCTTACGGAAGCAACTGGTTTAAAAATGGGTGCCAGCATGGAAGAAGCTCTTCATCGACTGGAAAAGGGGGAAGATCCGGAAAAAATTGAAGCAGAAATGGGTAATTTACTGGAGCAAGATGACCCATTTATACTGGAGTCCAAAGGAAAAACAGCGTCTAAAAAGCCAAAACCAAAGAGGGATGAGACGCTCTATGATTTGTAAACAAAGGATTTGTGAGATATTGTATACTAAATCGGTTTCATTAAAGATAACACAATTCAGCGAATTAGTTGATTTCACCGGTATTGGAGTAACAGCATAGCTAAAACTCATCTGCAACATTTTAATACAAAAATTATAAATCCTTAATCATTGACCGAATCTCTTCACGTAAATGCTGGAAAGCCTGTTCGTTTGGCCAGTAAGTTACTAATTTATCAGCATATTTTAACGCCCTCTTAAAATCACCTTTATCTCGGCTAATGGTGGTAAGAGCGAACAATAAATCCCGATTGACCGGGTGGGATGCCAGCGTTTCTTCCAATATTGCTATGGCACTATCCGTCTTTCCTGAAGAATTTAAACCAATTGCATATAAATAATTGAGATGAGCATCATCCGGATGGAGTTCCACTGCTTTTTGGAAATATCTTA
>SMTZ1_10009542_pt1 | contig 15377 bp, 16 predicted proteins | sample DeeMarSWOR136_30_FD_25667 | JGI IMG/M metagenome (IMG submission 25667)
CCTGCAAGGGTTTCCATCCCGCCGACGGTCGTCTGCAATCCGTTTTCCCATCGATCACAGACACTGGCGAAAGGAGTGCGGACGATCGGCTCCGCGGCGAACATATCAAAATAGTCATTAGCCGCGGCAATCATTGCCAGGCGTGAGCTCCGCTCTTCGGGCGGAAGAATGCTTTCCCAGTCCTGGTCCTTTGTCGCCAGCTGCCCGTCCGCATTAAAGGCAAATTCGCTTTCGCGGGCGATGATCGTTTCGATCTCGGAAATCTTTTCGTTTTCAACCTTGAGGCGGAAGCCGAACATTATCGGCCGGGGAGTCCCTGCTTCCGGCAATGGCTTTGGCTTAATCCCCGGCAAAGCCATAGGTTGCCCGACGGTTGCAGGATCGAATTTCTCTTCAATCACTGCATTGCTGTGCGTCCCGCATTTACGTGTATCGATCAGGTCACGTCTGAGCAATGTCTTCCCGGCACTTTTCCAAAGGCCTTCTCCAACCGCCAGCTCTTTGCCATTCTCGGTGTACTTCACGTTTGAAGCGAGCGGCAGTCCGGACGGATCGTGCGCTTGAAGGGCTGTGAAATATTTGTCTACAATCCCTTTAAGATACTCGCGCGAACAGGCCGTGTCGTCCGATTGCGCGTTCGCTGCTGTATTGCTTCCCCATGCCATGAAAAAAACCGCTACGAAAAAAGATATCAGTAATAATGGCCGCAGAACGCGCCGGACAAACCCGCTTTCAATACAAGGATTATTTCCGTTATCTGACTGTTTCATAGTTCAATCCTCCTGTAATTAGGAAAAAATAGACATCAACCCATGCCTTTTAGTTTTTTTATATTATCCCAATATAAATATCAATTTTTTTCATAACGATCAGGACATTGTATATTAAATGAAAATCCCTTTTACAAGCGCTTTTTTATCATCGCTCTGTCCCTATCTCCTATATAAAAAGCCATCAGCAAAGCCTTAGATCCATTCGTGCCCATAAAAGAACTAACTTATTGAAATGGCGATATTATCCTAACATTTTATTCCGGTTTACAAGGATGCCTAAAAAAACTTGACATTATGATACATATCTTTTACATTTAGAGTAATATTTGTTACTAAATGAGTATTTTACATTACATTAAAACAGGAGGAATTAAAAATGCGTTCAGAAAAAGAAAAATTATTGCGTAGCGGTAAAAGGAACTGGATAGGTTTATTAATTGCGTTTGCTGTATTGTTTTGTACACAAATTATGGAAAGTATAAAGAGCCCCTTTATTACCCACATCAGCTATTTGGGGGCTGCTGTTATAATTTTCTTTTTACTCCGTGCATTTCAATTTGAACGTAAAATAAAACAAAATCCTGAACTGGCTATAGCTATGAATGATGAATATATTCAGCATATTCGTCTAAAATCTTACCGTACTACCTATTGGGTAGTATCTGTGATTATAGTTTCACTATTGTTTTTAAAAGACGTGTTCTCCCTATCAACGGAATCGGTTTTGTTGATTATATTGTTTGCGTTATTTTTTACACCAGCTATTATTTTATTAATCATAGATCGAGGGATGTAGAGACGTACAAAACATCGATCTAATCGATCAGCATATTGTATAAAATACATAAGGAGAGATTAAAAAATGCCAACAGAAAAAGAAAAATTAGTGGATAGCAATAAAAAGATATCCATAGGTTTATCAATAGGTGCGGCTGTGTGGTTTGGGTCATGGTTTCTTATTGACAGTTTTCCTGGGTCAGATTTCTTATCCTATTTTATAATCCCTCTTCCAGTCATATGGATTGCAGGTTTTTTTTGCTATCTCTACTATTTAATCCGCTTGCTGAGGATGGAGCGAAGAATGAAACAAAACCCGGAACTCGCTATGACATTAAATGATGAATACACACAACATATCCGTTTTAAATCCTTAGGCATTACTTATTGGATTATAATTGTGGTAATAATATTACTTTTAGTTCTAGAAGATATATATTCTCTATCAGCTAGTATCGATCTCAAAATAATATTTCTGGCTGTGATTTTAACCCCAAATATTGTTTTTTTAATTATGGATCGTGAGAATTAACATGCAAAACATCAAGCTAAAAAATACATTAAAAGTTCAACGGGCAAAAAAAGACTTAACTCAGGAACAGCTTGCAGATATAGTCTGTGTTACAAGAAAGACAATCAATACTGTTGAGAAAGGTAAGTATGTGCCATCAACTGTCCTGGCCCTGAAACTGGCCCGTGCCCTTGATGTCACCGTTGAGGAGCTGTTCATGCTGGAAGAAGAATTTGGAACGAGTTCGGCTGGTCCGGCACCTGCTATATAATTGCAAGTCAATTTAGATGAGTTTATTCTGTTTGACAAAAAATCATTTTTCAATCTTTCCTCTAATCATGTAAAATAGACATGATCTCTGGAACTGTAGAATTACTTGTTAGGTGTGTAACGATACCGGCTCCGGCAAATTCTCAATTCAAAGCGCTTCTTTTCCCTTTGAACCATTTCTGCTGTTTCAACGACTATACAGGTAAAAAAGACAATTGTCTGACATGTCAAGAAAAGTCGATCAGGTCTTTAACGACATATTAGTGCTGCTGGCATTGGAAGGTGACAGACAGGCACTTGATAAACTGGCCAGGCGCTGGTGGCCGCGCCACTATACCCATGCCAGAAGGTTGTTAGGTCATCGTGAAGGCGCAGACGATGTGGTACAGGAAGCCTGGAGCCAGATTATCGCCGGGCTCAGGAAACTTAATGATGTATCGCGTTTTCCAGCCTGGGCCTATTCCATTGTCTCCAGGCGTTGTTATGACCTAATCAGGAGAAAGAAGTCTGATAGGAAAAATGAAACAATCAATGATAAACAAATGATCGAGAGGGGGGCAGACCAAGGCCTGAAACTGGATATGGAGAAAGCCCTGAAGCAGCTACCTGGCGAGCAAAGATCAGCACTTGCCCTGTTCTATGTTGAGGGATTTAAAGTTAGTGAAATAGCAACTGCGCTGCAAATACCGGCAGGCACGGTTAAAACCCGGCTCTTTCATGCCAGAAACTATTTAAAAGCCTTTTTCAAAGATAATGAAGAGCACACAGGAGGACAACATCATGAGTAATCAGGACAAAATGATTAATCTGGACAAGGCCATTCATCAATCCCTGTCACAGGAAGACCAGGATTTTCTGGCCCGCCTTGACGAAGAACCACAGTTTCTTAAGCAATTTACGGGCGTTTACAAGGGCGGTATGGGCATCTTTAACTGGATTGCCACTATAGGCCTTATCTTCTGGGCCGTAGTCGGGATATTCGCTCTCATCCACTTCATCAATGTCTCTCCTGATATCGAGGGCATGTTGAAATGGGGAGGGCTCACAGCATTCAGTGTGGGAGCATGTTTTTTTATCAGAATCTGGTTAGGCATGCATATGCAAACCAACAGAGTCTTGAGAGAACTCAAGAAACTGGAACTGCAGATTGCTTCCCTGAAACAGAATCAACCCTGATCCACCAACTGCCTACTTGATGGTCATCATCGGATTCAAGCCGCAGCGGAGTTGGGTGCTCCTGTGCGTATACTTTCATTCGTGGCAGGAGAGTTCTCATTGGCACGAAATACCGACGATATTGTAGCTGTGCTGCAGAGGTATAACCGGTGAGTTGCCGCTCCACTTAATGTGCCAACCGGAAACGAAATGGCGATTTGTACACAGCCTAACAAAGCGCATGGAGTCCGACGCCGCTCCGCGGCAGGGTATCGGGGCGAAATTGGATATGTACGCGCTTCGAGTTGAAGCGCACTTCGGAAAAATCGAGGCGCGGCTGACGCGCAGGGCGCTAAAATTTACATGAAGATTCTTATGATTATGAGACAATGCTCTGGATCAGACATGTAAAAATAATAAATTAGGGATTATTATTAAGGATATAAATCTTTTCAAAAATGGTATTATAAATTTAATCCTTCTAAATAGTAGGCCTGGGGCTGGGTTATTGGTGCTGATTTATTTGGCGTTATCAACGGCATGCAGACATTTATTCACAGTATGATAAAGTCTGACAAGGAAGGTCATATCATTAATGTCGCCTCCCTGGCCGCATTCAGCAGCGGGGGCATGGTCGCACTATAAAACGCTTCAAAGGCAGCGGCCATCAATATTTGGAGTCTTTCACAACCGTTCTTTTGAAGTTTACTATTTACTAAATTCATCTCAAAAGTAGCAATAAGGAGGTAATGTGACATGATAGGAAAAATGGAGATAGATGAGAAAAAAAGAAACAGAATAATTGATAAAGCGGGTCATTTTGCGGATGAAATCGGAGTGAAATACATGGCCTGCGCCCCGGCCACTTTTGGAGCCATATGCGATGCCTTCAAATCTGAAGGTATAGAATTATTTACACCGGAAATACAAGAGGTGCTGACCCAAGGCATGATGGGACTCCATGGCGGTATAGCCATGACAGGAGTCGGCACATGTGGCGCTGTTACCGCTGCAACCTTTCTTATAAGCTATGTAGTGGGTGTTCCTACTGCGAAGCTGGAAAAAGACGGCAATCTCAATTATGCCGCATCTACTCCTGTAGTAGAATATGTTATTGATAGATTTGAAGAGGATTATGGCGCTATTGATTGTCTTAGAGTACGATATAATCGCGTTCAGAGGGCTTTTGACCTTATGGATCCGGACGCCAGGATACTGGAGATGACTTTTGCCTTGTATCAAAAAGATAAATGCGGCATGACCTCTGATAAATTCGAAGGGGGGCGTGATCAGACACCGCCTGTGAGAGGAGCTCGCTGGGCGGCGGAGGCGATTTGTGACCTATTGGAGATGGAACCTGAAGAACGGTGGGATCTTCAACCCCATCTTAGGGGCCTGGGACCTCAGGAAATGATGCCAAAGCTTCAGAAACTCGTCGAAGTATTGAAAGAACTAGGCTGGGGACGCCCTGAGGAGAAGATTTCATACCGGGAGTACCGCAAATTGAAGCTGAAGGGAAAAGAGGGCCTGGAAAAAGAAAGACTGGGTTCGGTAAATGCGCCAAAGCAGGAAGAATATGCAGCGTCTGACGCATAATTCTTATCATAAACTATCTGTTGTTTTTCAGGACTGCAAAAAAGGAGAACAAAAAAGATAAAGTTGCCAGTTCTAAACCGATCATCGATTATTGATTACTTTAAAAACATAGCTGGCTACTGAAAACAGATGAGGACACATTTAAGAAACTAAGAAACTTGACACAGGCATGTCAGTCGGGTACTCTGGATATCACGCTAAGATTAGCCCGCTTAGATGCTCCCCGTTAAAACCAAAGCGGTAATCACAAATTGAAAAACCATATGTTATCTTAGTTATAGGAGATAGCGGAAAGGAGAAAATCATGAAAAATATACTTGTGTTGCTGGTCATAGTCTTGTTCTTTTTCGTAGGCACCAACTTTGCTCCGGCTCAAGAAGCAGAGGTCATCAAGCTTCCGGAGCCTCAAACCGAAGGTGGTATGCCCTTGATGAAGGCACTGAAATTAAGACAGAGCACGAGAGGCAATTTTGGGCCGGACACCAAACTGCCGATGCAGTTGATTTCGAATTTACTCTGGGCTGCAAACGGTGTGAATAGGCCCGATGGAAAGCGCACAGCACCTTCTGCAATAGATTGGCGAAATATCGACATCTATATAACAACCGCTGATGGCCTCTTTCTGTATGACGCGGACCAAAACGCATTAAAGGTCCTCGGCAGGGCAGACGTCCGTGCTGTCGCCGGTCTGCAGGACTTTGTGAAAACGGCTCCTTTAAACCTTATATACGTGGCTGACTTATCCAAGGCCAAGGGCTTCGGTGGCAAGGGCGAAATAATGCCTGAGGCGGAGACCTGGTCATTTGCCGGCGTCGGTGCAATCTTTCAGAATGTATACCTGTTCTGTGCATCGGAAAACTTGGCTTGTATCGTTCGTGCAATGGTCGACAGAGATGCAATCGCAAAAGAACTTAAATTGCGCCCGGACCAGAAAGTATTGCTTGCCCAGACCGTGGCATACTTTAAAAAATAAGAATATATGGACTTCTTATCAACCTACAATTGGTTTTAGGATAATACATTGCACCTATAGACATACGGATACTCATTGGAGGGATAATGAATAAATCTACTAATCTATTCAAAATTCTTGTGTTTTCTGCAGTTGTCCTATTAATAAGCGGCATATCGCTGCAGGTCCTAGCGCAAACGGAAAAGGGAATAGAGCTTTACAATTCCTGGGAGTTTAATAAAGCGGAAGAGGCCTTTCGCGAGGTACTAAAAAATAAGCCTGATGATGTTCAGACCGTCTATTATCTGGGGCTATCGCTGCTGATGCAGGAAAATTACCAGGAAGCTCTGGATACTTTCCAAAAGGCAAAGGCCGCTGTTGATAAAGGGGGACTATCAGGAGAAGCCGGGATTCCGGATAAAGGTCATCTGGAGATTGCTTTAACCAGGGCTTATTTGGGACTGAAGAAATATCCGGAAGTGTGGGAATGCCTTGAGGCTGCTGAAAAGGCAAAGGCCAATCCTGCCGATATCCATACCTTTCGAGGGGCCTATTATTTGGAAAGGAATAACACCGAGAATGCGGTTAAGGAATTGGAAAAAGCGATTGAACTCGATTCTCTAAACGCTTATGCCTATTATTATGCCGGCTATGCCTATCTTCGTTTAGGAAATCCGGCAAGGGCAGTGGATATGTTTGAGATGTTCCTCAGGCTGGCACCCTATGCCCCTGAGGCAGGAAAAGCCAAGTTTCTCATTGATTCCCTGTGTTGATCGGTTCGCCGCCTTCTTAAAGATCCTGACAAATCATATGATCGGGGGAAATGAAGTATCCCCCGATCATGAGTTCTTTTCTCCACACAAGTCTACTAAACCTATTGTTCTTTTTTGTATCCCCGGCTTATTAGACTATAATAAGGTTTGCGCCCTCTGTTACTATGAGTCTCCGAAGCCGGTCCTGAGACTCAAAGATCGTTGAAACCCTTTCACTCACAGTGAATATTTACTTTATTTTAGGCGCACCTATAAATTCCATATAACCCATCGTCTGGTATTTTCCATTGAAGTAGGGCGCCAACAGAAGCGCGCTGAACATCATCGGCTTGCCGATTCTCTTGATGTCACAAGGATTATGCTCTAATCCTGCGGGGATATAGAGAACTGTGGCCTGCGTGATGACGTGCCTTTCATACTCTTCACCAATGAAGTACTCGATTTCCGCATCAAAGGAGCCCACGAGGTCCGGCAGTGTTGCACCCAAAAAAAACAGATATTCATCGGTATCATGGTGATGAGATTCCAATTCCAGCCTATATGGCTTTATGAATATCTGCCAGCCCATGTTGATTTTTGCTCCGGGAAGATCGCTATGGCCTCGAAAATAGGCCTGGGGACCGGGAACCACATCCGGAATAAAGGAATTCTCCTTTAGCTGTGTGCTGAATAAATGGTCATACTTGCTGCCCGTAGTACCCTTGGGCCATGGCGGAGGATTTTTGAAAAAAGGGGAAGAGGCCTGCTTTTCCTCTTGCGCGCCGGCAACTACTGGAGCGCCTAATTTCGCCAGGGCGCTGGCAATGGCCACTCCGGCCGCTCCTGCGGACACCCCCTTAAAAAAATCTCTTCTGCTTGTATCTGCGTCACTGTTTTTACTGGAACCCATTGTTTTCTCCTTTCGAAAAATAGGTTTTTTAGGTGATAAGGCCTTGCTTTTTGTTTAAAAAATATAAGAAAAAATCAAATTGCCGGTCAAGGGAAAAGAACCGCGATATCTTATGCAAAAAGCACCTGAGCACGGATCAGCCTGTTACGAATATCGACTCCATTAGGGCACTGAACAGCACAAGAGGAACAATCGCTGCAATGCACACTTCGGATTTCCTCCGGCAGACGCCTGAAGTTATCCTGCGCTTGATGGAAGTTAGCGCCAAAATCGTAATATGCCAGAAAACGCAACTCATCCGTGATGGGCACATTGTTCGGGCATTTTCCTTTACACTCATAGCACATACGGCAATAAAGCGGACGGATCTCCTGGTTTCGGGTGTACAGCATTTTCTCGTCCTGCGGCGTGTAAGCCTCCGCCATTGCCCGGACGTTCATTTCAAGTTCGGCAATATTCTTCGTGTATGGGACCGTGGTTGATATCGCAGGATTCAACAGAACCCACTTTATGGCCGCCAACGGCCCTTCTTTTGGCAGATTGATATCCCTTGGTATAAATCCCGCCACCGCGATAATAACCTTCATCGCCACCATTCCGATTCCTGCCGCGTACAACCTGGAAATGGCCTCCTGCCTCAAGGGCGCACCGCCTATTGCGTAGCTGTAAGTTGTCTGTACAACATCGAATTTGCCGATCTTCAGGATATGATCCGCCACTGCATGCACATCGTGCGTGCTTACGCCGATAAACCGGGTCTTTCCCTCTTTCTTGAGCATTTCACAGGCCTCGACGGATTCATCGGTAATTGTATCGGGAGTATCTCTGGAATGCAGGTGATAGATATCGACATAATCTGTGTTTAGCGCATTGAGACTTGCTTCCATGTCTTTAAATATATCCGATTTGGTTCTTCCATCGGTTTTTGTCGCAAGTATAACTTTATCTCTTTTTCCCTTAAGGGCGGTTCCCGTTATCCGCTCACTGCTGCCATTCCCATACATACGGGCCGTATCGAAATAATTGACACCCAGATCGATGGCTCGCGCGATAACCTGTGGATCAGGCTCAATGCCGACCCCTGAACCAACAGTGGACACTTTCAAACCGGTTTTACCCAACACCCGATAAGCAACATTGTCCGGCATTTTAGAAAAGGCATAAGAGTCATTCGTGGAAACAAGTCCCACTGCAGGCAGAATCAGTCCGGCTTTAAGGAACTTTCTTCGCGAAGAATTGAATTTCATAAATCCTCCTTATATCTCCGGCGCTGTCAGATCAGGCGGAGCGATGACATTCACATTCATTCGAAGCATTGCGTCATAGATCTCTTTAGCATAGCTCCCGGCAACCATAACGTGATGGATACCTGCTATGCTTTGAAGAAAACGATGTACATCCTTGATCTTCACATCCGCTCTATTTGAACAATACCTGCGCATTTTCTGCATTTCAGGCGGGGCGTTTTTAAATGAAGGGGTAGCCTTATCATCAATCCCCGGCTGAACCCTTCCTGGCCATAACACGAAATCCTTCAGGTCTTTGCTGAACCCTCCCAAAGTTACATCAAGACCTATCGGGTATTCTATTTCCGGCACCGCGCCTTTCCCCATGCCATGATAGTCCAGAAGGTTATAGGGCTGCGGCCGAGAATAGGCCCCAAAGATCTTCGTGGGCGCTACACAATGGCGAAGAACGGTGGTGGAGTTCTGGGTATTAACCGAGGAAACGTTACACTGATAGGATGGCCTATGACTGATCTCCTGCAATAGCATGGAGGAAAGCATCATGCATATATCGGCTTCACATGTGGCGGAGATTCCTTCGTCTCTCAATCTTGTGAATGCAAGGCAGGGAGTCGGAAGCGATGTGTCTGGGCCAAAAGTGAAGCTCAGACAATCTATGGAAATAGCTGACAATCCTTCCCTCTCTACAATGGATTGCAATAATACATACATTCTCGAACAGTCAAGAATCATTTTTTTCCACCTCTCCATCTCCTTCCTGGCAGTTGCCTCATCAACACCTTCTTTCATGAGCTGTCTCAGCTCTTCTAAGGGCCGGTGTTCTATCAGGACGCCCGTGCGCTTATAGATATAATCCTCACTGAGGTTGGGAGCCGGTATACTGGTTGAACCAAACGGTTTGCCGAATACCAGGGCCTTTTGGCCTTCGAGAGGTCTTGGTGCCGCGACGGTCTTTATCAGTTCAATGGCATGCTCTTCCGAATTGGCAAGAATGGCATTCGTCTCTTTTATACGAAATGATGCCGTTAGGTCAGTTTCCCACATGATCAGGTCAAGATTTATGGGAAGAAGAATTACTGGAATATCCAGAGTGCCCATGCCTTCAGCGATATGTCTGGACGAGAAGCCTATAGTAGGCAGGCGAATAAAAAGAATATCCGCGTTTTTATCCTGGATGGACTTGAGTATATCCTCTGGTTTTCGAAAATTGATCTTCATCGGGGTTACAAGAATCTCATATTCCTTGATTGATCTAATCGACTCAATCAGCCTTTCATAATTTTCCGGAACATCACTCAGAAAAAGCAGATTTCTTTTTGTCCCCTCAGGGCTCGGTCTTGATCCGCTAATTGTGCTCTGCCCCGCGAGACCTGATCAGATTATAGCGCTACTCCGTACATGTATGTTCAACTTTCACTTATTTCTTTCCATCATGGAATTCAGGGCGAAATGTTACATAACTTATAATATCGTATGTCGAGGGTGTCAAATCTATTTATATTTTTCGCGTTAATCCCAGGATCAAACTTTAAGATCACAGGCAAATTGGATCTACCTTGCCGACTTCTGAATGCCCTCGACTCATAAATCTGCTTTCTAGGTAATATGAAGGGCTACCAAATCATACACCGACTTTATCAATGACACACAAGGTAAAATCATATATACTTCGCCGCTAAAGATGGGAGTTCTTATCAACGTATGCCTTTTTTCTATTGACTTTTAATTCCCATTTGCCCCATTATGTACTTATTCATGCCTTACCAGCCTCATGTTTTCAATCTGGAGTGTTATCAGAACCTCCGGTTAAGCTTCATTATTAAACGCCTTTTTTGCTGATGATATCCTTTAGTTTTTGTCTTTGAACCCTTACGGGAATTTATCTAAATAGAAGTCCTCAAGCGTCGGCAGCCATCTTTTTAACCGTGAAATGGGGCAGAGGGCTAAATGCTTTTGTATTTTCATAAGTGGAATGGATTTTCGAACCTGTGTTCGGGATCGTGTGGTTGTGCTTCCCCAGCAACCACTCGGCAACTACTCAGGGCTAAGAAAGGAGAGTAACATGAATTGGTATATTGAGGTCCTTAAAAAATATGCTGTGTTTAGCGGGAGGGCAAGACGAAAGGAATACTGGTACTTCGTCTTGTTCAACTTAATCATATACATTATTCTAAGTATCATCGACTACGCAATCAACTCCGCGATTCTCAGTACCATATATAGTTTGGGAGTTCTGATTCCTAGCATTGCTGTCGCTGTCCGGCGCCTGCATGATACAAACCGTACCGGATGGTGGTTGCTGATTGGATTGATCCCGATCATTGGCTGGATTGTTCTAATCATTTTCATGGTTCTGGACAGTCAAAAGGGCGAGAATCAGTACGGTCCTAATCCAAAAGGCGTTGCTGCATAAAAGGCATTTTTGGGCATTCTGAAATGGACAAAAGGGACGTTCATTCATGTATGAATGAAAATATTGAAGTATGCCTGATGACCCAATCTTCGGATTAAAGAATTGATACGCCTTCCTGAATATATAGATAGCTTTCGAAATTAGAGGTGGAAACATGACTATTCAATATATCCCCCCATTTTCTCGCGCATGGAAAAGAATGGAAATGATTCTTTTCAAGCCTTTCAATCTAGGCAAATGGTTCGCCCTTGGTTTTACTGCATTTCTTGCCGAACTTTTACGGACAGGCAGGGGAGGAAACTTCCAATTCAGGTTCAGTAAAGGAGATCTTGATTGGGATGAATTTTTTGAACTCCCTTGGAGGATAATAGAATGGCTATCCCAACACCCAATTTGGACTGCTGTAATTATAGTCGGACTTGCTATTGCTATCGTACTCTTTGTCGTATTAGCATGGCTCAGCTCAAGGGGCATGTTCATGTTTCTTGATAATGTTGTTCACAACCGATCTCTTATTGTAAAACCCTGGGGCGAATTCAAGGCTATCGGCGACTCTTTATTTCTCTGGCGATTGGTATTCAGTATTATCTCCTTTATTATTTCTATGGGGTTCATGGTTATTGCATTCTTTGTCGCCCGCAATATTTATCTCAGCGGATACGGTTTTGTCTCTTACTTAATGCTGATATTGGCGGGTGTGCTTATCGGTTTGCTGCTGTTCTTGGTGATTGGTTATATCTCAATGTTCCTTAATAATTTTGTCGTTCCCATCATGTACAAAAGCGGATTAATGGTTAATGACGCATGGCGAATATTTTTAATGCTGTTCGGCAAACATGTATTTCATTTCATTTTATACGGATTTTTTATATTTGGTTTATATATCCTCGTTGTAATCGGGATTGTTATCTGCGGCCTAATAACATGCTGCTGCGGTTTTATTTTATTGATGATCCCGTATATCGGGTCTGTTTTGATGCTGCCGGTTTCCGTTACGTTCCGGGCATTAAGCCTGGAATTCCTCGAACAGTTCGGGGACGAATACAAAATATTTCCCACCGGTACAGTAGATTCCGTTTTTACCACAGATGGGAACATGAATCCGGTTGTATAAAGCGAATAGTATAATGAAAAAGATAATAGAAGTTCCTTTGTCGAAAGATCAAATCATTATTCGTACGGCCGGCTTAATTCTGATACTTGCCTTCTTAGTTGCGGCCAGATTCTATAATCCGCTTGAATCAAGACTGATAACGTGTCATTTTAAAGAGCTGACAGGATATGAATGTCCCACTTGCGGTCTGTCACGTTCGATTCATTCCCTTATATCATTGAATATTGCCGATTCGCTCGGTTATAATCCTCTTGGGATTGTCCTGATTCTGGGGCTGTTTGCCCTTCTAATAAAATTTTCCGCTGAATTGATATCAAAAAAAGAGATCATTATTCACGTCACAAAATCTTCCTGGAAGCTAATAATAATTTTTTTACTGTTACTGGTTTTTTCAACATGGATATTAAGATTGTATCTAACACCATGATTTTGGTCAGAATCTTATGATCCCTTCGATTTTGAAGCCATATAGTTGATTACTAAATAGGCTCTAATTTACATTTAGATGATGATGGTTCAGTTGCAAGCCATTCTCCGGTAAGTTCAATTATCTTGATTTTATTTTCAAGATTTTGACGGCGTACCGGTATCATATCCACAACATCAAAACCGCAGATCTGCAGGATTCTTTCAAGGTTCATACAACATGAGGTCGTTCCATTTCCGCTTCCCCCTGCATAGCATATACCAACAGCAATGGGACCACTGTCATTGTTAAAAGGGCCTGGAGGGACACGTGTCGGTAATGGTCCTCTGGGAATTGTTGTCTTTACCCTGCGCAACCTGTCAAGAAAGGCCTTCATGCTTTCGCTGAGATCGCCGAAATAAACAGGATTTGCGAATACCACTGCATCAGCATTATCAATCTTTTCCACAACTGACATGAAATCATCATCTATAACACATTTTGTTTCCTCTCTGCATATACCCCAGCCATCATCATTACATTGCCTGCAGAGTTCAATGTTAATTTGCGGCAGGTATATGACTTCCGAATCACTTCCCACTGTTTTGATTCCACGGCATAAGGCATTTATCAAAGATGCGGTTCTGCCTTCGGGATTTTTGCTTCCGGAGATTACCAATGTCTTCATAAAAATGCCTCCTTATTATAAACGGTATAAGGTATAAGGTGTACGGTGTAAATTTTATCCTACACCGTAAACCCTGTACAGTAAATTGATTTTTTATCGTCAAATGAATGCAGGGAGAAGGCATGAGTGTCAGATAGTATTTTAGTGAAGTGAGTATATACCTATAGGGCTGGAGTGGGTCGGATTGGGATTTCATCCGCTGGCTGTTCGGCATAAAACGCCTTATAACCAGCGGATTCGGTAATCAATTCCATCAGCAAGAAAGCTTGCCCACGGTCTTGCCCATGGTGCGGAGACCTTTGAAAAACGAGATTTAAAGCTAAATTTAGTCATTTAGGCGCAGGCCGGAATCTAGTAATTTCAAGTAGTTCCTGGATTCCGGATCAAGTCCGGAATGACGGATGAAGGAATTATGCAAAGGTCTAGTTGCGCAGCAAATTATTTTACTTTGATCTGTGATGGATCCGATACCTTAATAGATCCGCCGCCGTTTGGATTTTGGTGAATCTCTCCGGTTACACAAATCGTCTTGCCGACATATAGATCCTTATCCACCTTGTCTTTAATCGAATCATCCACTTCTATCCCCACAGCGGTCTGCTCCATTACCGCTGCCCCCATACCAAGGATTGTCATTCCCTGATAGGGCAAAGTGTCAATGATCTTTCCGCAAACGGTTGCTTTTTCACCGATATGCTTCGCAGCTTCATCATAATTGTATTCTTCGGCAAATAAAATAGAGGCTGAGAAGCAGACAAAAGCAAACACCAAGCCAAAACACAATACTTTTTTCATAATAATCCCACCTCCTTATTTAAATTAATGGTTCATCATGAAATCAATACATTATTACACATCTCAGATCATACTACAAGGATACTTTCCTATGCGGATAAACAGGTTTATTCTCTCGGAACAACAGGATCCCATTCCACTTTCGCGGCACCAAGGAGTGTTCCGGTTGCATATGCCAGGTCAACAAGTGCTATCTGATACTCTGTAAGCGCAAGGATTTCCACTCTCTGTGCTTCTGCAAGATCTGTCTGAGCATCCAGAACATCCGTGGATGTAACAAGCCCAAGCTCAAACTGTCTTTTCTCCGCCTTATACTGCTCGTTCTGGAGGATTGTTGTCTGCCTGCTGGCCAGAATACGCTGCCAGGTCGCATCCAGCTTGTCAATCTGTTTGAGTACCTCGTATTTTATCTGCGCCTCTTTACTATCCCGGCTGGCTAATCTCTGTTTGCGCTCGTAAATAGCCTGACGAAGCCTGCTCTTTGCTGCCTCATTTCCCAGAGGTATCGATATCTGCAAGCCAATGCGATGGTCATCGAAATCATCATCGAAAAGTAGATCATAGGAATCAGTCCTTGTTGGCCCGAGGCCATTAATATTGTATCTGTATTCCATGGTCAGCAATGGCAGTGTCTGGTTTTTCAAATAATCAATTTTACTAGCATCCTGAGCAACTTGCAGCTCTAACTCCAGCATCTCCATGCGGTTTTCTATGGCATTTGCTACCATCTTCTGACTCTGAAGTTCATATCGGACAGGATCAGGTTCTGTAGAGGGAACAAGCACCGTTACAGTTTCCATTCCCAAACCTGCTTTGTTGAGCATTCGTTTAAGATCCCGCTCCACGTCTCTAAGATCGTTCTCCGCGTTTATAATCGCCTCAAGTTTCTCCGCAACGCTTGCCCGCGTTCGAATCAGTTCAATCTGAGGTTTTGTCCCGACCTCCACAAAAATCTCTGTCTGCTCATACAGGGTATTGGCCAATTCATACTGCTGCTTGCGTACATCCAACAGCCTCT
>SMTZ1_10009810_pt1 | contig 15376 bp, 17 predicted proteins | sample DeeMarSWOR136_30_FD_25667 | JGI IMG/M metagenome (IMG submission 25667)
CGAGGAGCTAATATCTACCAAAAAGTAATTAATAACATTCAGAACGACAAACGAGTTTTAATCTCTACAACTGTAACAGCTATGAATTATAATAATATTAAATACGCTGTAGAAGCTGCTTACGATGCTGGAGTTTCGGGGCTATTTTTTCTCACATATACGGGGTATCCAAACGATCCCCTACTGCTAAAAGGAGAGATTCTAAAACAAGCAGCAAGAAATATGCTGAAGATAATGAAAGACTACGGAGATTTTATTCTAATCTCAAAAAAAATGTTGGAACTCTACATAACAAAAGAATTCGCTCCGCATTGTGTATTTAGATCCGGTGGAGTGAAGAGTTATTATCCAAGTGGTAAGAGAAAATTTTGCGTAATGGGAAACTCTCCCCTGTTATGTGAGAATTGCGGGTGCATCGTTCCCGTTGCTTCGTATGCGTTGTCAAAATTTGATTCAGAAACTGTAGAAAAACTGAAAAAATTTCCCTTTTGAATAGTTAAAAGAAGAATTATTTAGAATCGGCGGTTAATGAGGTATATTTAATTAAATCTTTACAACGCATTCTTAACGTGACTTCGGTGATATTGCTTAATTCAGAGATTTCTCTTTGAGTTCTTTGCTCGCCTAATTTTTTAGCTGCGATATAAATTGCTGCTGCAGAAATTCCCTTAGGGTCCTTTCCTGCTATTGTAAATCCATGATTTTTAGCACTTTCAATGATTTCTATTGCTAAATTTCGTACATTCATAGATAAGTTTAATTCTTCAATAAACTTATCAACATACCTTTCTGGATCAAAATGCTGGACTTTTAGGTCTAATTTTGGCAGTACTTCCATAAAAACTAATCGGTAACTCTTCACTACTTTCTTTTTGGGTAATTGAGCTATTTTCACAATTTCATCGATTGTTCTGGGAATACCATGTACGCGAAGTGCAGCAAATATAGATGCAGTAAGTAAGGTGTCAATACTTCTGCCCATTGTGAGCTTTTCTTTTACAGTATAAGTATAGATTCTCAATGCGTCTTCAGCTACAGGATCGGGAATGCCTAAGACTTTCTGAAGGCGCTGGAGGTTTGGTAATGCAATCCATAAATTCCGCTCGAACGATGTTGTGAGAGATCGATGAATTTTTGCGAGCCTATTGAACTGAGATTTGCTTTTAGGACTTAATAACATACCTCGTGCGTCTTTCTGTCCTTTAATAACAGTTCTTGGACCAATAATTGAATATTTTGGCTCGTTTTTCTTACGTTTACGGAGCTCTTCTTGGGTGAAGGCGCGTCTTGGAGATGTGTCAAATACTGGAAAATACACACATCCACAATTGAGGCATACAACATACCCATTTTCCTCAATTAACTTCACGGAATCGCAACAAGGTTCTTCCATTTGGTCGAAAAAATCGTCGTCGTGGCGGATTTCTTTTTTACTCATAGAAACTACATATATTTATTATGGAGGTAATTTATACATACAAATTTTATGTATTTATTTTTATCTATATTAAATTATCTTCAAACAATTAATTATAGAAATAAGTGCTTACTAATACAATAAAATTGTTCTGATTATCGATTTAATTAGCCACTTATTATCGATTGAAAAATTTTTAACATAAGTAATGTTTAATTCGCCTAAGAAATAAATATCACGTGGAATATTATAAAAGATATAGCAGAAAAAAATAATTAGGAATATAAAAATATCATGGATATCGAATCTTTATCGCCATTCTTAAAGTTCTTTGACGAACAATACATAGATCCCGATGAAATTAAATCCATTAAGGATTTACAAAAGCTACCCATTTATGCATTCAAGTTTTTTAGGAAAAAGGATACAAAAATTATTTCGAAAATATTTGATATTAATGTAATCGAAGACTTAAGCAAGTTAGAAAAAGAAAATCCATTTGAAAAATTATATACTTTAGACGCTACCAAGGATCCTATTAAGCAAGCAAAAGTAGTCGACGAAATGAAGAAGCAAATCGAAATCCTTACAACGAAAGTTCCCGATTTTGAAAAAAAGTTGAAAAAAGGAATAATTATTAGTGAGATTCTTGTTCGAACTGCAAAAAAGAGTGCGGCTATACAAAAGAAAAAAGAAACCAAAATTATATGTGTTGGACTAGATAACGCGGGAAAAACCGCGATACTCACTAAATTTGGGGATCGATTAGGAATACAAGAGCTAATGAAGTTGGAACCAACGAAAAAGATTGAGCGAAGGGAGGTTGAAACTGACAATCTTACGCTATGGATTTGGGATTTTGGAGGCCAAAAAACTTATAGAGAAATATATTTGGAAGAGCCCGAAAAATATTTTCTACAAACAGACTTGCTTCTTTATGTAATCGATGTCCAGGACCCTAAAAAGTACGATGAATCATTTAATTACTTTAATAGTATCCTTTCAATTATGAATACGCTTGAAGAAAAACCGTACATAATATCATTTATTCATAAAAGCGATCCTGATATTAGGGATGATCCCGAGTTTCAATTAAATGCCGAATTATTAAAAGATAGAATCAACGAGCTCTTTGAGAATCGCGAATTTGAATATGATATTTTCATCACTAGTATTTATAATCTCGTAAGCTCTGAACCTAAATTCTCTAAATATCTAAAGGATGTGTTAAGAGAACAGCAATCTTTAAGCGATCCTACGCTAAAAAGAGTTGAAGGCATAGGCAAGATTCTTGATACTACTTTAAACGCTATTATCCGCCTTTCAGAGAGCATTAATACTCGACTTGACGAGATAGATTTGAGAATAACTAATTTAGAATACTCAATCCAGAGTGGGGGACTTAATGTACTCCCACCTTCTGAATCTACAGAAGAAGTTAAGGAGCAAGCAACGAGAGCTGCTGTACTTAACGAGTTAAAAGACCTATTTCAAAAACGAAAAAAACTAAAATATTAAATATAATTACTCATTTTCGAAAAAAACTTCAAAAAATAACTCTTTTTCCCCAATTTCTGGTGGAGTTATCTTAATATTCCAAAATTTTTTGAAAATATGGATTGTATTTTTGTTCTCCAAGTGAATTGTTCCATAGAAACCTTTAATACCTTTTTCTTTAGCAATATCTACTAGATGATTAAGTAAGAACTGACCAATTCCACAATTTCTCCACGATTTTTTCACGACGAAAGAATATTCTGCTGTATTCGTATTAGGATTGAGGAAATAACCTGCTGTCCCGATCATTTCTTGATGAGAACTCTCTCCAACGAGCGCTCCTATACAGAATTTGTTATGATAATCGATATTCGACTCTTCTTGTGCTGCCTCAAGGCAAGAATTCCTCCCCACTTGACAAAACCTCAAATAGATATCACGATCATCCAAAGAATAGTAGAGATCTCTCAATAACTGCTCATCTGGAGTTTTTAATGGGCGTACTAAAATCTTTTTGTTGTCTTTTGTTAGGAAATCCGTTTCATACTGTGTAGGATAATTCATACAGAAGACCTTATATCGACGAGTTAAAGCTTATAAAACATAACTTCTTCCAAGCAAGCATCGTGCTCCTCGTCGTTTTCAAGAAAATTAATCTCTACTTTTTTTATTTTATTGCCAAGTAAAATTTTAAAGGCAGTCTCGAAATATCCTTTGTTCGCTCTACAGAGAGCCTTTCCAAATTCTAATTTTTCACGGTGTTTTATTGGTTCTCGAAGGAAACAATGGTTATGGATGAGGAACCTTATTTTTTGGTCGTCTTCTTCAACTTCATTAATTCTGATAGAGTAAAACTCTTTTAATTCTTTCAATAAAACTTCAAAACAATCTAAAACTTCGAAATCTTCTTTTTCGTAATTTACTTTTATTCGATTTGCGATGATTTCACCTGGAGCAGAACCAATCTGATAGAGTATATTTAATAAGGTATTTCTTCCAAACACATCGTATATCTTAGATACCAAGGTTTCGGCAATGATCTCAAATCCCTTTAGTCTATCTATATTCTCTATGGGATTTTCGATTTTTTTATTTACTTCTTCAATATTTAAATCTGCCAAAATAATTAACCGGTTGAAACTTAAATATTTATTTATATTATCTCTAAGGAAATATATATAGCTTTATGCAAAATAAAGAATGTTATTTATATTAATGTACTGGTTTTTAAAAATGCCTGCATTTCAATTTATAAAAAAAAATTATCGGCTTTGGCGTACAAATAATTCGCGTAGTGAATTAATTATTATGTCTGGAGTGTTCAATTCATCTGAAAAATCTTGAGCCATTTCTTTCGTTGTTACCCCCGTTAAAACTAATATCGTTTTTATTTTTGCGCGATTTCCTGCAACAATGTCTGTTTCGATTCTATCGCCAATTATTGCGGCTTTATCAGGAGCAGTATCGTAATTCTCGAGTATTAAATTAATCCCCGTTGGGTGAGGTTTACCAAAAATTTTTATTGGTTTTTTACCAGTAGCAATTTGAACTGCCTTCACCATGACACCTGCACCAGGTAGAACACCTTTTTTTACTGGAAGAGTGGCGTCGGGATTTGTCGCGTAGAATTTGGCGCCATGATCTAATATATAATTTTGAGCTAATTTGACTTTATCGTAGGTTAAATTTCTATCTAAACCAACCACCACAAAATCGATATCAGTTCCGGCCGAATCGTCTAAAAACACCGTATGCCCTTCGAGTTCTAATTCCTTCTGCAATCCAATTTCTCCAATTATGAACACATTTGCCTTGGATTTGACTGCACTGAGGGCCATTGCTGCGATATGGGCACTTGTATAAATCTCCTCTTTAGTAGTTTTAATTCCTAGCTTTTTTAATTTCTCAACATACATATCCCGCGTTTGAGTAGAGTTATTAGTGTTAAAAACGATGTCTAATCCTCTTTTTCGCAAATTTTTTATAATGATATCCGAATTATTTATTAATTTCTTCCCACGGTAAATCACACCATCGAGATCAAAAATAAACAAAGCGATATCGTTTAATTCTTCGATTAGATTCGAATCTCTTATCAAATCCTTGATATTATTTAACATAGTAGTATAAATTTCGAAGATCTATTGATATATTACTAATTAAAAGAAGTTATATAAAAATTCGTTTTTCAACGACGGATAATTTTTTACCAACCGATCGGTATAGGGATTATTATCGAGAAGAGCCACAATCCCAACGAAATTAATATTGGGTTCGTGAGATTATCCGCTATTCTTATTGGAAAATAGTCTAATAGGAAAAATATTAATGCGGCAAATATTGCATGAAGTGGACCGACAAAAATCAAGGCAATGAGATAAGCGCTTCCCGCTCCAGCAATAAAACCTTCAACTGACTTAGTATCTCCCCCAAGTACGGATACCTTATGTTTTCCGTATTTTCTTCCAATTAACGCTGCAATCGCATCTGAAAAACACGCGACTAAACTGGCAGCCATAGCGATTCCTATGGGATAACAGCCAACCTTATAAAGTAAATACGAAAAGCAAACACCAGATATGAGATATATTTGGGGCCCAGCGGCGTTATATTCTTTTTTCCTTAAAATCGCTCGCGTTAAAACATTAAAGACTGAATATCGAGCTCCCCATAATGTCCGAATCAAATCGGATAATAACGCAAATTCCATAGTAGCAATTAACGCAAAAAAGGTTAAATCTATCGTTGCTTGAAATTGTTGTTTCACATATGGGTAATCAGCGGAAATATCCCCCCATAGAAGATTGTATTGACTTTCAACCCACGGCATGTGTATATAATCAATTACAGTATCGTTAACAATGCCCGCGATTGGCCAAATGAAGAAGAAACCATAATAAGAGAGAATTAATAAAAATCCAAAAGAATCATCGTAATTGTCTTTTTCTGTTCTTCTGAAGCAGGTGGTGGATTTCTCTCCAATTTTTTCTCCACACGTCTTATATAGTACGCGAACCCTAAATATATTCCAACTAACGCGGCATTCCACCACATCATAAAACCATTAAATGGATATTCTAGAAGCCCATAAACATTGTTATAAAACGCAAAAAATAAAATAATACACGCGCAAATAAAAGTTGATGTGCCCCCATAACGGTTTTTAACAATAGAACTTTTATGGGCTATATAAAATAGACATAATGCTAGCGTAAATAGAAAAAAAGTAAAAATCGTGTTCCAGATAGAAGCTACAATTATAAAATCAGTCATTTTTAAATAAATTTTTTATATAATAAGATTTTCAACTTAAGTTATAATAAAAATTTTGTTAATTCTCTTTTTTTCCATTTTTAAGACATTACTTAGCATTATTTATTCTCAACGGTATTTTAAGTATGAATTTGAATAAGTATTTATACTTACTTTATTTAGAAAACTATTATATATAGAAGGTATAAATTTTAAAGTGAAGAAATTTTCGAAACTTTATCAAATATGAAAGTACAATCACTCAAAAACTGGGTAAATAAAACAATCGTTAGAGATTTGAGTATCTCGAAATCCGCATTTATATATTTATTCGTAACTTTATTTTCCATTTTACTACCGTTAGAAGTTTTGATTTTTAAATACGGGGTATCTTATTACGAAGGTTTAATGTTAGATCTAAAAAGAGCTATTTTAGTCGTATCGCTGGGGATTAGCTTCATTATTTCCGGTTCTCTAGTAGATCGAATAAAAGATAAAAACAAGAATTTTAATATTGCTTTCTTAATTTGCATAGCGGGTTTTTTTTTGAGTAATTTTACCGATACTGTTTTTGACTATATAGGATTAGCGTGCATTGCTTCTGCTCTGCCTCAAATGATTGTGGTGTGGTTTACGACTTTAGTTCACGAAACAAATATTTTAAATCGAGGCAGAATTACTAGCCTTTTATTAATAATATGCTTTTTTTTAGGTTTGATTGGAGTCGTATTCGCTTTCTCCACGATCCTATATTATTTCGTTTTTATAATTGAAGCTATTGTATTTTTGGTAGTTTTTGTGATATCAAAATCATACAAATATATCGAAACTGAAGAAAGGCTCCAATCAAATAAAAAATTCAGAGAAATTGTGCTCGAAAAGCACGCTTTTCGCTATCTTACCAGTTTGGGAATTTTGAGTTTCATAGTAGGAAATACGGTTATTCGATATACTGGTGATATAGACATTTTGACTCTCGCACTATCATCTTTTTTTGTTCTGGTTTTAGGGGGGGTTCTTCTAGATAATGTTGGAAGAAAATTTTCTTTAGTTGGCAGCATTTTAATACTATCTTTCTTTATTATATTTTCTGGATTATTCAACCAAGATTTTGTTCTTGGACTACCTGGACCTATTTTTCTCTCAGTTTTTTACGGAATTGCGATCCCATCTGTTTTCCTTTTCCTTATCACTATTTCGGGGGACTTCTCAACGGATAGAGGTCATCTGAAATATAGAGGGAGGATTAATGGACTATTTACACTTATTTGGTTTATGAGTCTAATTGGAGGTTTTATTTTTCACGTCGAATTAACAAATTTCTACGAATTAGACGAAATTTATTATTTTTGGATCCCCGATTTTCTGGATAGATTAAATGGATTTCTATTGGTAGTCCTATTAGTCTGGATGATGGCTATGAAAGAGTTTTTGACATCTAAAGAAGTGGATTGGGCTAGCACAATTAGGGCCTTATATGTATTTAATTACAACGGGGTATGTGTTTATACTCGAAACTTCAAACCAAAACCTAATAGATCGGAGGAGATTTCAGAAGACCTAATCTCAGGAGGACTCACCGGAATAATTACCTTAATCTCAGAAATAACAGAAAATAAGAAGCGATTAAGAATTATTCATAAAGAAGGAGCGAAAATATATTTTAACTACGGAAAGCATCACATTGCGGCACTTATATCAAGTACATATTTACCAGTTTTATTTAAGAAGTTAGACGCTTTCTCAAGCGCGTTCGAAAAAAGGTTTGGAGACGAACTTGCTAATTTTCATGGGCGCGTTAATCCTTTCGAATCCGCAAAATACATTGTCGACAAATTTTTCACTCAAAAATATGCCATTTTTACGAAGTAAAGTGAAGAATTTTATTCAGAGATGGGTAAAGGAATTTACTTAGTTATGGGAAAAAAGCGAATAGTTATAAAGTCCACAGAAAAATCAAATCTTCCACTTTCCTTCCGCATAAATAGTTTTTCCGTCTGCCAAGATTTTTGAGCCAGCAATTTTCATGTCTTTCAAGATATCCCAATGAATACTGCATTCGTTTTTTGAACCCGTTTCTTTAAAACCCATACCAATGGCAAGATGTATTGTTCCTCCCATTTTTTCGTCAAATAATATACTTTTGGTGAATTTTGAAATCCCATAATTAGTACCAATCGCAAATTCACCTAATTTGTTCGCATTTTCAATTTTTAGAAGTTCTTTTAGTAATTCTTCCCCCTTATCCGCTGTAGCTTTAATAACCTTTCCGTCCTTAAATTCGAGAAAGATATTTTCAATTTCGTTCCCACTATAAATGCCCGGAAAAGTAAACCGAATCTGCCCATTAACAGAGTCTTCTACTGGACCTGTAAACACTTCACCATCGGGAAGATTAAGCCGGCCACAGCAATTAATCCATTTTCTTCCTTTAACAGATAATCTCAAATCGGTTTCTTCGCCAACAACTTGAATATTATCAACTCTATTAAGATAATTAACAATTCTTTCTTGCTCATTTTCAATCTTTTGCCATTCTTTCACGGGGTCTTCTTTATCCAATAATAATGCTTTTTCTACGAATTCATAATAAGAAAATAAATCCATATTTGCTTCTTGAGCTAAAGCTTGACAGGGAAACGGTATAACTACCCAATTTAATTCTCCTTTAATGTACCTATTTTCGAAAACGCTACTTAGTTCTTTTCTTTCAGGGGCGCCCCTAAATTTCGCAATTAATTGTGGCTCGATTAAACTCAGCTTTCGAGTGTTGTAATCAGCGTGAATTCTAATAAATCCATCGAATTCTCTGTACATTTGTTTAGTAAGATTATCAACATATAGTAATTGCTCTTCGGAAGCGTGTTTTAAAAATAATTCTTGAATTCCTTCAATTTCTGCATCCAACCAAGGATGACCTCCTGCTTTTACAATTTCTACTAAAAGCGCTTGAAAGAGTTCCTTTGCAATAGATGGTCCGAATACTCTGATCCTCTGACCTTTCTTAATATCTAGAGAATAATTAACTATTAATTGTGCAAGCTTCTCATACAATGGACTGATCATAATTAAATGTAGGAAGAAACACTTTTAGTTATTTCCCAATTTTTCTCTTTTCATTTAAAAACTCTTGAACCTTTATACGCATAATATTCCTTTTTTGAATTGTGCCTACACCCTTCTCGTCTAATAGTTTTTCTAGTTTTTCGCGAAATTTTTCCTCGTCAAGGTTTAAATCCCAAATAGAATCGATACTAAATTCATCTTGTTCCTTAACTTTTTCTTCTTTAATTTTCTTAACTTGCTGGACTCGAGTAATTACACTTTTCTTCGGCTCAAGTAGTTTAATAAGAAATTTTTTTAGAAAATTCTGGATGACTGGTGATAAATCGTTTTTCCAAGCGATTCCGTCTAAAGCTTTTTCCTCACTAATAATTGATAATTTTTTTTTTAACTCTTCAGAAAATTGAGCGTTAATATCGGCAACCGTAAAATTATCTTTCGCTTTATCAGTAAATCCCGAATAGATATATTCAGATAACGATATAATCATATCGTCTTTAAAATCGTCGATTCTATAAAAAGTACCAAACTTAAAATACGACGTTAAAAACGACGATATAGAAATTTCAAAATCCTTTGTTTCTGGTATTTTTTGATTAAAACAATAAGTTCTGACTAGCCTTTCAATTTGAGTTCCAATAAATTCGGCTTTCACTACTGGTTCGGGTTTTTTTTTTACAGTTTGAAATTTTTCTTCTTTTGTTATCTGTTCGCTTTTTCTTGAGGTAAGGACTTTTTCGTAATCGCTTTTTATTATATTAGATAATCCCAAACGAAGAGTAAAAATACTCGTGTTAAATTTTTTATTCCCTATAAAAATAGTAGGAGATTTTTGTTTATACTCATCTACAAATTTTAAAATGTTCGTAATTATTTTTCCTTCATAAGGAGTGAAAAATATCTCGTAAAGGGCGCTTAACTCGCATTCGTGAATTTCTTCTACAAATATGTCTCGTATAGTTCTATCGTATTCGATAAAAAACAAAAAGATGCAATCATCTACTGCTAAATTGAAATCGTCATGGGGATATTGTGCAGTGATTAAATATTTCTTATATTCTAATCGAATTTTTTGGCATCTAATCCATTCAAGCCCTAATTCGAGGGTGGTGTATTCATCCTTTAAGTAGGCTTCGAAATAGTCGAGAATACTTAGTACTTCCAAAAACGACGATCCAATCGATTGGAATTTATGCAACCAATTTGCGACTTTATCGTTCTCCGTTTGGTCGGCCTTGGCGAATTGCTTAATAATTCGTTGGTAATTATCTAATAATCGCTTCTTATCGATCTTATAAATATCTTTGATATCTAATACTTCTATTTTTTACACCCTGTTATTTTCTTAACGCTAACAATCGAGACTTCTTGAAATATTGTTTAGCTCTTCTTCATTGGAGCATCCCCATTTTTTTAAATTAAAGCGAGGATTAATTTTTTCTAAGATTTGCTCAAAAGTTTTGCTTCCATCTAAATGGAGTCTTAAATTTTTTCGATATGCTGAAATATTTTCTGAGTATTCGGTTGAGTCGTCAGCTGGAATTAAAATCACGCCATAACTTCTCTTTTTACCCAAGTTCTCTTCATATTCCTCAACATAAATGACAACTTTCTCTTGAAATCTCAATTCTATTCGCCTTAAATTCGAACTAATATTTAGCATTTCAAAAATTTCTAATGTATCGTTCGAAAGCTTCTCGTAATAATCCGGTAAAATCCCCATTACATAAAACGATGGGATATCTTCTAGCCGTTTTTTTCTTTCCTCATCGTTTTCGTCAAAAGTATAAATACAACTAAATTTTTCGTTAGTTTCGCGATTAAATTCTCTCTCAATTAAACCCACACAGTAATATTTTTGTTGTTCTTCCCAATACATTTTTCTTGAGGTACCAAGAGAATAATCAATAAAGTTGATACCCCGAATTAATTCCGCCGCCACAAATTTCTGGAATTTGAAGGCGCTCGAATTTAATTTCAAATTCACCATCTTTCCTTGAATAATGCTAGGATGTATGTATTCCTTCATTTTTCTGTAAATCATCCGTACATCTTCAGTATACGGAGAGCCAACTATGGCAAAAAGATTTGTTATGCCTTCCTCTGTAGATATTGAATAATTTAGGTTGAAAAGCGATTGAATTACCGTTGTATCCTGAGTTTTATAGGTTTTCAGAGAAATTGTGGATTCAATTAATTCAATTTTCCATTGTGATTGTCCACCACTCGCCTCAGTTAAAAATACAGGTCCAAAGAAATTAAATGGAAGCATCATTAACTTGTCTTTATTTTCTTGGGACATTTCTTTTGAGAACTTTATGTTCTCATAAACCATGTTATTCTCATCCGCAAAAAATAAGCCAAGTATTGTTTCAGAACTCTTCATTAGACATTGAAGAACTAATATTTATTCTATTCTAAAAGTCCCCAACTATTTATTTATATTTGTTTATTCGTAAAAATTAGAACTTATAATTTAAGGAATTTGAATTCTGCTTACTGATTTAAGCCTTAAAATAATAAACGAGAAAGCATGAGCAATTCATATCAATTGCGCGATTTTTTCGCAGGTGCGCTTACAATCTAAAAAAATTAGCCCCAACTTTACATCCGCAGTTGTAGAAACCGTAAGAACAGCATTTTCGCCCGCAAACATAGTAATTAAGTACCCATTATTTCCCTTTACTAAAACTTGCTCGAGCTCACCTTTAGCTAACTCTTGGGCGGCCCTCTCGCCAAGGCTGAGAATGGCAGCAGTCATTGCAGCGATTCGAGTATCGTCAACCCCAGTAGGCAAAGCGCTGGCTATGGGTAATCCTTCGACACTCACGATTGCAGCAGACTTGATTTCGGGGATTGATGCAAGGAGCCGCTTTAGAATCGATTCTAGGGTTTCTATATTATCCAATTTTTCAAATCCTCGGTTTAATATTTAAGAGATTATTGTCAGACTCGTTAATTTATGTAAGGCGTAATTACTGGGTCTTAAAATTCGTATTTATAAGTGCGGTGTAAATCAGTTTTCTTTTATTAAATATTTATTTTATTATTTTAAATAATTTTAGTTATATAAATGATAGTATTTCCATTATGTAGATACGCTATGAAATTTTCCACGGTATTTCAAACTTGAAGTAAATTATAAGCATTGTTTTAATTGGTTCAAGTCTCGTTATTATCTTATTCTTAATATTTAAATTTATATAAATAAATACAAATATTTTTCATTATTATTAGTCCGTTATTTTGAAGAAATATCTGAGTTTTACTGTATCTAATAAAAAAATATTTATTCTATCGCATATTATGTATATTGCTGTTTTCAAAATGTAAAAGGAGTTGCTCCATTATTTTTAAACTGATTACCATTCAATCAACCTTAGAGATTCCCCCATTTCTTTATTCCCAAGATAAAAAAATCTCTGCTAGGATTATCTTAAGCGATGAGTATGAGGGAATAGTTACTAAGGAATTCGGATTTTGCATTGCAGTTGTCGATGTACTCGATGTAGGGCTTGGTGTCGTTATACCCAGTAGCGCAAATACTTTTCACGAGGTTACTTTCACCATTTTGGCGTTTAAGCCTTCACTCTCTGAGATTATTCAAGGTGTTTGCGTTGAAATAGTCGATTTTGGGGCATTCGTTAGATTGGGACCGTTAGATGCTCTCGTTCATGTATCTCAAATATGCGACGACTATATTATTTACGAAGAGAGCGCTTACAGGTTCTTGGGTAAACAAACAGGAAAGATTTTAGAAGTTAACGATGTCGTACGTGCGCGAATTATAGCCGTCTCATTAGGTACAGGAAGGTCGGCAAAACTAGGTTTGACGATGAGACAACCGTTCTTAGGTAAAAAGGATTGGATTGAACAAGATGTTGAGGACTATTTCTTAGAAAAAGAAGGTCCTAAAGAAGAAGAAACACCGGAGGAATCAGAATAGGAAAAATTTTATAGATAAAATTACATTATATTCCTTAAAAGAAGTGCTAAGTGGTGAATTAATCGTGGAAGAACGAGCGTGTAAGAATTGTCATTTAATAACAAGGAAAGACAAGTCGCTCTGTCCAAAGTGTAAGACTCACACCCTATCAGACGACTACTCGGGAGAAGTGATTATTTTAGACCCTCAGCACTCAAAAATAGCGAAGTACATGAACATAAACATCAAGGGAAAATACGCGCTACGAGTTCGCTAGTTTTTTTTAAGTTAAGAGACAATGCGATGAAAAACCTTAAACTCCCCTTAGATCTAAGGAAGGAATTAGCTAAACCTTTAGGTAAATTAATCTTTGGGAATAGAGTTAACACAATTAATGAAATTGCTGCCTTTTTAAAGAAAGAAATTGATGCAAATAATGCGGTTGATCGTAGACTTTATTGCGTTGGAGATATCGTGACTTACGACTTTTTGAACGATTCTTTTTTAAGAAATTACATAAAAATTTGTTTCGTGGACGAAAAAACAAAACGACAGGAACAAGAGGAAATTAAATTTTCTTTTACAGAAATTTTTGATAAATTTATTGAATTGAAAAATCCTGCAGGGACCATTTCTAGCGAAATTTGGCCAATTTTGGAGTATATCTTGAACGAAAATTTGAAAGTTTTAATCACAATTGTCGAGGGAGAAGAAGATTTGCTTGTTATACCCCTGATATCGGAACTCTCCCTCAAACCAAATATCAAACACTATGTATTTTACGGACAGCCGCCAATTACAGACGCTGAAAAATCAATTCCAGAGGGGATTGTAATGGTCGAAGTTAACGAAAAAATTAAAGAACGAGTTTCAGAAATAATAGAGTTAATGGATGAGTATTAATATGTTAATTTTCTTGGTAGAGGGGTAATTCTTCTTCTCGTTTTGTCCGTCTATATCGAATTAAATACATAAGAGTTAAACTTACCCCAATGAGATATGGGACCATTATTCCTAAGATAAAAATTATTAACCACACCCCAACTAGGACATTTTGCCAGCTCAAATAAAGAATCAAAAAAAACGCTGCTAATATAACATCCTTAGCAGCAGATATTCTGGTTTTTTTTTTCAATTTTTGGGAAGAATAATTCATATACCAAAAAGTTTTATTTTATCCTTTATTTTTACTAATATCAATGTAATTGTTAAAAGTATTTGGATGTTTTCATGGCTTTAGGTATCGAGATTATAGAAGAAAAGAAAAATGTTCTAGTGAATCGGCTAGAAATCACTTTCAAACTGGAGAACAAAGGTAAAGGAACTCCCAATCGTTTAGACATAAAAAACGAGGTTGCAGCCTTAAAGACTTCTGACGAGAAATTAACGATTGTAAGGGATATCGAGACGCGTTTCGGAACGACCTCTATATTTGGACTAGTTCATATTTACGAGGATGACGAAACATTAAAGTTTTATGAGCCGTTTCATATACGAGTGAGAAATCAACCAAAGGAGAAAAGAGAAGAAATTCATTCGGCAAGAAATAAGGGCGTACCTTACGAGCACCTTTTTAATGCCGTTGGAGAAAAGGAATAAATCAAATATAAAAAATAATAAAATTGATTGTGTATGGTATCAAAATTTTTTAAGGTTGAAGATGGAGAATTAAAAAGAACCCACCGAACATGCCCAAAATGCGGTCCAGGATATTTTTTAGCTGATCACTACGATAGATATGTGTGTGGTAATTGCCATTACACGGTTTTTAAGCGTAAAGGTAAAAAAGGTGGAGTTGTTATGCCTAAGGGAGCTAGGCGTGCTCCGAGAAGAAGACAAAAAGCCACTTAAGCTAATTTTTTTATATTTGTCTGTATTGTGTTTGTGACCCGTTCGTGAAGTTGAAAAGAAAGATCTGCTTAGGAATTGAGTGTACAGCACATACTTTTGGCGTTGGCGTTATAGATTTTGAAGGAAATGTGTTTAGTCTAGTTAACAACACCTATATTCCCGAAGAAGGTGGATTACACCCCCGAGAAGTGAGGGATCATCATATAGAGTGTTTCGATTTAACGATTGCAGAAGGTCTCAGTAAAGCCAATGTATCAATAAATGATCTTGATTTGATTGCTTTTAGTCAAGGACCCGGTCTTGGACCAGTCTTAAGGGTTGGTGCCCTTATTGTTCGGTTTTTGAGTCAAAGGCTAAAAATTCCGTTAGTT
>SMTZ1_10013025_pt1 | contig 15371 bp, 17 predicted proteins | sample DeeMarSWOR136_30_FD_25667 | JGI IMG/M metagenome (IMG submission 25667)
TACCATCGATGACGTAGTGGCTCCGCTCGTAGGAAGAACGTTGAGAGTGTTCATCATTGCTATTGGCGGCATAATCATTATTCAAAACCTTACTACTGGGACTACCAAGCATGGCTTCAGAGGACTTGTGTGGAAATCATGCGAAGGTTCAGGGACGAGGGCATCGATTTCGCCTTCCCGACCAAGACCGTGTACCTGGCGAACGATGACAAACGCCAGATTAAATTGCAGGTATTGCGAGACGAAGATCTTGTATAACGGCCCAATCAATTGCCGAGTTCCTTTTCAGCAATAAACCGTTGCCTTCAGCCTATATTAAGGGAGGTGATCCCATGCGAAAGTTCATGAAGAAACTGTCAAAAAAGGCTGGCGCTGCGCCGGGAACACTCGTTCACATCGGGGAGAAAAAGACCGAAAGGGTAAGGATAAGACTCATTGACTATGATAAGAAACAGCTCCAAGAGAAGGAGTTGAAGACCATCGAAGAGTGTTTTCCCTGCAAGGACGAGCCCACGATTTCATGGATTAACATAGACGGCGTTCACGATATCGAGACTATCGAAAAGGTGGGGGGACACTTCGGTATTCATCCTCTCGTCTTGGAAGACATTGTGAATACAGGACAACGGCCAAAAGCAGAGGATTTTGACGACTATGTCTATATTGTCTTAAAGATGCTCTATTACGACGCGAAAGAGAAGGAAGTTAGGGCTGAGCAATTTAGTCTTATTTTGGGTTCGAATTTCCTCATATCTTTCCAGGAGCGCGTGGGGGACGTCTTTGAGATGGTTCGTGAGAGAATCAGAAAGGGAAAAGGGCATATTCGCAAAGCAGGGGCTGATTACCTGGCCTATGCCTTAATGGATGCCATCGTGGATCAATATTTTATTATCATGGAAATATTTGGGGACAAAATGGAAGCTCTGGAGGAAGAATTGGTTGAAAACCCCACAGGCCGGACCCTGGAGACCATTCACACGATGAAGAGGGAGATGATATACTTCCGCAAGCAGGTTTGGCCATTGAGAGAGGTCGTTGGGGGCCTCGTCAGAGGGGAGTTCTCGCTTATTTCTGAATCCACGGCAGTCTATCTCAGAGACGTTTACGACCATACCATTCAGGTGATAGATACGGTGGAGTCTTTGAGGGATGTGCTGGGCGGCATGCTTGATCTTTATCTCTCAACGATCAGCAATCGAATGAACGAGGTCATGAAGGTGCTCACGATCATAGCCACCATATTTATTCCCCTTACCTTTGTGGCAGGGATTTACGGCATGAATTTTAAGTACATGCCGGAACTTGAGTGGCATTGGGGTTATTACATGATTTGGGGTGTCATGGCTGTTGTTGTGGTTACAATGGTGGTCTATTTCAAAAGAAGAGCATGGCTATGAAACTTGAGACAGCATTGGTAGATTGGTGAACTCCAATGGCGAGCGCATTCCCCGTAGATTGCTGCAAGGCTTTTCCAATGTGTGGAAGGGTGACCTGCTCTTCGTTGTCCGGTAGTTGGTTCATTGATGGGAGGCTATGAAAGCCTGGAAAGGATGGAATCATATGGCCGATTTTCATCAAGAAGGCATTCCGAAATACAGAACCCAGCAGTGTTGGATCGGATCATTGGTGAGATCCAAAAGGTTCGCTATCTCCACAGTGTAGTGGTTGCTTTGGGAGGTGCACCAGAGGAGGTACAGTTTAAGGAGGCCAGGGAGTATTTCGGTAGGCTACGCACGCCTGATCGAGATGTCAAATAAGCACCGGGACATCTCCCCGGAGGATGCAACCAAGGGACTTCACCGGATGGTGATAGACATTGCTAAATTTTACTTAAACCATATGCGATCTCACGGCTTCCCCCTGGACGATTCCGTAGTGGATATGATTTTGCATTCCTACTATGAGAATGCCCTCGCGTTCATCAAAAGCTACAGCGACGATGCTGAGGTGAACGACCTTGGTTACGACCGCTACAAGGAAGAACTCACTGTGCGTTACTTTCGCGGCTTTCTTTGGACCACGTGGGAGCAGATTAAAGGGCCGGACGAAAGCACTCTGATCCCATCATGGAACCTGGTACTCTATAGTATTCCAGGCATCTATCTCCAGGTCCTGGAAGCTGTACAGGCTGATAACGCCTAGCTTGTTGATGGTGTTCTTGTGAGGTCGCCGGATCATGATCTGTATACTGTGAATGGTTCGAATCAGCAAAATGTTGGAAATCAAAAGACGGGGGTGGACGTTTGGCAACGGCTGATAACATTCGGGAAATGTAGGTCTTTCCGTTTTCAGTCATTAGAGAAAGTTCAAGTGCAGAGAATTCTGAAACACTGCACGATCGCTCTACTCATACAGAAGCAAGGAAGGACTGCGATAGCACCAGGCATTCACAAAGTGCGACTAGCTGGATTAGTCATGCGTTCTAGTACAGGGAGGAATAAATGAGTGTTATTCTCTTGATCGTTTTTGTCTGCATTTCTTTTTTGGTCGTTCGGATTGGTGCGATTGCCCTTGAGATGACCGGTATGGAAAAGTCGAAGGCAAGATTCCAGGCCTTGTCGGCCTTCACAGGGACTGGATTCACAACGAAAGAGGCGGAATTGGTAGTTAATCACCCTAGAAGACGAAAGATCCTCATCTACCTCATGATCTTAGGAAACGCCGGATTTGTTTCGGTCATAGCCACCTTCGTCCTTTCCCTGAGACCATCAGGTGTGTTCCGGCCGTCACTCAACCTGGTGATAGTCGTATTGTCTCTATTGGTGCTGTACCGAATCGCCTCACACCATGGTTTTGCTAGAAGGCTGTCAGAAAAGACTCGCAAAACGCTGAGAGAAAAGTTGCATTTTGAAAAAGTGCAGGTACAGGAAGTGTTGCAGCAATCAGAGGGATATGGCGTAGCTTCCGTTCTAATCGGAAAGGAATCAAAGGTTGTCGGACGACCTTTAAGTGAATCTGGCTTCAGAGAGAACGACTTGATGGTACTTTCAGTAGAAAGAGACGAAGAGCTTATTCCTGTTCCGAAGGCTGCGACCACTATTCAGATAGGTGACCGTCTAATTTGCTATGGGAAATTAGAAAATCTAAAGGCGTTAGTATGAGCCTTATCTTGAAATCAAAATAGTTAGTATAGAATCAGAGTATGCTCCAATGACTAAGAAGTCACCCTGCAAAGAATTGAAATTGACGACAGATGGACTGGAAAAGGAAGCTCTCGACCACAAAAGGGCTGAAGAAGAGCTAAGCATTGTGTATGATGCACTGGATTCATCAGTAAGCGGTGTGATCATTACAAACCTTGATGGGAAGATCAGTTATGCAAATCCCGCATTTCTAAGAATATTCGAGTACTTAAACAAAGCTGAAGTGTTAGGCAAGAATGCGGCGAGATTGTTCGCGACAGATGAAGTGGTAAAGTTTTCGGACGTTCAGGCGATTATCGATGAAACAAAAGGAGAGACAGAAGAATTTGAAGCTCACCGTAAAGACGGCACAACTTTTCATGTGGAGGTCTCATCCTCGAATGTGACTGACCACACAAGCAAGATTGTCGGCAGAATGGCTTCCTTTATTGATATCAGCGACAGAAAGCGGGTCGAGGGAGAACTACAAAAGATAAACGAGGAACTTAGAAACTTCTCTCGAATTGTCTCCCATGATTTGAAAAAACCTATTATTGCAATACAAGGTTTTTCTTCTCGTCTCCTCAGAGACCATCGCAAAGAACTGGGAGAGAGAGATAGAGGACTTCCATAGGCTTTACGTAAAAGACAATGGCATCGGGATTGATCCTAAGTACCACCAGAAGGTATTTGAGATGTTCCATCGGTTAAGAGAAATAGAAGACCAGGAGGGAACAGGTCTTGGACTCACCATAGTTGAGAGGATTGTCAACAGCCATGGTGGAACTGTCTGGGTAGACTCTGAAAAGGGAAGAGGAGCAACTTTCTATTTTACCTTACCGAAGTATCCTGACACCTGGAGTTCTCGACACGGTCCGTGACAATACTACGGATAAGAACTTTGAGTTCCGATATGGTGACGAAGCGGAACCTGAAGTTCCCAGTGCTAAATACCCTGTTATTTAAATAGGTTGTATAACTCAAGATCCCCTTATCCTTTCGGAAAACAAGTACCCTTCGACAAAGATCAGAACTAGTAGTTCCGATTCCTGCACATCACGATTACCATAAAGCGTGTAATATCAATAAGATGGGGATATGGCACAACAATTGCTAAATGAAAATTTTTACACACGGCTCCAGCTGTCATTCAGCTGGGTAGTCCCACTTGGCCAAAAGAGTAACCACTAAGAGAGGAACGGAAATGAAGAAAAACAAGAAGTTCTTTGGTGTAGGTCTTTGCAGTATCTTGTCAGTTTTTTTGGTCTTTTCGGCGAATGTCTTGGCGTCACAAGGGTTGATTATAGAGCCAGGGGAACGCGTACTGCGAAAAGGTGTCGGGCAGTGAGTATGCACAGCCAGGAGATGAAGAGGGAGTATTTCGTACTTAATGGCATAAGGTCTGTGGAGACATGCTAATCATCCAAAAAAAAGAATACTTCAAGTGTTTGCTCAGTCAAAGATTAGATGAGCTTCTAAGAGAAACGAGCAAGCCTACAGTTAGCAGTATGTCTGATTTTCAGCACGAGCTTCCTGACCCCCTCGACCAGGCATGTATAGAGTCTGACACAAGTTTAGTCTTTCGTATTAGAGAAAGGGAAAGCAAATTGATCAGAAAAATAAAGAATTCCTTGGACAGGCTAGAACAGGGAACTTTTGGTATTTGTGATGAGTGTGGCAGGCAGATTTCCGAGAGGAGGTTAAGGGCACGTCCTATAGCCACTTTGTGCATTAAGTGCAAGGAAGAGCAGGAACGTCTGGAAAAAGTCGTGGGATTTTAGCCCACGCATGGTGAACGCCTCGAAATCTTGACGTGTTATGGATATGGCATAGCCATTGCGCCAAGAAGGACACTGTAACATGCGGTACGTGACGCTGCACTGAGGAGTCCTTGGCCACCAATTATCACATTAAGTAGGGGGTATTAGGACGAAACAGGCATTGTTTGCTGCCGGTCTTTGGGCATTGTTATTGGTTTCATTTTGCCAACTAAGAGGTAAGATAGTGTTCCTTCCAACCTAACTATCCAAGGAGGATGCCATGGCCAAGAAAAAAACAACCAACAAAAAAACTAAAGGAAGCAAGAGAACTTCTGGAAGAAAGGCTCCCACGCAGAAAAGAAAATAGCCGTTTGTATCGGCCTGTAGCAAGAAACGGGGAGGCTGCTGTCTGTTTTAACGATGCTAAACGATAAAGCACCTCCCCGTTTTCTCGTTTATAGTAACTGCGAACTGTTTTACTCCAAGTTTGGGCTGCAAATACCGGCACTCATACCGGGAAGGGTCTCCTTAAAGATATCTGGCCCGTTCGATTCTGGGAGTCAGGACAGGGCGGTGCAGATGTCGTTCTGATATCGCGGCTGAAAGATTCGAAAAGTCCCGTGTAGCTCCCTTGCCACGATCTATGATCGCCCACGAGACGATTTTGGCAAAGATATGTAACTGATATCATGATGATTATCAGCCTCTATCACGAATGCTTTTATGTTTAAGCCATCCTTCACGTTTCCTTCCGGTTCTTGTTACTCTTCAAAACATACCTCAATCGTAAACTCGCCATTAACAGTACTGAAAGGGATGGCAATGACAGGGGCTTTGGTCACTCGCGTGATGGTATGATTCTTGCCCGTGATCACTGTGGGAATCGCCGCCTGCAATGATCTTCCATGCTCTTTGAGCTTTTGCCTGGCCTGACCGGAGATCATGTTGCCAATCTCACCTACAGCGTCTTGTATCTCCTCGTTCAATTCCTTCATTTCCTCTCCAACCATGTTGGAGACAATGGGCAGGATGCCTTTTTCGGTAAAGGTCACCGACATAATTCCGGTAGATTCTCCAGTCAGCCCGATCACGCTTGAAACATCGCCGAGTGCCACTTGGTCTTTCTTCAGATAGGGCTCCCCGGCCTGTGCCTTGGTGGAGGCCATGGTCTCAAGCACATAACGTGTCGTATCAATAAAGGCGTTAATCAATTCTGCATCCACATTTCACCTCCCGCAAAAGTAATGTTTGCTCCTACTGCTTAAATAAGGAAAAGGGTGACGTTGTTTTCATTCAATCCAATAACCCGCCTTTCGCAGCGCCCCTGCTATCTGATTCAGGTGCTCCCAACCCCTCGTTTCAAGTTCGAGTTCCACCCGGCTCATATAAGTCGGCAGGTCTTTTTCGCTTCGATGGTGATAAATGTGGAGGACATTGCCTTCGAGTTGGGCTACTAACGTCAAGAGTTGGGCAAGGGATCCTGGAATATCATCTAAATTAACGGCAAACTTCATCATGCGACCGTTTCGCATCAGGCCTTGCCTTAGGATTCGGTCCAGGAGAGGCGTGTCCACATTGCCGCCACTAATGACCAACACCACCTTGCGACCTTTTGGAATCGGCGTTGTTGGATTGAAGAGGGCTGCTATGGGGACAGCACCTGCTCCTTCTGCCAAAATCTTTTTGCGCTCCAGCAGGGTTAAAATTGCATATCCGATCTGCTCCTCTTCCACCAGAAGAATCTCATCAACCTTTTCTTCAATGATCTGGAAGGTCAGCTCACCGGGTTGTTTCACTGCGATCCCATCTGCAATGGTCCTTTGGGCTTCAACTCGAACAATCTGTCCCAGTTCACGAGACCGGTGTGTTGATGGACAGGCCGCAGCTTGAACCCCAATGATCCGAGTTTGAGGCCGTATGCTTTTTGCGGCCGTTGCGATTCCTCCAATCAAACCGCCACCACCGATAGGAACCAAGATGAGGTCCGGATCAGGCAATTCGCTGAAGATCTCTAGCGCAATGGTGCCTTGTCCTGCAATCGTTTCGGGATCGTCATAGGGATGGATAAAGGTCATTTCCGTCTCAACCAATTCCATGGCGTTTTGAATACTCTCAGCAAGGCTTTGACCCTTCAAGAGGACTTTACCTCCATATCCCCGAGTTGCTTCTTGTTTCGTGATCGAGGCCCATTCGGGCATGACAATGGTTGCCGGAACCCCGGCTTGGCTGGCAGCAAGGGCTACACCCTGAGCGTGATTTCCGGCAGAGGCCGCAACAACACCTCGGGGACCAATGCGATTCAGATGAGTCTGTATTTTATGTGTGGCACCTCTCAGCTTGAAAGATCCCGTCTTTTGGAGATTTTCCAGCTTGAGATAAACCTCGCCTTCAATCTGTTTACTAAAATACGGACTATAGACCAAAGGCGTGCGAAGAATTTTTCCATGCAGGATTCCATCTGCTTTCCGGATGTCATCTAAAGAAACCAATTTGATCTTCTCCTTAACCCCCGTCCTAAGCAGAACAATCCGAAACCTTCAAGATTTCTGCATTAGGCGTGAGAATCCAGCCCTTTGAAAAAACCCCGATTTTGCTAAATGTCGGAGGTAAGCCGTCCGAGAGCTTCCTCGAAGGCTTGAAAGGCTCTCGAACTGTGCAGCACAAAGCGTACCAGCTCCATTTCGGGGTGCGCTCGAACAAATTCTATTACGGTACGCAGGGCCACGGGAGCTGCCTCTTCCAGGGGATATCCATAAACCCCCGTGCTGATGGAAGGAAAGGCCAATGAACGGACCCCTTTGGCCAGTGCGACTTCCAGGCTCCTTTGATAGGCACTTTCAAGCAAGCGCTGTGTGGAGGGATCTTCACCTCGATAGACGGGTCCCACCGTATGGATCACGTACCGGGCTTTGAGCTTGTAACCTCGAGTGATGACCGCGTCTCCTGTCTCACAGCCTCCCAGAGTTCGGCATTCGGCCAACAGTTCAGGTCCCGCTGCCCGGTGGATTGCCCCATCCACGCCACCTCCCCCCAGAAGGCTACGATTCGCTGCGTTGACGATGGCCTCAATATCTTGCCGTGTAATATCCCCCTGTGTCAACTCCAGCACGGACGATCCGATCCTTACTTCCATGGTGCCACCTCTCCTCTTGTTCTGTGATTGTGACTCTCCCCCAAAACCTTTCAGACTTATTCAAAATAGTCAACAGCGTTCCTTTACCCATGGGGCATCTGCATGAACTTCGCGTCCCATGGAGTCCACGTAGGGCCAAACAAATAGTTAACCGTTCACGGGTTCAGGGTTCTGGGTTAACCGAAAATCTCAACGATGAACAAAATCTCAACGATGAACTCTGAACCTGTGAACGCTTACCCAATCTTTTGCCAAGGTTGACAAAGTCGTAAAAAATGGAATTTCCCCTCCCCTGGCGGGAGGGGATTAAGGGGAGGGGGATATAACCGGCTGAAACCCCATCTTATTCACCCTCACCCCAGCCCTCTCCCGTCAATGGAGAGGGAGCTTTTTGACTTCTTACGAATGCATCAAGGTTGGCATGTCAAAGATAACCTATTTCTCTACTCTTTCTACCTCATGCACCAATTCGGTGACCACCTCACCGGCTTTTCCCTTGAGAAATATGTCTGTCAGGTGTGCAGTTAGCACCGTAGGTGTCAGGTTTATCTCTATGATCTTTGCATCCGCCATCTTGGCTGTCTGAGGGATGGTGTTTGCAGGAGACACCTCGGCCGACGTATCAAATCCTTCCGGCTTTGCCAATTGTCCGGAACACATCTACCGCCCCGAAAGCACGAATCAAGTGGCCCTTAGGGCTTGCTCGATATTTCAATGTCAGATAATCTCTTGCAAAATTTCGACTTGTGTGGTGAAAATATTATGGTATTTATATGAAAATCGCATACTCACCGCAGGGCTGCTGATGGCACAGAGTTAGCAAAAAGCAAGAAAACCTAAACCTCAGCGCTCTCTGCGGTAAGAAAAAAAGTATCCGTTCACAAGCTTCAATATGCCCTGTGTCATTGCTTATCGTCGCTACGCTCCCTGGCCCAGACCGGGATTATTAATGAAACCACCTGTCTTGAGCCTGTCGCGCCCCTGGCCCAGACCGGGTTTTTTCCCTTAGGCATGGTCCAACTTATGTCGCGCCAGGGCGGGCAGGGCGGGCCTCGCAATGACCAAGAGAAACATGCGTGAACGGTTACGAGAAAAAACTAGGGTCAAACACGAGAATGTTAAACACGTTTCTCCAGGAATGTCTTACACTCTCATTACCGGCCGCAAAAAAGGCCGGGGAAGCCATTCTTGACGTCTATCAAGGTGATATTGATGTCTCGTACAAAGAGGACAAGTCACCACTGACGATCGCTGATGAACGAGCCCACACCATCATTATGAACCACTTATCAGTACAGCCCCTGAAACAGATTCCCATTCTAAGTGAAGAAGGAAAACATACCCCATATGATACGAGAAAAAAGTGGAAACACTTCTGGCTCGTGGACCCCTTGGACGGAACCAAGGAGTTCATTAAGCGAAGAGGAGAATTCACCGTAAATATAGCGCTGATCCACGAAAATAGGCCTGTGCTGGGGGTTGTTTTCGTCCCGGCCAGGGGCTTTCTCTATTTTGCCGCAGAAGGACTTGGTTCGTATAAGCTGGAGAACGCGGAGATAGTCGGCCAATTGCTCAGTGACAAGGGGGTACCAAGAAAAGGTAGCGCACCGCTCGACGGTATTGTCGATTTAGCGAAGCGGTTGCCACTGGATCAGCCCAGCAATAGATCAGTGAGCAAACTAATGGTAGTTGGCAGTCGTTCGCATGCCACAAAAGGTCTTGCAGATTTCGTCCAAACACTGAAACGGAAATGTGGAGAGGTGGAATTCATCCCTGCGGGCAGTGCCTTGAAATTTGGCTTGATAGCAGAAGGCAGCGCACACATATACCCACGACTCAGTCCAACTATGGAATGGGATACAGCAGCCGGACAGTGTGTTGTTGAGCAATGTGGCGGGGCAGTACTACGCCCGAACGAGAAAACGCCACTTGACTACAATAAGAAAGATCTTCACAATCCTGATTTTATCTGTATTGGCAAGCATTCGAGAGACCTTGAGCATCTATTCCATACTTAGATCGTGCCTAAACGAAAAGTCATAGTCAGGCAAAATCCGAATATCGAAAACCGTACTGTTTTCAAGGCGTGAGCCGCAAATCCGAAACAAATTCGTACTGTTCTCAAGGCGTAAGCCGCAATACCGAATGACAAAATGACCAAAACTAGTACATTGAAAATTCAATATTTATGTCATTGGAGCATTTTCATTTCTGTCATTGCCCGCCCTGCCCGCCCTGGCGCGACATAAGTTGGACCATGCCTAAGGGAAAAAACCCGGTCTGGGCCAGGGGCGCGACAGAAGCGGGAGAATGCCACCGAGAGAAAAACCCGGTCTGGGCCAGGATTTCGGATTTCGTGGTTAGCGCAAGGTTGCGCCTGACGGCTTGAAAATATTACACTTCGTGTCGGATTTCGAATTTTTGACCGAAAAAACAGAGGCTTTCGGTCAAGCACTATATAACAATAGTAGATCCGTGCATCTTTCTGCTTCTGTAGTCAGGCTGTATTCAATGACTTTAGCATTTATCAGGAATTTCCGCTTCTCGACAGGCTATGGTATTGTATTCGCATGTGTATTGCTGCTGGGAAGCGGATGTGGAGCGCTACGCCGAAGTGCAATCCGCAATCTTGCCGGAGCCTTTTCGGATCCGCCCGGATCAAATGTACTTGTCCAAGACGATGATCCCGAGTTGATTCGAGACGCCTTACCATTCGCCCTCAAGACTTACGAGGCACTGCTGGCTTCCGACCCCAGGAATCGCGATCTCTGCCGGGTCACGGCTGGTGGATTCGTAAATTATGCGAATGCATTTGTCCACGAGGAGGCAAAGAAGTTACAAGAACTCGATTTCCAGCGCTCACAGTATCTTCGACGGCGAGCGACAAAGCTGTATATGCGCGGACGAAATTATGCCTTGGCTGGCCTGACGATTGATTATCCTGACTTTGAAAAGAGACTGCGCAAAGATCTTCAACAGTTCCTGCATGCTTTATCACACAAAGATGTGCCGCTCCTCTTTTGGGCTGCCGCGGGTTGGGCCGGGGCCATTTCCACGGACGTGAACAACATGTCTCTTGTAGCGGATCTTCCCATTGCAGAGGCCATGATGCGCCGGGCCCTGGAACTCGACGAAGATTTTGAGGGCGGGGCCATTCATGAGTTTTTTATAACGTATGAGGGAAGCCGGTCGGAAGTTATGGGTGGAAGTACGGAATGCGCCCGGGAGCACTTTGATCGCGCGGTACAGCTCACCAGGGGCCAGAAGGCTTCGCCTTACGTATCGCTTGCTTCATCTGTTGCAGTGCGCAAACAAGATTACAATATGTTTAAAGATCTCTTGCATAAAGCCCTTGCCATTGATCCGGACGCTGTGCCCGAATGGCGGCTTGCTAACATATTGGCGCAGGAAAAAGCCCAGTGGTTGCTGGATCACAGTGCAGAACTTTTTCTGGATTACGAGGAGTAACTGCAAGCTAACACCCCTACCCTGCCCTCCCCCTTGAAGGGGGAGGGTTTGGGTGGGGGTGAAAAGAGGAGACTGAACCGTGAAAAGATTGATCGTTTGGGCATGTATTCATTTGGTTGCGCTGGGAGCTACCCCGGCGTTCTCACAAGTGATTAAGCTTGGCACGGTGGCGCCTGAAGGCTCGCCCTGGCATGAAGCAATGTTGGAGGTAGCCCAAAAGTGGAAAGAACTGAGCAATGGCAGGGTTACGCTGAGAATCTACGCAGGAGGTGTGGCCGGGGACGAAAAGGACGTGTTACGTAAGATCCGCATTGGGCAATTGCACGCCACGGCCCTCACAAGCGTGACACTGCTCGATATTGTTCCCGACATAGAGGTCATCTCATTCCCCATGTTCATCCGGACTGATGGCGAACTTGACTACGTCATAGAAAAGCTGGGTCCCGAATTCGAAGCCCGCCTGGCCAAAAAGGGGCTTAAGGTTCTTACCTGGAGCACGGCGGGTTGGGCCCACTTTTTTACAAAGGAGCCGGTCATGACACCCGCTGATATGAAGAAGCGGAAACTTTTCTTCTGGGGCTCGGACACGACCTATGTGGAACTGCTGAAGACCTCTGGATTCAATCCTGTACCTCTGGCGATCACCGACTTGCTACCATCGCTGCAAACCGGCCTGGTGGATTCGTTTGCCGCGCCGCCAACTGCGGCCTTGTCTTTCCAGTGGTTTGCATTGGCACCCCATATGATGGACCTTCGCTGGCAGCCGCTTCCCGGAGCAACGGTCATCTCAATGAAGCAATGGCATAGGATTCCGCCGGACCTGCGCCCGTTACTTGAGGACGCCGCCCGCGAGGTCGGGGCACGGTTCCAGAAGCGAGTTCGTGAATTGGAGCAGGAGGCGATCGTGGCCATGAAGAGCCATGGGCTTAAGGTTCACACAGTTCCCCCGGAGGCCGTGGAAAAATGGAGAACGCTGGTTCGGGAAAAAGCACATCCGGTCTTTGTGGGGCCGCGCTTTTCCAAAGAGATGTTCAATACGGTTCGCAGCATACTGGATGAATACCGTGAAATCTCAAGGCCCAAAGCTCAAAGCGACCTTGATCTTCATTTCGGCCATGGCCACCCTTACTTTCCCTTCTTCACCTTTGAGCTTTCAGCTTTGAGCTGTACCCTCACGTATGCCCAATGAAACCTGATCCGGACACCCCTACTCCGTCAGCGAGTATCTTCGGCCGCCTGACTTGGTTGGCAGGCCGAACCGAGGACGGCATCCTGGCCCTAGCGCTGCTGCTCATGGCGTTGATTCCGGTTATCGAACTGGTTGGGCGCACCTGGTTCGGTATCGGTATCAGGTGCAATAGAATATCTCCAGCATCTCACACTGTGGATCGGGTTTCTGGGCGCCATGCTCGCCACACGGGAAAGCAAACACCTTAAGATCGTCGCAGCTATGAACTGGCTTCCGCCGGGCGTCAGCCGTGTCGTTGATTGTCTGGGGGCCTTCATATCGGCTGCTGTTTGTGCCGGGTTGTTTGATGCCAGCCTGCAATTGGTCGTGGCCGAAGCGCCCGGATTGCCTTCCTGGACGGCTCAGATCATACCTGACTTCGTCGAGCAGTGGCTCGATCCCTTTGGACTCTTTGATGACGTTGGTTTCACTACAGTCGGGGGGTGGATTCCAATCTGGGTCGCTGAAGCCATTATGCCCTTTGGCTTCGCCGTCATGGCCATTCGTTTCATTCTCCATGCATCAAAGCGCACTTGGGTCAGAGCACTGGTTGGGCTCAGTCTTCCGGCAATGATTCTGCTGCCGATCCTTTGTTCTAACTCCGCTTCACAGCTTGTTCTGCCGGGGCTGATATTGCTGATCGTAGCGGCAGCCATGGGAACGCCTATCTTCATCTTGCTGGGCGGCGCGGCTCTCTTGCTTTTCTGGGGTGATGGCGTAACGGTCGCCGCGATACCTGCCGAGACGTATCGTATAGTGGCATCACCGATCTTTCCGACTTCGCGTTTTCAGGGCGCTCTTTGGATGGATTCCGGGTGGGTTGGCGGTAGCTGCAACGTTACTGTGTGCCTTCTTTACGACATTCACTGGAGCATCCGGCGTGACCATTCTTGCGCTGGGCGGGTTCCTCTTACCCGTGCTCTTGAAGGGCGGTTTCAGAGAGAATTTTTCCACAGGACTCCTGACATCAACAGGTAGCCTGGGTCTGCTCCTGCCCCCGAGCCTCGTCGTTATCCTGTATGGCGTCATCGCACATGTACCGATTATTGACATGTTCAAAGCTGGTCTCGTACCAGGGGGGTTGCTGATTGCTCCTATTTGTCTGGCCTGCATGTGGCAAGGGTTTAAGACCGGTGCCAGCCGGACCCCATTTCGCCTTCGGGAAGCTGCTGCTGCGATTTGGATCGCAAAATGGGAAGTCATTATGCCGATCCTTGTGTTGGTGCTTATCTTCGGCGGATTCTGCACCCTGGTAGAAGCCTCGGCCTTCCTGGTGGTCTATGCGTTGATAGTGGAGGCTCTTATTTATCGCGATCTGAGCCTGCAATTACTCCTAACCATGCTCGTCAAATGTGCCGCCCTGGTGGGGGGGGTGCTCATTATTCTCGGCGTGGCCATGGGTCTGACAAGCTATCTTGTTGACGCACAGGTTCCTATGCATGCCGCCACCTGGGCCGCAAGACACGTTCACACCAAGTGGTTATTCCTTTTGGCGTTAAATGGGGGACTGATCATTGTCGGATGCTTGATGGATATTTTTTCCGCGCTGGTCGTGGTGGTACCTCTGATATTACCTATGGCCGAGTCATTTGGTGTCCATCCCGCCCATCTCGGCATTATTTTTCTGGCCAATCTGCAGTTGGGTTACCTCACGCCGCCGGTAGGCATGAATCTGTTCTTCGCTTCCTTTCGTTTTGAGAGGCCGCTTACCAATATTTCCCGCGATGTCTTACCCTTCCTCTTCATAATGGCCGCAGTCGTGCTGCTTGTTACGTACATTCCCTGGCTAACCGTAGGTGTACTGGAATTACTAAAGTAAGAAATTCATGCCTCCTTAAGCAGTCCTTTGAGCATCTTGGCATTCTTGATGCCAAAGTCCTCGTAGCAATTGTTGAAGATAGCAAAGGTTTGTTCCGCTTGCCAGCTTGCTCTTTTTATCTTGTCAGCCCATCTTTTGAGTTCCTCTTCCTTGTAAAGGTATCGGTAACGTTCCACTGTTGCTATGCCTTTTTTGAACCAGTTTTCATGGTTTCGACCGTGTAAGCGGACATAAGCAAGGGCTGCTGTGACCGCCACGGGACCTTCCCATCCCTTAATCCACGGGGCATCAATGATGACATAAGCGATGGCGTGATCTTTTAAGAACTTCAAAGATCCTTGCCTTTCCGGGGTGGTAACCCATCGCCAGTTGCGAAACTCCACAGCCAGGTGATGGTCGGGGAGCTTCTCCCTCACCAGTTCCAGCCACCTGTAGGCACTGGCCGAAGGCACAAACCAGGGCGGGAATTGAAGAAGAAGACACCCGAGCTTGCCCGCCTCTTTCAAGGGCCTCAAGGCCGCTTGAAACATATCAAAGGCCGCCTCCACGACCTCCTTTGGGAATTCTTTTGCCTGGGCCTTTTCCAGGATCTCTTTTGGAAGCTCTTGTCGTAATACCTTCGGGATAGTTTTTACCAAGGTGGGATGGCCGGTGAGCATTGAATAGGCCTTGATGTGGAATATGAACCCAGGCGGCGTGCGGCTCGCCCAAAGGGCCGCATTTCGCTCAGCAGGCAGGGCATAGTAGGTGGAATCTACCTCCACAGTGTCAAAGTGCTCGGCATAGAATCTAAGCCGGCCTTCCGCGGTAGTTACTTGCCTCGGGTAGAAGGTGCCGCTTC
>SMTZ1_10009072_pt1 | contig 15370 bp, 15 predicted proteins | sample DeeMarSWOR136_30_FD_25667 | JGI IMG/M metagenome (IMG submission 25667)
AATCAACCAACTCGAAGGAGGTGGCGGCCTATGATTGTGTTTATATCATACCGTTAACTTAGCTTGTTAATTAAGCTCGCATAATCATAACGTTCTGTGCTCTTAAGCCTTAGGGCAGAAGATGTTTACGTTCGGATTAAATAGTTCACAGGCATTTTTTATCATGATTTATTGACCTTCAAAACAATTCGGAATAGGAGGAACATTATGAGAAAGTTAGCTCTTGTTGTGTTATGCTTCGTCTTAGCATGTGCAAACCGCGACCCGATTCAGGATGCATTGAACACAATGAAATCTCACGAGGATTATGTAAAAACTCTTAATCTCGAAGGTGTTATGACCAACATGGCAGACGATGTTGTCGTTTTAGCAATCCCGCTTATAGTAGGAAGGGAAGCGATTGAAGAATTCTATGCAGGGTTTTTCGCAAATTTGAGTAGTGTGGAGGAATTTAGCCATAATTACCTCGGGACTGAAATTATCGGGAATATCGTCTTTCTTCATGGTACAGCAACTTTTAAGGGGACAAATAAAGATGGCACTACCCTAGAGATGGTTAATAATTTCTTTTTAGTACTAAAATATCAACCCGATGGCAGAATCAAAATTTGGAGAAATGCTGTGGCGGTGAGTTCTCCGTAAGTCCCGGGTTCTTAGATAATTTGAATCAAGACATCAAATGTTGATAATAATGACGGTTACTGGATGGCTGTGTCGGATGGCTTATTGAATGGGCAGAGTTTTGACGGATACTTTAACAAACGAAGTTGTTACAACAATTAAAAATGATACAATAACCGATTTCCCGATTGAATTTACTCTTTCACAGAATTATCCCAATCCGTTCAACTCGACAACCCCCATCAAATACTATCTGCCCCTGGCAGGTCACGTAAAACTGATCGTGTATAATTTGTTATGCCAAGAAATCAAAACTTTGATCAATAGAAATCATGACGCAGGATGGTTTAGCCTAGTCTGGAATGGAAGGAATAATTCGGGACAGATGGTTCTATTGGGAGTGTATTTTTACTGGATTCAGGCTGAAGGATTTTCTGAAACGAAGAAAATGTTGCTGATGCAATAGTCTGAATGATCCAAACCAGGCAAATTCATTCCTCTTGCTGGTCATAGGGAGGCTGTATTTACTCTATTTTGGTGTAGTACAGCCTTTTTTAATGTGACCTTCACCTGCTATTTTTTTCTATCAATTTTCTCTCCGTTGAACTAGATAAAGTTAATCATAAGAAATGTTGTTTTTGAGAAAGGTGACGGTCACGTTTCTTTAAAATCAGGTTTTTCGAACCCCAAAATCAGGGAATCCCTGATTGCATAAAAGTAAAACATATTGTATATTTAAATTAGTGTATTAAATTTTTAAAATAAAAATTTCAAAAGGAGCAACAAAAAATTGAATAATATTACACAACATCTTGAAAAAGATATGTTTTTGAAAACCCTTTTTGAATCAATCCCGGTGGGAGTTATGTTAATCGACTCTAAAAGACAGGTCCACCAGGTCAATGATTTTATGCAGCAGGCATTTGGTGTTTCTGATGCAACACTTATCGATAAAAGGGTTGGAGAAGTGATTCATTGTGTCAACACTAAAGAGGGAGATGGCGTCTGCGGCAATGGAAAAAATTGTAAAAATTGCCAAATTTTGGGACCATCCCTTGCAGCTATTGATGGTATGCGTTCATATCGAAACAAAGCTGAAATGCAACTCCAGATCGGAAAAGAAATTGAAGATAAAGTCATCTTAATAACTACTGCACCGATTGATTATGATAATGAGCGATATGCCATTCTTCTGCTTGAAGATATTACGGAGCTGTCCAAATTTCGTCGTAGCTTCAAGATATTGAAAAATAATACCGGCTTTGTGGGACGTGATCCCAAAATATTGCAGTTGCGGGAGAAGATCAGTTCACTTGCCGAAGTTAATTACCCGGTATTTATCCAGGGCGAGAGCGGTACTGGCAAAGAACTGGCTGCCAATGCCATTCACGATCAAAGCCCACGGAAAAATAAGCCGTTTATAGCAGTCAATTGTGGCGCATTGCAAGAAAATTTATTGGAAAGCGAGCTATTTGGACATGTAAAAGGGGCGTTTACTGGCGCAACGCATGATAGAAAAGGGCGCTTTGAACTTGCCGATGGCGGAACAATGTTTCTTGATGAGATCGCTGATACTTCTCCTGCCATGCAGGTAAAATTGCTGCGGGTATTACAGCAAGGAACCATTGAGCCAGTGGGCAGCGAAAAAACAATTAAGGTCGATGTTCGTGTTATCAGCGCGACGAACAAAGACATTAAAAAGGAAGTTGCTGCGGGTAGATTTCGTGAAGACCTGTACTATCGGCTTTGCGTGGTACCGCTTTTTATTCCCCCGTTACGTCAAAGGCGGGGCGATATTCCGCTCTTGGCAGAGTACATATTAAATACAGTTACCCATGATTTAGGACGGGAGCCGGTCACTTTATCAGAATCGACTCTCGATGTTATACTGGATTATGCATGGCCTGGAAACGTCCGTGAGTTGCAAAATGTCATCCAATTTGCCATCGTGCACTGCAAGGGACGAATTATTAGCCCAGAACATTTGCCACCACATTTTTTAAATAGGGACGATGACGTAAAAAAGAAGAAGCGAAAATCCCGAAAGCGAAAAGTTGATGCTAAGAGTGTTATGCAAGCTCTTGCCGGAGCAAATGGTAATAGGGTAAAAGCAGCGAATATGTTGGGTGTTTCTCGGGCAACCCTCTATCGATATTTAGAGGGCAATTCAGAAAATATTAAAAAGAAATAATTGAGGAGGTTTTTAGTAAAAATCAGGTTTTTCGAACCCAAAAATCAGGGAATCCCTGATTGCGCAGAAAGAACTATTTTGTAAATTTAAATAAGCATATTATATTTTTAAAAAACGATCGTATTAAATTAAAAAAGCAAATAAAAAAGTATGTTTGAAACTCTTTTTATATTTCAAAGTTAAAAATAGACTTTAAATAAGCTATCTTGTCTTAATAATTATAATTATTTTTAACAAGTTTTAATTCACTGATATTAGTGAACAAAAATTTTTCAATAACAACGATAGGAAGATAGATATGAAAGTGATATTGTTTTTAAATTCGATAATGTTACATTTCCGAACCATTCTTTTGATTCTATTTATTTTTAGCTTATTGTTTAATTGTAATTCAACAAAGCATAATTCCCCTTCAACTGATGTAGAAACATTGAAGTCACAGGGAGAAGAGAGAATAGCCTATCACAAAGGAAAAGAGATATGGTTTAACAGCAAGGTTGGCACCAATGGAATGAATTGTGAATCTTGCCATCCAGGAGGTGAAATGACAAATGCTGAATCTTATCCAAAATTTAAAGGCATTCTTAAAAAGACAGTGACAATTTCTATGACCCATAATTTTGCAGTTGTTAATGAAAATAGAGGTCAACCATGGGTAATAGGTAGTGATGAAGCCAATGCCTTGGTACTTTTTGTTACATCTTTAGCAAATGGCAGGTCTTTAAGAATGGGCTGGCCCAAAAAATTCAGAGATGAATGCATAGCGAGAGGAAAGTTATTGTTCTCTGATCCGTCAATTGCAAGTACTGGCAGAAGTTGTAAAAGCTGTCACATTGAAGAGGGTAAAAAAGATCATGTCACACAGGATTATAAGGTAAATAGTCTAAAGGGAATTGCTGCACAGTATCCACAGTACAGTTTCAGGCAAGATAAAGTGGTTACACTCGAGCAAGAGATCAGCTATTGTCTTGATAAATATCTAAATAATAAATCACTTAAGCTTGAAAATGACAGAATTATTGCATTATGTTGTTACATAACTTCATTAAGCGAAGGAAAAAGAATAAATGTATACGAGGAAAAATTTGAAAAAACTAATTGAAATTATCGGTGATATATCTGGTTCGTTAGATGGGAAAAGAGTTAAGCAGGTTTTACATCATAATAACGAAACACTTCAATCAATCTTAAACAGTCTTGCTGAGGGTGTGATTGTTGCCAATAAGGATGGAAAATTTCAATTTTTCAATCCTGTCGCTGAAAAAATTTTAGGAATCGGATTAAAAAATGTGACCTCAGTAGAGTGGTCGTCAGTCTATGGTTGTTACTACCCTGACAAAGCTACTCCATACCCCTCTGAAAAGTTACCTTTAGCTAAGGCATTAAAGGGCCAGGAAATTATGAATGAATTAATTTTCATAAAGAATCCCGAGCGACCTGATGGAGTATATATTAACGTCTCTGCCAGACCTATAAAGGGGATAAACGGTTCAATTAATGGCGGGACGGTGGTCTTTCAAGATATCACTGAAAGCAAACAAAATGAAAAAGAGTTGAGAAAACTCTCGAACGCTGTTGAGCAGACCGCCGATAGTGTTTTTATCACGGATAAAAAAGGCATTATTGAATATGTCAATCCAGCTTTTGAAGCGACGACAGGTTACAGCCGCGAAGAAGTTCTTGGGCAAACTCCGAAAATACTTCAATCTGGGATGCATGATAAATCGTTTTATCAGAATTTGTGGAAGACAATTCTGAAAGGGAAGACCTATCGGGGAACGATTATCAATAAAAAGAAGAGTGGCAAATTCTACTGGAGTGAACAGACCATCACTCCCATGAAAGGCGATACCGGGAAAATTACCAATTTTGTTTCTGTGCTGAAAGATATTACCGAACTAAAGGAAAAGCAAGAACAGGAGTTCTATTTAAGCATTGCACGTGAATTACAACAACGATATTATAAAGTGAAAGTTACCGTGCCTGGCTTTGATATCGCTGGGGCAACCTATTCAGCCGTGGAGACAAGTGGCGATTATTTCGATTTTATTTCGATGGCAGATGGTAGTATCGGAATAGTCATAGGCGACGTCTGTGGTCATGGAATTGGATCAGCGCTGATCATGGCACAAACTCGGGCTTATCTGCGTGCATTTGCAAAGGTAGAATCTGATCCTGGTGTACTGCTGACCCGGCTAAATCAGGAGCTTGTGGCTGATCTTGACAACACCCATTATGTTACATTAACATTAGCCCGACTTGATCCAAACCTAAAAGTATTGGATTACGCGAATGCTGGACATCTCCCCGCTTATCTGCTGAATAGTAATGGTGAAACTAAGTGTGTTATGGAGAGTACCGGTATTCCCCTTGGAATTATGCACAATTACAAGTATGAGAAAAGCAAAGCGATCAAGCTGACTTCTGATGATGTGGTGGTTTTCCTCACTGATGGAATTACCGAGGCTCATGCAATAAATAAATCAGAATTTGGATTGGACAGGGCGCTTAATATCATTAGATCCCATCAAAATGAAACTGCGCGTCAGATTATTGTGCAACTTTACCAGGCAGTTTGCTCTTTTACAAAAAGACAAACTCAGGAAGACGACATTACATCCATTATCTGTAAGGTTAATTCAATTAATGATGCATTTTAACTGAAATTTTAACCCACAAAATAGTTACCTCCACCAACTTTTTACCTGCTTCAAATTTTACCTGCTCTTTGCTGGATTATGTTTGAAAGATTCAGGTTTTTCAAATCCCAAAATCAGGGAATCCCTCATAGCGTCGATTACTTCTATCACTTATATTTTATCTCATACTGTAACTATGTAATCAAAAATAGCAACGAGTGAGGGAAGGCAATATGAGAATCAAATATATAATCTCAGGATGTATAATAGTAAGAGAGAGTTCCTTGGAAATTTAATGTCAGTGGAACTCAATATTCCAGGAATATTTAATAACAAGCCTCGAGCTGCACTTATTGGTATAATCGGAGCAACCGGTGCAGCAATGGTCATTTACCCCACCATAATTGGTGCCTGGTATTATGTCGGATTAATGGGAATATGTTACTTTTCCGCAGGAGACAGGCAAGCATTAACTATTTCTGGAATAATAACTGTCTTTTTGTAACTATTCAGTTCGCCTGATCGTGAACTATCAGGCTAAGATATGGAAGCATCCTGAAGAATGCTATATCAATAGGGCACTTTAGTGTCCTTCTATTTCTTAGCCTTGTCGTTTACGGCAAGGCACAGTTTTTCATAGAGTTACACCCAGAATTGTTTTAAAAAAGCTCTTACTTTTTAAGTAAGAGCTTTTTTTAGGGAATGAGATAAAATAAGCTCCACAGTATAGTTTTAATGTCTTTATTTTTTGAAGATCAACAAAATACAAATGGCAAAGTTTTTTATTTCACTGCCTTAATTTAAAATTATTTTGTTTTCCGCTTGATCATGTCGATTTCGTATTGAGCGGCTTTTGTCCACAGTCGATCTTTTGAAGCAATTTCAAAATATTTTATAGCATCATTAAATTGCCCTAAATTCTTGTATGCAATTCCTGCTTCGAAAGCTGCACTCGCAAAGTTTTTCTTGTATTTCATACCGTTGAGCGCTGCATCTAAAGCATCTTGGGATTTGCCAAGTTTGTTGTATAACGAAGCAAGTCTATAATATGGATCATCAAAATTGGGCTTAATTTCTATAGCCTTTTTGAATGAAACAATCGCCTCATCAGTTTTACCCACTTTTTCAAGGGCAACACCTTGTGCGTTAAACGAAAGGTGATGAGTTGGATCAAGTTCTCCTACTTTTTGAAAGGCATCAGCCGCTTTTTGATATTCTTTTCTTTTGTTGTATACAAATCCTAATTCGTAATAGGCTTTAGCCAAATCTTTGGGATCAGAGGGGCTGCCATTAGCTGAAATCGTATCCGCCTCAATCGCCTTTAGACAGGATGTAAGTGCCTGGTCATATTGTTCAAGCTGTCGATAAAGTTTTGCTAAAGCGAGATAACCATCTGCATAGAGTGGATTAATTTGAACAGCCTTATGGTATGATTCAAGGGCTGCATTGTAATTACGAAGTCTTGTATTGGCAAGACCTTTTCCATGGTAAGCCAGATGGAAATTATTATCGTATTGGATAGCTAAATCGTATGATTTTAAAGCTTCTTCTGCCATCCCTTTTTTTAGTAAGGTATTACCTTCCTGGTAAGCTTTTTTTGCGGCAGTAATTTGTTTTTGTCTTTCTAATTCTGCTGCTTTTGCTTTGTTTTCAGCCTCGATTCTGGCTATTTCTTTTTCGTGCTCTTTGAGTTTCTTTTCGTATTCGGTTTGGGGATCCTGAGCTTTAACCTTATCAACTGATGCTACTATACCAAGAAATATAGCAATCGATAAAGTTAAGATCATAAATTTACTAACAAACTTCATTGGTTTACTCCTCCTTCCGCTTAGTGGAATTAAGGTTATTTCCTCTTTCAAAATAATAAAAAACTCGTGCCGAAGGCGGGATTCGAACCCGCACACCCGGTGGGCACTACCCCCTCAAGATAGCGTGTCTGCCAATTCCACCACTTCGGCTGCTATTTATTTGTATCCGCCGCTGCAGGTTGATTTGTCTGTACTGGCATCTGTTCGGTAACGGATTCATCCGTCGGTACAGTCGGTAACACAGATGCTGGAGATGAAGCGCGACGCTTTGCTAATTCTTCAGCAACAATATTTTGATCAATAGCTCTACCTTTGTCAATATAACTGATTAATAGAGATAATCCTAAAAATAAAGCAGCTAATACAGTTGTTAATTTGCTGAGAAATGAGGCTGCTCCTCTTCCACCAAACACGGTTCCCATCGCACCACCGCCTCCAAATACACCTGCGAGCCCACCACCTTTGCTTGATTGCAACAAAATAACAACCATCAACACTATGGTGACTAAAAAATGAATGATAATTAAAAAGGTTTCCATAGTACCCTCAATAAAACAATTTGCTAATTTAAAATTTCTTCAGCGATTTTAATCATTTCTGTAAATGATTCCAATTTTAAACTGGCTCCACCAATTAATCCCCCATCTATATTGTTTTGAGAAAGCAGGGTTTTTATATTTTCTGGGTTGGCACTTCCTCCATATAATATGTGAAGCGATTCAGAAGTTTGTGGAATAAACATTTCTCGAATTAGCTCACGAATAAATTCATGAACTTCCTCTGCTTGTTCAGGAGTCGCTGTAACTCCTGTGCCAATTGCCCATACCGGCTCATAAGCTAAGACGATTCGTTGCATATTGGCAGCCGTGAATCCTTCAAGACCTTCTTCAAGTTGGATTTTTACAACCTGCTTGGTTAAACCTTCCTGCCTTTGCTGGAGAGTTTCCCCAAAACAAACAATTGAAGTCAAGCCAGTAGTTAAGGTATGTTTAATCTTTTGATTAATAGTTTGGTTAGTTTCTCCAAAATATTGTCTTCGTTCAGAATGACCGATAATCACATATTCACATCCAGCCGATTCTAACATTTCGGCAGAAACTTCTCCAGTAAAGGCGCCTGAAGATTCCCAATGAACATTTTGCGCACCAATTCTGATCCTGCTCCCTTTTATTATCTCGCGTGTTGCGTTAAGAGCAGTAAATGGTGGACAAATAATGATCTCCGTTTTATTAATATCAAACGTTCTAACTTTCAAATCTCTGGCAAATGAAACAGCTTCTGCGATAGTTTTATTCATTTTCCAATTGCCAGCAATAATTTTTTTTCTCATCTTTAATATTATATCGAACTTAGTAAATAAAAAGTTCCAATTTCATTAAAAATGGAACATTCTTGCTAATAAGTCAGCAACCCGGCAGGAATAGCCCCATTCATTGTCATACCATGAAACGACTTTTGCCATATTTCCTTCGAGAACCATGGTTGATAGCGCATCGAAAATACTTGAGTGAGAATTACCTATAATATCACTGGATACAATTGGATCCTCTGTATATTCCAAAATACCTTTTAATGAACCTTCTGCTGCTTCTTTCATGGCAGTATTAATCTCTTCTGCTGTAACTGATTTTTTTAACTCCACCACGAGATCAACTACGGAACCATCAGAAACCGGAACACGCATCGCAAAACCGTCCAATTTACCGTTTAATTCAGGAATAACTTTTCCAACGGCTTTAGCAGCTCCTGTTGTGGTCAGGATAATCGATAAAGCTGCTGCGCGAGCCCGTCGAAGATCTTTGTGAGGCAAATCTAAGATTCTTTGATCATTCGTGTAGGCATGCACTGTCGTCATAAATCCTTTGATAATACCAAACTTATCATGTAATACTTTTGCAACCGGCGCCAAACAGTTTGTGGTGCAGGATGCATTGGAAACAATTTGATGTTTATCTTTTAGCATTTCATCATTTACACCGAGTACTATAGTCGCATCAATTTCATCCTTTGACGGGACCGTAAGAATAACTTTCTTTGTTCCAGCCTCAATGTGTTTGGCAATTTCTGCCCTTTTTCTGAATACACCAGTAGATTCAACTACAGCTTCTACTCCTAATGCTTTCCATGGCAGATTTGCTGGATCTTTTTCGGCCGAAATTTTAATTGTTTTCCCGTTTACAATTATCGCATCATCTGTAGATTGTACCTGTCCATTAAACTTTCCATGAATAGAATCATATTTCAGCAAGTGAGCCAGTACCGAAGCACTGGTGATGTCATTAATCAGAGCAACTTCAAATTTATCGTGATTTAATAACCTTCGAAATACGAGTCTTCCAATTCTGCCGAATCCATTAATTCCAACTTTAATCGACATTTTATCCTCCTCAAAAATATATAAAGCTTTTAGAGTGAGTTAAAATTGACAACTTTGAAATATATTTAGTCACTCTAAACTTTGGTAACCATTTATATTAATTCGCTTTTTTAATAAATCAGAACAAAATCGTAACTATACTCATTTAAGCTAAGAATTTCATAGGAAACTGTCATTACGAGCGAAACGAAGTAATCTCTTAATTAACTAAAAATCAGTAGATTGCTTCGTCGCTTCGCTCCTCGCAATGACATATTCAACCATGAAATTCTAATCCTTAATTGATCTTACAACTTCTTTAATATCTGATCTTCCTGCACCAATAATTTTGCGCGGATCAAAAAGTTCAGGCTTTTCTGACAGAATTTTGCGGACACCTGCTGTAAAAGCGAGCCGCAGGTCTGTATCTATATTAACCTTAGTAATTCCGAGAGAGATTGCTTTTTTGATATCTTCTACTGGAACTCCTTTGGCAGCACCCAAATTAGCACCATATTTATTCGCTTTTTCAATGATTTCTGGGATCACGCTGGAAGCACCATGAAGCACCAATGGTACATCAATACGGTTTCCAATTTCCTCTCAACGATCAAAAGCTAATTTTGCTTCGCCCTTAAACTTATAAGCGCCGTGAGAAGTTCCAATTGCAATCGCAAGGGTATCACATTCCGTCTCCTTAACAAATCGCTCAGCTTCATCAGGATCGGTCAACCGAGCATCACGTTCATCCACAGAAATATTATCCTCAATACCGCCTAACCTGCCTAACTCTGCCTCGACTGATACGCCCACGGCATGACCCATTTTTGTAATTTCACGCGTAATAGCAATATTTTCCTTTAATGGGGCATGGGAGCCGTCAATCATAATTGAGGTCCATCCATTTCGCAAACAATCGACGATTAGATTAAAATCCGTACCATGATCAAGATGCAAACTGATTGGTATTTTAGCCTGCCAGGCCATCTGTCTTACAACTGCTGATAAAACTTCGATACCACAGTATTTAATTGCACTTGTTGAAGTCGCAATAATCACTGGAGCATTCATTTCTTCATGAGCTTCAATAATTGCCTGTGTAATTTCAATATTACTTGTATTAAACGCACCAACTGCATATTTTCCTTTTTTCGCCGCATGTTGCAGTTCCTTATTCGTAACTAGCATCTACTACCCCTGTCGAAAAATTGTACATACTTCAAACATTATCTACACTAAAATCTAATTTTAAAAAGAAATTATAACATATTGTATTTAAATAAAATCCTTCTTGTAGAAAACGATTCCAAAATGAACATCTATTATAAGCAAAAAAAATTTAAATGTCAAGGCTTTTTCTATGCCTTTGCTGCAGAAAATAGGTAAACACTTTTTGCTCCATTTTCCATTAGTTCTTTAGCGCATGCATTCATCGTTGCACCAGTTGTTATGACATCATCCACAAGTATAATCACTTTATTTTTAATTTCTTCGGCGTGAAGAATGCTAAAAGCATCTTTAACATTTTTTGTACGCTCAATAGCCGATAGTTTTGTTTGCGATTTTGTGTAGCGAATTCTTTGTAAATTATTATCGCAATTTTGGACTCCTGTCTCAACTACAATTGTTTCACAGATCAATGAACTCTGGTTATACCCACGTTCTCGTAAACGTGTTTTATGGAGCGGCACAGGAATAAGCACTGTTTCTGCCAAAGGTAGCGATAAGTCTTTCAATTTTTTTGCCATAATTCTACCAATTCGCCCTGCCAGAAAGCGGAAATTTTGGTATTTTAAATAATGAATCGCTTGTTGAATGGGTAAACTGAATTCCCAAACTGAAATCGCATTTGAGAAGTAGATTGGATCTGATAATTTGGACCTGATTTCTCTAGCAATATTAACAGTACCATCGATTTGAGGAAAATTATTCCAGCAGTTATCACAAATCAGTCGCTCATCTTTTGACAGCGAAGTTTGGCAGACGATACAGAAAGGGGGATATATAAAATCGATAATTACTCGAAATAGAGAAATAAGTCCCTTTGCAGGAATAAGAAGTGTTTCCTTCCAATTCATAGATAATGTTCCTGAAATTAATTAAACAAGATGTAAAAAATGGGATCTACCTTTCGATAGCTCCCATCTCAATAATATTATAGTATTACAAATAGACTTTTGAATTTTTATGCGAACAACTTGTTGTAATAAAATATCATCCTTTTTTACACAAAATACGAAATGTGAAAAGTCAAACGATAAGAGGCTATCAATTTGCTTTTTTTCGTCTCGCATTTCACGTCTGCCGTTTCACTTGCGCTTTAGCTCGTTAAGAAATATGGTTTGAATTCAAACTGTTATTAAAAACTAAAGCTTTGCACAAAAGCGATTCGTGCAGAATATCTTTTCTGTGGTTTATAATAATTTTTCTCCGCATCAAATTGAAAAGTATAAATGTAATCAACAAATAGAACCAGATATGGTTTAATTTTATAGCCCACTCCCAACTTGGCAATAGATCTGTCATCCAGTGTGAAGATATCATTAAACGTTTCAACGCCCTGTTTATCATAAGTTGCCTGGAGCGCTAACAGGGGAATTTTTTCCATGGTTTCGGCAGAGAAATGGAGAATACCGGTTTTTGGTTTTTGGTCAAGTTTTTGGTAATTTCCAACCAACCGAATGGTTTGAAAAACATGTCCAACCAGTTCCCCGAAGATACCCTTTGTCTCCTCCTGGATTAGCGGGAGCAATTGATCTTTTCTATCAACCGAACCATCCTCCTGTGGATTATAGCGTTGGACCTCGTAGAAAGCATCAAAATAGGCGGGCAAAAATTCTTTGCCCAAAAGCCTACGCTCTAATTTAGCCGATAGTCCAGCCAGCCCTGCAAACATTCTAAAGCTGGCTTCAATACCGAAGCCAACACCAGAACCGTGTTTATCCAATTGTGCCCAATCAAAATATGTATAAGTATCAAATCCTTCTGCTTTTATAAGCGGAAGTTCGACATCGACTCCATAAGCATAAAATCCGTCGTCTGTATTACCACTTCCATCAGGATCGACATCAGTGATATAACTTGCACCGAAAGTTAAATTTTTAATTATTGGGATATCGAGATAAGGTCTTAATGGTCGGACGTATCCCCTGCCACCAATAATTTCCATACGACCAAGATTATTGGTGATTGTTTCAAAGCCAGCAAGCCCAAAATCAATATCAAGGGCTAATCCGATCTTTCGATTGTCATAGCTTGCTACGTTTGTATAATGGTTCATTATAAAGCCATGTCCAATTCGCGCTGTGTGGAATGCTCCAACCTGGGTATAAAATTTATCACGCTTATGACCATACCGTATATAATCAATGATCTTGAACCAGCCTGCGGGGCCTTTATATTCCTCAGTTCGAAATGAGCCTGTTGTAGTATTGTATAGCAGATTAACATTTAAACCAACCCCAAATTTTCCAATTGAAATATCTGGACGGAGGTTGATTGTATAAAAAGTTTGTTCATCAATAGTCGTTAATCCTATTCCGCCATAGAAACTACCGCTATTACCGAAAGGATTTGCCTCTTGTGATAGCAAAAAAACCGGTGAGCCGAGCAGAACAATTAAACCAATTAAATAACACGTTGTCCGTTTCATGATAAATCCCTTTCAATTAGATAAATTTTCAAATTAGTTTTTTTACGGAAAAACTTTACAAAGGTTTAGAAATTGTTTTTAAAAGATCAATCAAATTAAGCAATTGGACAAAGATATTCAATAAGTTATTTCAAAGCAAGAACCGAAGGGAAATATAGAAATAGCAGTTTAAAAAGTCAAGTTATATTTTCCTCATAATTCAGGAATTTTTTACTTGATTTTTTACAAGAAAATTCGTATAATTAACAGTATTTGAAATTTAGACGTTACGCAAAAGTTATTGTTTATGTTTTTTTACGAGACACGAAACGTTGTGAATTGGTTAATTTCAAAGAACGAAATATATGTAAGAAGTAAATTGATATTTATGAATAATGTAAACTAAAAAATAGACTGCGAAGGAGTGTTTTATGGCAAAAGTATGTTATGTTTGTGGTAAAAAACCAGAGGTAGGTAACAATGTTAGCCATGCCCACAATGTTACGAAACGACGTTTCTATCCAAATGTGCATAAAATGAAGATTGAGGTTAATGGCGCGGTAAAGAGTGCTTATGTTTGTACGCGGTGTGTTCGGTCTGGTAAAGTGACGAAAGTTGTTTAAGGGGTGAGAACAGGTCTGCCAAAGTTATTTGTACCTAAACGGTAAAATTTTTGCCCAATGGGCAAAGAAATTTTGATCGCCAATTTCGCTATTTACTCAAATTGCGCAAATTAATAATTGGCGAAATTTATTTCGTGTAATTAGCGGTTTCAGACCTTTTTGGTTCTTGCTTGTCCAGGTTAGGAGTTTCATATTTCCCTATGATTAATGAAAATTTCATAACAATGATTTCAGGGAGGATAATTTATTTTTCTCACCCCCGCTTAAATAGTGAGGCTCATCAAAATGAGCCTTTTTTATTCATTCAATAGAAAATTTTTATGACAAATTTCTTCTTATCACTGGGTAAAATCAATTACCTAAGAAATCATTGGAATCTAAATGGGTACCTGACATTTCTCCGAAAGAAATTAATAATTTCGAACCTTTAATGCAAACAAAAATAAGGGAAATGAGCCATGAAAAAAATATTAATTTTTTTAAACTTGATCCTGGTCGTTCTCTTTATTTTCCTCAATTGTGCCCCATATAAAATGAAAGCGATTCGGGCAAAGCGCGACCATCGTTATGATCTGGCGATAAAATACTCCGTACGCCATCTCAAATCACATCCTGGTGATCAAGCAACTATTAAGATCTTAGATAGTGCAGCTAAAGGCTATTTTGCAGCCTTGAAAAAGCAAATTCAACATTTTGAAAATCTCGATAATTGGGATAAGGTCGTCAATGTTGCTGAAAATGGATTTAGAACGCTCTCTGAAGTGAGTAAAGTTGTGGGTACTGGATTTCCGTCAAAAGAGGATCTCAAATATCTTCAATTAAAAAGTGAACAGTCCAAATTCAACCAGGCTAATGAGCTTTATACACAGGCGCTTAAATTTTACAAGGTTGGTGATTATTTAGAGGCGCTGGAAAAATTTGAAGAAATTGAGTCATACGTCTCTCATTTTAAAGATTCCGACCGTCTGATGTCCGAGACAAAAGGAAAATTAGCTGAGCAGAGTTATAAGCAGGCAACTGAGATGGTTAATCAGGGAAAGCTGGAATCTGCATTAACTGAATTTGAAAAGGCCGCCCAATATGTTCCTGGTTTCCTCGATGTTCAATTTCAAAGTGAGCAACTGAAAAGCCAATTAGCTGAGAAGGCGTATAGCGAAGGACAAAACTATTTCGATTCAGGTAACTACAAAATGGCTTACGAGGAGCTGAAAAAATCACTCAATTACAAACCTGATCATTTGCCAGCTAAAAATTTATTTAATGAAGTAAATGACAAGTTGACTGTAAGGCTTGCTGTGTTGCCCTTTTCCTCCTCAAAATTAGATGAAACATTTAGTGGGATTGTATCCCAACAAATTATAACGCATGCATTACCTAAAAAATCAGAATTCATTATGTTTCTCGAAAGAGAACATTTACAAAAAATATTTGAAGAGCAGGCGCTCTCCCAGACCGGGGCAATTGACGAAAAAACGGCTATTCAGGTGGGCAAACTAAGTGG
>SMTZ1_10005110_pt1 | contig 15367 bp, 13 predicted proteins | sample DeeMarSWOR136_30_FD_25667 | JGI IMG/M metagenome (IMG submission 25667)
ATAAAGCATCAAGTTTTGGTGGGCCCGAAGGGACTTGAACCCTTGACCAACAGGTTATGAGCCTGTCGCTCTAACCAAGCTGAGCTACGGGCCCCTCAAACAATATTCCGTACATGTTCTGATTTAAGCATTTTCCGCATAGACCCAACCGCAAAAATCACAACATAAAAAAACATTCTATGCTAGGAACATCAGCGATATCTTTAAAGTCAAGAATCTCTCCTCTAAAATATTCGGGTGCGCTCAACAATGCAACACAATGTCAAAACTATTCAAGAACGATACAACATAATCGGTAGGGAAGAAGAACTGGGAAAAGCCCTCGCCGCCGTCTCCGCTAACAAACACATTCTTTTCGAAGGAACAGTGGGAGTCGGCAAAACAGTCATAGCCATGGCACTTGCAAACCATTTTAGTCGAAGATTTTACAGAGTCGATGGAGACGAACGATACACAGAACATAAACTAACAGGATGGTTTGACCCAGCGCTAGTCATAGCAAAAGGCTACTCACGGGAAACACTCATACCGGGTCCATTGACTCAAGCTATGACAGAAGGCTCTTTCCTCTTCATCAACGAACTAAACAGAATGCCAGAAGGCACCCAAAACGTGCTACTGCCAGCCATGGATGAAAGACAAATAATCATCCCCAAAATTGGCACAATAAAAGCCAAACCAGGCTTCCTCATAATCGCAACTCAAAACCCCGAAGAGTTCGTAGGCACCAGCCGACTCAGTGAAGCCCTTGAAGACCGTTTCGTGTGGGTCCGCCTCGACTACCAAACAGAAACTGAAGAACAGAGAATAGTTGAGAAAGAAACAGGATGCAAAAACCAAGACGTCATAGTCATAGCAGTGAAAATCGCGAGGAAAACTAGAGAAAACCCCAACATAAGACATGGAGCCTCAGTTCGAGGTGCAATCGACATCACAGAACTGATTCAACGCCTATCAGAAAACCTAACATTAAACGTGGATGTTTGGACCAGAGTGGCAATCATGGCCTTAGCAACAAAAATTGAACTTCAAGATCAAACCACTCAAAAAATGGAAAACGTTGTCAAAAACATTGTCACCTCAGTTCTAAAAGAGTATGGTAAAGGCGTAGATAAACAAGTAACCAGCAGACCTGTAGCCACTGCTAAAAATGAGAAGAAGAAAATTTCAACCTCAGATTCATCTAAACGAATAAAAGCAGCTCTTAACGAGGGAAATCTTTCAAAAACGATTTATCTTCTTCAGCAGGATCCCCAGTCAATCTCTGAAATGCTTTCGGAAGAAAACTTATTTGAAACAATGTTAAAAGTAGCTGAACATTCAGAGCCAAAATGGCCTGCACTTCAACTTCTGTTCGTCACCCAAGCAAACTTGGACCCTGAACGCAAGCAGATGGCGAGAAAAATTTTGAACAGAACCATCAGACGAATTGCAGCTCAAATAGTTGGAAGAGGAATATGTCCCACAGAATACGTTAATGTTCCGTTTCAACCAGGCTTAGAAGAATTTAACTTAGAACAAACGCTTGAGAACCATCTGAGTAAAAACTTCTTCGATTACCGAGACATGGTATGCATTGAAAGGCGACGAAAGAAAAACGCGTTTTCACTGATCCTAGACGCCAGCAACTCAATGCAAATGGAAAAAATAGTTATCGCAGCTTTAGCGGTCGGTGTCTTCGCATATAGGTTTTTAGAGGATCACTACTCCATAATCACCTTTAAAGAGCATGCGCAATTATTGAAGTCCATAAAAGACAGTCCAGACATGGAGAAGCTTATCGACAAGATGCTTGACATTCAACCGGGGGGACTGACAAACATAGAAGAGGCTCTGCAAAAAGGCTTAGACGAACTAGAAAAGCTTCGTGAACTGGAAAGCACAGGCATCCTCATAACAGATGGCTGGGTCACTAAAGGTAGAGACCCCGTTAAGACTGCGGAGAAATATCGAAGGCTTCATGTGATACAGGTTCCGCTTGGAGTGGGCGGTGGAGACTCAGAAATGTGTATGAACCTTGCAAAGGCTGGTAGCGGAAAATACTCGTATGTCCACGATTTTTACCAGTTGCCCAGAGCTATCATGAACGTAATGAAGTGAGAGTTCAACTCTATTTCAAAGAACAGGCATTAAACCTTAAATATTGTTGTAAGTTTTCAAATTAACGGCGCCGCTGAAAACGTTGAGCCGCTGTAGCTCAGTTAGGTAGAGCAACTGGCTGTTAACCAGTAGGTCGTCGGTCCGAATCCGACCGGTCCGAATCCGACCGGCGGCGCCAACAACATCGTTTTCCTGACTGGCGACACTTTTATTTCTTGTATGCATGCGTTTTGCGGCACGTAGCGCTGTAGGAACAGAGAAGTTTCCAAGATATTGAAACTCCAATTACTTTATGGGTGGGGATGGCGGTGGTTCTGTTGCCCATCGGTGCCAATATTCTTTGCACCACTCTTCCATAATTCTCTTCGCTACTTCTGATTCTCGCAACCTTTTGTTAAGAAGGTGTCGTCTATGTGCCAAAGCTAACGAGAGAGCCGTAGAATAAGCCGACCAGGCTTCACGGTAGTCCTCAGCTATATAGGAAATTGTTCTATTATCAGTTAGCTTGCTTTTCGGCATTTCAGCAGCGAGTTTAGCGCACTCTGGAGAGGAAAAAACTATATCCAAGTGAATCGGTGTGGACATCTTAAAAGGCTTGAGCTTTTTCAGATTCTTAAGAGCACTAGTTGCTGTTCTTTGAATAAGTGACCGCGCTTCATTCAGTGGTAAGCACTTAACAGTGCTTCTGCTTGCAGCCGTTTTCACGATAACACCTTCGATCCCGGGGAGAATAGACTTTGTCTCCCTTACGACAGCAGCATCTCCAGTCACCAGGATTGTGGGCACGTTATAGTGTCCTAATCGCCATGCTTCAATTTCTGCTTCACCGACATATTTGCCATTCATCTTCACAGCAGTCAAATCACTTACTGTGTGGCTTAGAAAGCCGTCTAGAGTTCCAGCCATGGCATGATAGCCCAACAGCACCCCAGCGTCATAGGACTCCCATGGAAAAGATTTCACCGGAGACCACGTTTCAAAAGCCGCTATTACTCTTGTCCCATATTCAATCTTATCTCTGATGATGTTGACATATGGCGGTTCGCCATAGCCGTGGCCGTCAATTACGTCAATTTCAGTGGCGCCTCCCATCCTTAGGCCACGAATAGCGGCGTTCACATCTTCAGTTATGAGGTTGCGAGCTCTTTTGTAGAGTTCACGATGTTCAGCAATATCAGCATATATCTGCCGATGATCATCTACGCCAGATACGCCCTCCAAATCTGACATAATCAAAACTTTCAAACAGATCACCTTCACCAGCCCCTGTCGCATATTTGCGTATTAGATCTTTTGGCCTAAGAACATTTTTTGGTCGAAGTTGGGTATGTGCGCACAAATTTCTGAAGTGCATAATATATAATTTGCAAAAAATAGCTTATAGTGTATATCAAAGATGATTGAGAGGAGAAACCGATGTCCACAGACCAATTCGTATCCGATGATTTCGAGATCCCCACACTGCTCGAGACAGACCGTTTTCGCCTTCGAATGCTGTCCGTAGATGACGTTGAAAAGGATTACGAAGCAGTTATCGAGAGCCGGGAGCTTCTTCATACTATGTTTGGCGGTTCTTGGCCGAGACTAGGGTTCACTCTCGAAGAAAACCTCGCTGACCTGAAAAGGCACCAACAAGAGTTCCTCAATCGCAAGGCGTTTGCCTATACGGTCGTATCTTTGGATGAAACAAGAGTTCTTGGCTGTATCTACATCAACCCTCCCGAAACTACCAACTCAGACGCCGTTGTGGTCATGTGGGTGCGTCAGACCGAATACGACAAAGGACTGGATGAGATATTGCTCAATAAAGTAAGGGGTTGGATCAGCTCAGACTGACGCTTTCGAAGGGTAGCTTACCCTGGAAGAGTGTGAAGAAGAAGAGTTAAATTTCAACCTTTCTCTCTCCTCTCTTCACTTTACTTAGCTACACGCACCTCTCTACTCTGCTCTCTACTCCTCCCTATCTCTCACAAAAAACTGTCTGTGTCTGTCTCCGTACGTGCATGTAGAAAGCGCGCGCGTATCCTCAAGATCATTAATATACAACTATTTAAATTAGAAAACCTAAATTTGCCACTACTTGGGGTTTCACAGATGTCACAGAATAAATTGGCTGAAAGAACACGTTTCACGTTCCCGCCATACACATACACGTACGATTCTACCCGCTGGGATGATCTTGAAATTCCAGCAGATACGATATATCTGCGAGACGGTTGGTCACATGAACATTCTTTGCCAGATCACATAACGAAGGCTGCAAAAGATGCCATTGACAGAGGTTCAAGGTATATTTTCACCGGAGACTTGGAGCTACGACAAGCCATAGCCGACAAATTGCAGAAGGCCAATCAGATTTCGGTTAATCCTAAGGACGAGATACTACTGACAAATGGAGGTTCAGAGGCCATGTTTTTGTCCGTCTGGAGCATAGTAAATGAAGGCGACGAAGTAATATTTGCTGATCCAGGATATGTGTGCGGTTGGGCACCTAACGTCTTGATGTCAGGCGGCAAGATGCTTTATATTCCTGCTAAAGAAGAGAGGAGGTTCAGAATCGATCCAGAGGATGTAGAGCGCAGTATCACAAAAAGAACTAAGATGATATTAATTAGCACGCCGGATAACCCGACAGGGGCCGTGTTGAACAAGAATGACCTTGAAGAGATAGCCGAGTTATCGATTGAACACGACTTGATAGTTGTCTTCGACGAAAGTTTCGAGAAAATAATGTACCGATCTTATCCTGGCAGTATTGCCTCTTTTCCAGGCATGAAAAATAGAACAATAACCATCAACGGCTTTGCAAAAAACTACAACATGCCAGGATATCGGATTGGTTACGCGGCTGGCCCAAAAATATTCATTGACAAAATGGCGAGAATTCAGTCACATACGACAGTGTCCACGAGTGACATAGGGCAGGCTGCTGCATTGGCAGCTTTGACAGGTCCTCAGCATTGGGTAGAGGAAGCCGTGAAAGTGTACAGAGCACGAAGAGACCTACTTGTTGAAGGGTTAAACCGAATTCGTGGGATAAGATGTGTGAAACCAGACGGATACTTCGCAGCTTTCCCTAAGATAGATGCATTTGGGATGTCCTCTTATGAATTTGCGAGGTATTTATTGAAAGAAGCGCACGTCAAGGTGGATTACAGCAGTAGGATGGAGGGTGTCAGAGCTGAAGGATATGTCAGTATGGGTTTCTCTTCATCTAGCGAACAACAAATAGATGAAGCCTTAGACAGAATCAGCGCTGCATTGGAAAAGTTGTGATCTATTCGCTTTCTTCATTAAGTTGCATTGAAGATTTAAGTACACATAAAAACCAAGATGAAGAACTTGGATAACCTACAATGCCTAAAGTGAGGATGGCACTGCGCAGGATAACAGGCCTACAGGATACCGGATAAAACAAGAAACAGCGCGCGTTATTCTTGAACAACTATTTCTCTTGTTTGTGGTCAATATGTGAGAGTTATAGTTTATCGTTTTTGTTGTAGTTTTGTGTGTAGTGGTAGGAAGAAGGCATACGAGAGAGAGGGTTAAATTTAACCCCACACACACAACCACACACACAAGTTAATGAATGACAGTTTATTAGAAGAACGTTCAGAAGTCTTAATATGCCAATGAGTCAGTATTCTCTCTTTAAGGCGAGGTGGAAGATGGAGAGAATAGAAAATGAAAAGGACAAGTGCTTCTAGCCCTGCTTTGCTGAGAAAGAAGAAACAAATATTGAAGCGTATGCACAAGGAAAAGATGAGAAAGATAAAACTGAAAAACTGGATGAAGAGTGCTAGACCTGGCTCAATTGAGGTATAAAAAGGCTCAACTTTCTCTTAGCTGTTTCACAGTAGGTATATCTTTGTTACTGCGTGCGCTGTGATTTGAATGGGAAAACTAAAATCTGGATTTCCAAATTATATTACTGAAGGAAAAACATGGCTCAGTATAAAAATCGTTTTCATCCTCAAGATGAGTGGGAACAGTTAAACGTAAATAGATTGAAGATTAGGAGGTGATAAAATGCCTTTGAAATCTAAGACTATCCAAATAGAGAAAGTACCTGAAACTGGTGACGCAGAAACATGGGCAAAGTTCAATAAAAGATTAAACGATTTAGCGAATCAAGGATATACAGTATCATGTGCAACAGACACCTACATTCTATTGAGCAGGAAGCTCGCCGCAATTAGAAGGGAAGAATAACTCAAACCAGCCTATCTGTTCCTCAAAAACCTACTCACCTATATTTTTCCTATGAGAAAATTTTGATCGCTTCCTTTAATCTCTTCAAAACCTCTTTTTGAATGCTTTTTCTCGCCACTTTTGTTTCCAGCTCTTCCATCCTGTCTTTACAAGTTTCTCTCTTAGTTCAGGTCTTTCACCAACCCATTCTAGAAATGTCCAGAAACGTCTTTTATCTTCCAGCCTTTCTGCGGGAACTCCTACTTCAACACACCATCTTATGTAACCTCTCTCAACCATATCTTGGAGTTCACCTGTGACTTCCACTTCCTCCACCTTGAATCCTCGTTCTCTCAAGTGTCTACGTATGCTGGAGAGAACGTATCCTGAGCATACTTTAAAATTGGTTTCCATGTCAGGCTGCATCACCTCAAGGATTTCATCGGCAATCTTCACTGTGTCATCCAAATATTGTTTATTCTCGAAGTTTGGTGGCTGGAAGGATGACACTGAGATCCTGCGTTCCATGTACCTACGGTCTGGAGGTTCAAGAGCGCCGATTACAACGCCTAAAATAAGGTCTCCCCATCCAGCATCATCTATCCAAATCACCCTTTCAGACATAAACCTATCTTCACTTCCATATTTACGCGCGCTTCATTTAAACTCGCTTCTTTGTTGTTTTTAAGAAAAACTAGAAACAGCGGAGTCCATCTCTCTCGCGCGCTATCCGAAAATGCCTGCGCGCGCTCAGGTATCAAGTTCATTGCGAGGAGTAACTTTTTGTGCATTTCTTACCCCTCTACGTTTAACTCAAAAGATAAGGCCTGAGAACAGTTGAGAAAGAAAAACTAAATAGATGGATGTTGCAATCGGGTGCGAGCAGACTGTTGTTAACTGGGAGAATAGCCAAAAATGACTATTTTAGCAACCGTTAAGATGTTCAAGGGTTTTCGGGTGACAATTCCAAAAGAAGTCCGGAAGCTCTTGAAGTTGGAAGAGAGCGACGAAATCGTCTTGTTCACGGCTGAACGAATGCTAGGTCGGGTATGCTTCCGAAAGAGGCTACTGAACGGTTGAAAAGATTGCGTGTGGTTGAAAATTGCTGAAGACCGTGTTTTGTGTCATTGGTTTGTCAAGATATTGTGAGAACGACTATGATTGCTAGAATAGCTGAAATGTTGAATACCAGTTTTTCCACAGTTGCGCGCGCGCATAAGCAGGAGCCCTAACCTTCAGCAACACGTATGCACGCATTTCAGAATGTTAAATAATAATGTTGATTTAACATGCGCAAAATTTTTCCAAGTGCAACATTGCTGAAATAAGAGTGTGCGTAGAGATGGCCTAGGTATTGGCTGAAAGTGTGCACGCCTGCGTGGATGAGAACAAGATGTTTAAGATAGTAATAATTTATCATTATCTATGAAGGTGTCAAGTAGTACTCGTGAAGAGATTCTTGTTTGGATCGGGTTTGCCGTAAGTTTTGCTATCGCCTTTTTTATAATGATCTTGGGTCAAGAGATATTAATGATGGATCAAATATGGGCTATTTGGACAGTTGCCATGTCCACTGGATTCATTAGCCATGGGATTTGGCATCGCGAAAGAATTCTAATTTTTGGCGGTTTCTTAAGTATCGTGGTGACGCTATTTAGCCTAGTCTTTGCAGCCCAGTTGTTCCCGATGGGATGGATTGTCCTAGGCTGCGCAGTAGCTATGTCAGGTTTTTTAAGTCACCTGAGATTTCAGAGTCTTATTGGTGTTTACGTTACGTTAGGTGGTTTCATAACACTGTTTTCAGTTTATTTTACATCAAGTGCTCTTTCGGCATTATTGGTTTGGATGGTGTTAACCGGTCTCATATTTATCACAGTTGCTATGGAAACCAAAAATCCTATCATACATTTCATGGGTGCTTGCTGGATCTTGGTATCTGCGACTAGCTACATCTTCTATCCTGAGCTCATGTTGTCACTTCTCTTAGTCACATTTATCGCTGGGATGACCGCGAACTTCGTCTACTTTTATAGACTTCTTGGAAGAACACCCAAGATCAGAGAGTTTTTTTCATTTGCCACTCGTGCTCTTTCTCTGCACGGTCTTAAGAAGCCTATAGATCAGTATAGAGTGCTAGCCCTTTTCATTAGAGGAAACATCGGAGCTGAAGACGTTATTCACGATGTCATGATCCGTCTGGAGCCCAGATGTGCACCTATACTATTGCTTGGCCCCACCGCCCCAATGCAATTGCAAATTTCTGATAATGTGAAGATCGCCTGGATAAATGCAGTCTCTGATGTGTCGGCTCAAAAGTTTACAACTCTTTCCCCAGAAGAACCTTCGAGAGTGAGTATTTTCCTGAACAAAACCTTGGAGGCTTTGCCCGGCGACATGAAACCTGTCATCCTTGGTGATTTCTTGGATAACATGATTCCTCACATGAGTGAGAGCACATTTTACAAGTTCTACTCTGATTTAGCCTCAACTGCGAGAACGTTGAACTATACAGTTGTCTTTATCGTGAAAGCTGACATACATAGTGAAGTGAAAATCAATGTTGTGAAACGTTTTGCTGACGTAATTATAGAGAACAGAGAACGAGAGGACAAGGGAAAACTTGTCAGAGAAGTCAGAGTAAGCAATCTAGTGGATGACATACATACAGACTGGGAGAAATATTAGTTGTTGCGCGCGCCTGGTACTAACTCAAATTATCATGGAAAACAATGTTCAGAAGAATTAGCTAAGTTTATAATCTTTTGATTCATTTTCAAGCCGTCTCGAACCAAGTCTTCCCGAAAACTCAATTTTTTCAAAATCAGTTCAGAAATAAAGCCTAAAAAATCGTTTCAGCGTAAGTTTTTTGGTGTTACACTAGCATATTTTAGTCATCTTTTCAACATAGTTGATGATTGAAAATGCTCGAATCAGGAAAAAAGGGATTGTCACACCTTTTGTTACAGTTTTTTGTTACATTTCAACATCGTTTAACATACTAGCTTTAGATGCATACATAACACCACCATCTCCACACGCCAGCGACAATTCATGTGCGTGTGCTTGAGTTTGAATGGATATATAGCACGAGATCGTTATCTGAACGTGACTTGGTCTTTCATCTCCTTTTTCAATTCGGCCAAGAGTTTCTTCTGACGTCGTGTTAGTTTTGTAGGTGTTCGAACGATTACTCTGACAAGCTGATCGCCTCTTCCCCATCCGTGCAGATGCGGCACACCTTTTCCTCTCAATCGAAGCAATGTACCAGTTTGAGTTCCGGCTGGAATCTTGAGTTTTGCCTTTCCTTCTAGAGTTGGCACATTAATTCTCGTTCCTAAAGCTGCCTGAGGAAAGCCTATGTGAGTCTCACAGAGGATGTCGTCTCCGTCTCTTTCGAAGATTTCGTGAGGCTTAACGTGCACAACCACATACAAGTCGCCCTTCGGACCACCTTGGATCCCGGGTTCTCCTTCTCTTGTCAGCCTAAGGCTGTAGCCATCATCGATTCCTGGAGGAATCTTCAACTTGATCTTCCGAAGGCGCTGCACCGCTCCGCTACCCTTGCAGGCTTCGCATAGATTTTCGACGAAAAAACCTTTACCGTGGCACTCATTGCACGGGTGTATTTCCGTGAAGTGCATGTTGCCGAAGCTTCTGGTGCGTCGTACTTCACCGGTTCCGTTACATTTTGGACAGTTTCTGGGACCGGTTCCGGGTTTTGCGCCACTGCCGTGGCAGGTGCCGCAAACATCAAAGCCAGGAATCTCTACATCCCTATGTAAGCCGAACGCAGCCTCTTCTAGGGTTAATCCAAGATCGTATCGCAGGTCTGGTCCCTTCCGAGGGCCATGTCTTCGGCGACTTCTACCTCCAAAGAACATGTTAAAGATTGTGTCAGAGCCGCCGAAGCCGAAACCCGTGTCCCTAAAGATTGAATCAAAGTCAGCACCTCTGAAGATGTCATCCCAGGTATATTTACCGCTTATTCCTTCATGACCAAATCGGTCATATTGCATGCGCTTCTCGTCGTCGGAAAGAACTGCATATGCCTCGGATATCTCTTTGAACTGTTCTTCAGCGTCTGCCGATTTGTTTCGGTCTGGATGATATTTCAACGCCAATTTACGGTAGGCCTTTTTTATCTCCTTTTTTGACGCATTCTGAGGCACGTTTAGGATTTCGTAGTAGTCTCTCTTGCTCGTCATCAATTATCAACCCGAGGCGAAGAAAATTAGGTCTACTCTTTTTTCTCTTCTTTCACTTCTTCATAGTCCGCGTCCACAACTTTCTCTTTAGCACCTTTAGCCTGCTCCTTTTTTCCTTGTTTCGCTTGCTTGGCCGCAGCTTGCTGGTAGACAACTGTTCCAACTTCTTGTAGTATCTCAGTCAGCTTCTCATTCTTGGCTTTGATTTTATCTATGTCTTTGTCGCTCAGCGTCTCTCTCAGTCCTGCCACTGCCTTGTCTATCTTCTCTACCTGCTCCTTTCCAAGCTTGTCAGCGAGGTCCTTCTTTGTCTTTTCAGCGGTGTAGATTAAAGAGTCAGCGTTGTTGCGGACTTCAGCCTCTTCTCTTCTTTTTTTATCTTCCTCGGCAAACTTTTCAGCCTCCTTCATCATGCGTTCTTTCTCTTTATCTGAAAGCTTGGTTGAGGCTGTTATGGTGATCTTCTGTTCCTTTCCTGTGCCAAGATCCTTAGCAGAGACGTTAAGTATGCCATCAGCGTCGATGTCAAAGGTCACCTCAATCTGTGGTACGCCTCTAGGTGCAGGAGGTATTCCAGTTAAGTTGAACATTCCTAGAGAGATGTTGTCCGCTGCCATAGATCTCTCCCCCTGCAACACATTGATGGTTACGGTTGTTTGGAAATCCGCTGCCGTTGAGAAGATCTGGCTTCTTTTGGTTGGGATAGTTGTGTTCCTCTCTAGAATCTTAGTGAAGACGCCGCCTAAGGTTTCGACGCCTAGAGATAATGGTGTCACATCTAGGAGCAGCAGATCCTTTACCTCTCCAGCTAAGACGCCACCTTGGATAGCAGCGCCCACTGCGACACATTCCATCGGGTCTACCCCTCGCTCAGCACGTTTACCCATCAAATTCTCTACGAACTTTCGTACCAAGGGCATTCTTGTTTGGCCGCCGATGAGGATGATCTTGTCTATATCCTTTGGATTGAGCTTTGCGTCTTGAAGCGTTCGCATTATCGGCTCTTTGATCTTTTGAACGATGGGTTGCGTCAGTTGCTCGAGCTTTGCCCTATTCAGCGAGATGTGTAGATGTTTGGGTCCGCTTTTATCAGAGGCGATGAAGGGTAGGTCTATGTCCGTAGTCGTCAGCGTGGAAAGCTCTATCTTCGCTTTCTCAGCCGCCTCTCTGAGTCTTCGCATGGCCATCTTGTCGCCACCGAGATCGATGCCCGTCTGATCACGAAACTCTTTGAGGAGATGCTGAACAACGGCGTTGTCTAGGTCGGTTCCGCCAAGTTGGGTATCGCCGCTCGTTCCTAGTACCTCGAAGACCCCGCCGCCGAAGTCCATCATGGTGGTGTCGTTGGTTCCCCCTCCGAAGCTGAAGACCATGATCTTCATCTCTTTCTCCAGCTTGTCGAGGCCATACGCTAGAGAAGCAGCTGTCGGCTCATTAATTATCCTTGAGATGTCGAAACCTGCGATCTCACCAGCATCCTTGGTAGCTTGTCTCTGGTTGTCATTAAAATGGGCGGGAACAGTGATTATACACTTTTTCAGTTTCTCTCCGAGGAATGTTTCCGCATCCCTCTTTATCTTCTGTAAAATGAAGGCTGAGATTTGCTGAGGAGTATACTCTTTGCCGAATATGTTTACTTTATAGTCTGTTCCCATCTTCCTTTTGATCTCGAAAACGGTTCCATCCGGGTTTGTGACGGCTTGCCTCTTAGCAGGTTCGCCAACAAGCAACTGTCCATCCTCGGTAAAGGCAACTACCGAGGGAAACATTTTACCTGCGATGGTGGGGCCTTCTGCACTGGGTATTATGGCGGGCCTTCCAGCTTCCATGATGGCCGCTGCTGAATTGGTTGTTCCAAGATCTATTCCCAATATTCTTTCTCTGGTTTTTGTTTCACTCATTTCGTTTCACCTTCTGAATCTTCACAAGAAACCTTCACTATGCTTGGTCTAAGAATCTTTCCTTTGAACATGAAGCCCTTCCTGGCTTCTTCAAGAACGATTCCACGTTGATGGTTTTTTGTGGGTATCTCAGCTAGAATCTCATGTATTTTTGGATCGAAAGGTTTTCCAACAGTGTCGAGTCTCACTAATCCTTCTTTTTCTAATAGATTATTCAGCTTTTTATCAACCATCTTTATTCCATCTAGGAGAGCGTCTTTGTTCTCTGTTGTTTCTGCTACTGAAATCGCGTTCTCAAGATCGTCCATAATCTCGATAAGGCTTGCAACCAACTTTTCATTGCTTCTTTGGATTGCCTCTTTAACCTCTTTTTCCAGACGTTTCTTGTAATTCTCAAAGTCTGCCTGCAAATATTTGAGGCGATTTAAATATTCTTTGGTTTTCTCCTGTTCCGTCCCCAATTTCTCCTCAAGTTTCTTCACTTTTTCCTCAAAATCTTTCTTCTTTGAAGATCCTTCCGAGGAAATTTGTCTCTCTTTAATTGTCGTCTTTTGTTTCTTCTTCAATATTTTCAACTCGTATATCGAGATCCCTTTTGAGTCTGAGAAGTACCTGGTGCACTACAGACTCTCTCAGGTTCAGTGATTCAGAGATACTTTTTATATTAATAATATGTTTTTTCAGTGTGAATAAGTATTCGTCGCATATTAGGGTTCTCAAATGTCTCAATTATGTTCGCGGCTTCTTTCATAACTTGATTCCGGACATATAACAAGATGGATCGTTGGTTTTCTAGCGCTTCAAGCTTCTCGTCGATTTCAGCGGTTATTGCTGCGAAGGATCTAATTCTTTCAGGTTCTTCGGGGAGTTCTAAAGTTTTATCCATTCTATCTATTGGAGACGCAGAAGCTTCTGAGCTGTTCTCTCTTTTAGGTTTGGTGCGCGCGTGGGATATCTTCAGGGTTTTGCTGGTTCGAATCCGACAGGCGGCGCCAACACCGTTAGTTTAGGCTTAAATTCTTGGTTTTCGGTACTCAAATTATCATAGAAAACAGAGTTCCAATCACGTAGGTTATTGCCGCGGCAGAGGCTCCTATACCCATCATCTCAAGGCCACTCCGAATCCAGCTTCTCCTCGAAAAAATAGTTTTCATAGCTCCCACTCCAAAGAGGGTTGCCACTGTGCCGATTACGGAGGCTATCACAGCCTCCCATATGCCTATGGGAAGGATAAAAGGCAATATGGGCACCAGAGCCGCTAGGCCGAAGGATACTCCACACAAAACACCAGCCTTGACTGGATTCCCAAGCTCTTCAGGCGCGAGGCCCAGCTCTTCAAGTGTGCTTACTTGCAAAGGCAACTCTTTTTCTTTGGTGATTCTGTCAACGATGGCCTCAGCTTCTCCCCTCTTGAAACCTTCTGACTCATAAAACCTCGTCAGCTGCTCCCTCTCCTCTTCAGGAGTTTTTCCCTTCTTAACTTGTTTCCTCTGGCTTTCCCTCTCCAAAACCTCCAGCTCAGACTTGGATGACTGGTAGGAGCCGACGGCCATGGAAATGGTTCCGGCGAAGAGTTCAGCTACTCCTGATAATAGAACGATAGAGGGATTTGTGATGGCTCCCACAACTCCGGCGACGAAGGCTAAGGTTGACACCAGCCCGTCATTGGCTCCAAAAATCATATCCCTCACCCCTCCGCCGCCCCGTATTTCCCAGGACTCCATACCCAGCACTTCCGTCTTCATCCTTTCCAGATGTAGTCTTTCATCAGAAGCCGTTCTACTCCATGCCTCCGAAGTTGCCGCATCCCTAATGTTTTCTGCCTGAAAGGCTAAATCGCGGATGCCCTCTTCCTCGCCAACTACGGCCCACTCAAAGAAGCCTTTCGTGCCCAAGATCCGCATCATGAAGCCTACCTTCCAATTTGTGACGAACGCCTTGGTTGTCCTTTCGCGTTTGTCTCCTAATTCCTTGATTCTTTCAAACCAGAATTCGGCGTGGCTTGCCTCGTCGGAGCTGATCCTTAGTAGGAGTTGCTTAATCCTTTCGTCCTTAGCCTTTTTAGCAAGAATCCCGTATCCCTTAGCTTGCATGAACTTGTATCCATGAATTTTCTTCGCTGCATCAAGAAGCTTTTTTCTTTCCACATTCATCACTTCATTTGTTGACATCTTCTTTATATAACTCCTATGAACAGCTTTTAAAAATATTAAGTGCCAACTATACATAAGAGTATATAGGACCGTTCAAAGGTGTTTGAAATGGTGGAGGATTACGTTCCAACAGGCATTCCTGGAGTGGATAAAATTCTTGTGGGAAAGGGAATTCCAAGGGGTCATACGATTCTGGTAAGCGGTGGACCTGGAAGTGGAAAAACAACATTTTCAATACAGTTTCTATACACAGGGGCAACTCAATACAACGAAGGAGGCGTGTATGTTACGCTTGATGAAGAACCGGGTGACATAAGGAAAAACATGTTGAAGTACGGGTGGGACTTGAAGAAGCTGGAAGAAGAGAAGAGACTTGTTTTCATCAACGTTTCGCCGGTCCGTGTTGCACCTTCTGAGAGCGGTGGTCTGATCCAGATAGGGATGAAGGAGTTCAGGCTGATAAAATTGCTTGAAGCGATTAAGCAAGGCGTCGAGGAGGTGAACGCCAAGAGGGTGATCGTGGATCCCTTGACAATCTTCACACTCCAGTATCCGAATGAGATTGAGCGCATATACGCCATGAGAGACCTGATGAGGGACCTGAAAAAGACAGGCTGTACAAACCTACTGATCTCTGAGTTGAGGGGCACGGGAATGGAGCGAGAGCACCAGTTCGAGGAGTATCTAGCCCAAGGAGTTGTTCTCCTTCGCACCTTCCTCAAGGGCAGTAGATTGCTTCGGGTGTTCCAAGTGGAGAAGATGCGTGGGTTAGCCATCGACAATCAGCCTAGACCCTACGACATATCAAGCAAGGGCA
>SMTZ1_10018685_pt1 | contig 15367 bp, 14 predicted proteins | sample DeeMarSWOR136_30_FD_25667 | JGI IMG/M metagenome (IMG submission 25667)
TCACACTCGTAGGTTGACCAAATTGAATAGATCTCCCCCGATCTCAGCCGTTCCAGCTGCATCGGGTCTTTACGGTCAATCGGGGTCAGGCTCTTGCCAAAGTGCTGCTCCTGCAGGTCACGGCAGCGGAGGAGGCCGTTGGTGCGTTCCATAAACCGCCCCCGGAGTTCCGCTGAGTATGCCTGGGCCAGGGTAAAAGCGCTGTGCCCCTTGGAGCGGGGGCCGCCCATCTCGGTGAAGTCAACTCTGCCAAATTCGAGACCAATGGCGGCAATGCCGCCGACCAGGGCGCAGCAGATTTCAGTACCGCCAAAGCCGCCGCTTAGGGTGCTCATGGCGATGACTGTTTCCCGGCTCCCCAGGCCTAGATGGAGCGCTAGGGGGTAGAGAGAGGTCTGACCGCAGGACCGGTATTTGAGCTGCATTTCCCGGGCATCACGAACAACCCTTCTTATTATGGCTTCGTCATCGGTTTCGTCCTGGCTCAAAAACAGCCAGTCCTTGCGGTGCTGTTCGTCCTTGAAGGCATCCGAGAGATGGTCCATTCGCTTTCCGTATACCATTTGCCGGCCCTCCTCCGTAGCGGGCATTTATTAGTATGTTGGTAGTATTATACTTAATACCCTTAACAGACTGCAATATAATATGCGTGGTTAGCGTTTGACCCCTCAAGAATGCGAACGATATAATCTCCCTGTAGCGGGCCAGGGTTCAGGAGTGTTTTTGCATGGTAAAGGTTGCTTTAGACAGTATGGGTTGCAAGCTAAATCAGGCGGAGATAGAGCTCCTCGCCCGAAGACTGGCTCAAGCCGGATATGAACTGGTATCTCCAGACACTAAGACTGACATCTATATCCTCAATACCTGCACGGTCACCCATATCGCCGACCGTAAATCCCGCCACATACTGAGGCAGGCACGCCGGCGGAACCCTGAGGCGCTGGTGGTGGCTACTGGCTGCTATGCCGAGCGGGCGCCCCAGGAGCTAGCTAGGGTTAATGGGATTAACTTGGTTCTGGGTAAAGGTGACAAGTGGCGCTTTCCACAGCTATTGGGAGAAGCCGCTTTGCCGGGCAGGCTGCTTCTTGGGCAGGGAGAGGTACCCAGCCGATACGGAGATTTCCGCACCCGGGCCTTTATCAAGGTTCAGGATGGCTGTAACCATGCTTGTGCTTATTGCATTGTCCCTCTGGTGCGCGGCCGGGAGCTGAGCCTGGCGGCTAACGAGATAGTTAGCGAGGTTAGGGAACGGGTAGCTCAGGGTTATCGGGAGGTAGTCTTGACCGGGGTCAGGATTGGCATCTATGGCGATAACGGGGTCGGCTTAGAGGGCCTACTTAAGCACATCCTTGGAAAAACCGGAGTGGAGAGGTTGAGGCTATCCTCCCTCCAGCCCCAGGAGATTTCCCCGGAGCTTCTCGGTCTCTTCGGTGACGGGCGGCTCTGTCCTCATTTTCACCTGTGCCTTCAGAGCGGTAGCGATAGCGTGCTCCAGCGGATGAAGCGCGGCTACTCTGTGGGTGATTATGAAGAGATGGTCTCCCTAATTCTGGCTAGTGTTCCCGATGTTGCCGTCACCACCGATGTCATGGTCGGCTTCCCTGGCGAGACTGAGGCTGAGTTTGAGGAGAGCTTTAGCTTCTGCCAGAGGATGGAGTTTGCTCGCATTCACGTTTTCTCCTACTCACGCCGCAGTGGCACCGAGGCAGCTCAGTTCCCCGACCAGATAGGCGACAGGGTCAAAAAGGAGCGCAGCCAGAAAATGCTCAGGCTGGCTGAGGAGAGCGCCAGTAGCTTCCGCCAGCGCTTTTTGGGTAGAACCATGCCGGTCTTATTTGAGCAGCGCTCAAACGGTGTCTGGTCGGGACTTAACGGTAACTATATCAAGGTGTATACTAGAAGTGGTGAGGACTTAGCCAACAAGCTCCTACTGGTGAGGCTGGTAAAGCTATATAAGGATGGTGTGTGGGGAGAGATATAGCAGAAGCTTTTGTCTATTATGAATGCCGTTAACGATAAAGAGTTCAGTAAGCGATCTATTCAGAATATTATGGATATTTTTATATCGCCTGAAGTAAGAAGGCGTCGAAATGCAGGTGAGCTTCCCAAGCCGTTAGATTTACTTGCAGCTCAAGTAATATTATTCCCTGACGAACGTAAGTCTCTAGTTCGTATAAATTGGGAAGTTAGAGCGATAGAGAAAGTTAAATATAAGTCTGGCATAACAAAGAAGAAGGGCGACAAAATATATGACAACGAGATAGAAGGCATAGAGGATGTTAAATTGGGTCCAGGTGACGACCCAGACTGCGGACACATATTCCTTTACCGTTTAGGTGGTGGTATATTCCTATATTTCGACTTTCGTCGTGATAATGCACTAGCTACCCAGCATGTTGAAAGAGCAAGAGAGTTCCACCACGTGACAGATTATTCATTAAGAAAAGGAAATCTGGCTGCTTTTGTTGATAACGCTTTTAGTGCTGCCGAGTTATCAGCCAAGGCTGTGCTATTGGTGATGTATGACTATAAGCCTAGCCTGAGAGTGAAAGCAAAACATGCCGCTATCCATGCTAGATATAACAGATTTGCCAACCTTGGTAATGTGATGCCTGAATATAAGAAGACTTTTAACAGCCTCTCGGAACTTCCAGAGGCAGCGAGATATTTGAAGCGTCCATTAAGTATTACCGAAGAGGAAGCCTATAGAATGCTAGATGTTGTTGGGAAGATGATTGAGGATGCTAAATCGCGGATTCGCTAACCTCTTTATATCTCACTTCCCCAGGTTTAATTTGCCTTATTCTTTTTTACTTTCCTCAGCGGCTTCCTCACTTTGCAGGGGACTTTCACTTGGCATTGATTCCTTCTACCCCATCTCCATCCCCAAGACCACCGAGGTCTCAATCTGGCGCTGGGGGATTTTCCAGTAGGTCTTTAGGAGCTCGTCCTTATTGGGCATTAGCCTGAAGTCGTGCTTCTGATAGAGGGCGATTGCCCAGTGGGCATCAGCCCAGGTTCCCACCAGGAGGCGAGGGGTCTTACATAACCTCTTCATGTTATCTATCAGGCGGCTGGCGATACCCTGTCGCTGCCACTGGGGTAGGACGTAGGCATGGCGGATGAGGGTGACATCCTTAATCGGCTGAAACCCGATTACCCCGATCAGTTCACCCCGCTCCTCCCAGCCGAAGAAGGTCATCTCAGCTAGCTCCCGCTCGAGCTCATCGATTGGTATATAGGGTTCACGGTAGCAGTCGACTGGGATGACCCCTTGGTAGGCTTTGGCAGCCTCATTAATGATGAAATATATTCTCTCGGTATCAGCGGGCTGGCAAATACGTATCATAAGTAAATATTTTACGAGAATTAGAGAGGTGAATACAAATGGGGGTTTGTTAGCCAGCGAGAAAAGGTTGTATGCTATAGGCGGGTAACATCGGAATTCGGGGGGTATTATGATTGTTGAGATGAGAGCCGGTAGCACCCAGGCGGAGCTTGGTGACGTTGTTGAGCGAGCTAAATCACTGGGGCTCAAGGTTCAGTTGAACGTAGGGACTGACCGAACCGTAGTGGCCATACTGGGCAGCAATACTGGGCAGCTTGCCACCGACATCTTTGCTGTGCTCCCCGGAGTCGAGAGCGTAACCCGGATTATGAAACCGTATAAGCTCGCCTCCCGTGAGTTTAAGCCGGCTGACAGCCTGGTTTCCATTGACGGGATTGAGGTTGGCGGCCAGCGTGTGGTAGTTATGGCTGGCCCGTGTGCTGTGGAAAGCGAAAAACAGCTTATGGAGTCGGCTAGGCTGGTGAAGGAGGCTGGTGCCGCAATCCTGCGTGGTGGTGCCTTTAAGCCGCGTACTTCCCCTTTCAGCTTTCAGGGTCTGGAGAAAGCTGGCTTGGAGTTACTGGCTCAGGCGAGGAAGCAGTTTGGCATTCCGGTGGTCACCGAGGTAGTCGACCCTCATGATGTCATGCCGACATTCTGCAGGTCGGCTCACGGAATATGCAGAACTTTGCCCTGTTGAACAGCATTGGTCGGAGCCAGTGTCCGGTGGTTCTCAAGCGAGGCTTTTCCTGCACCGTTACCGAATGGCTTACTGCAGCTGATTACCTGCTGGCTCACGGTAACGACCAGGTTATCCTGTGTGAAAGAGGCATCAGGACATTTGAGGATAGCACTCGCTTCTCTCTGGATATTTGCTCTTTACCCGTAATTAAGCACTTTAGCCACCTGCCAGTGATTGTTGACCCGAGCCATGCAGCCGGTCACTCCTCGTTGGTACCGGCGCTGGCTAAGGCTGCGGTGGCGGCTGGGGCTGATGGACTGCTTATTGAAGTCCATCCCAACCCTAAAGAGGCCCTGGTAGATGGTACCCAGTCTCTTACCCCGCCAGGCTTCGCTAGGTTGATGGAGGAGCTTAGCTTAGTGGCTCAAGCCGTGGGTAGATGCGTCTAGCCGTGAGTTTTGAACCATTAAGGGCTATTTCCTCACAAAGGGTGAGATTACCTTTGTTCGCTGTGTGGTATCACGACTTAAGTTCTTTAAGGTTCTCGTAGAGCTTGAGTGACTCTGGGTTGGCGAGGGCAGCTATATTGGGGACAGGCTCGTGGTGGATTACATTCCGCACCGCCTTTTCTACCTTCTTGCCGCTGCGGGTGTAGGGTATATCGCTAACGGAGATAATTTTAGCGGGAACATGGCGTGGCGTGGCGTTTTTTCTGATGGCGGATTTTATCTTGTTTACTAGGTCCTCGGTTAGTTCTATCCCTTCGGCTAGTTTGACAAACAGGACGATGCGAACATCGCCTTCCCAATCTTGTCCCGCGACCACACTATCCGTAACCTCGCTCAGGGTCTCTACCTGACGGTAAATCTCAGCGGTACCAATTCTCACCCCGGCTGGCTTGAGAACATTATCAGAGCGCCCGTAGATGATGACCCCGGTATCAGTAATTTCAATATAGTCTCCGTGAGTCCATACGCCGGGGTAGTCATCAAAGTAGGCGCGGTGATACTTCTTTTTGTCCGGGTCATTCCAGAAGTAGAGTGGCATGGAGGGGTAGGGGGTGGTGACCACCAGCTCACCCTTCTGGTTAAGGACTGGCCTACCGTCAGGGTCATAGCACTTTACGTCTACCCCCAGGCTGAGCCCTTGGAGTTCCCCGGCGTAGACGGGACCAATGGGATTCCCCCCCAGAAAGAGTCCGTTAATGTCGGTGCCTCCGGAAATAGAGGCTAAAAGCAGATCCGATTTAATATGCCGGTAGACAAACTCAAAGCTCTCTACAGAAAGGGGTGAGCCCGTGGAGGTGATTGTCTTAAGGCTACCGAGTTCATATTCCTTCCCTGGCTTAAGGCGATGCTTTTCCAGTTCAGCGAGGTATCGGGCACTGGTCCCGAATATGGTTATCTTTTCATCTTGGGTTAGTCGCCACGGTGCCCCGGCATCGGGATAGAAAGGATTACCATCAAAGAGTACAACCGTTGCTCCCAGAGCGAGGCTGCTTAACAGCCAGGTCCACATCATCCAGCTCAGGGTAGTAAAGTAGATGATAGTGTCTTCCCGCTTAATATCGATCTGAAGCATTAGCTCTTTCAGATGCACGGCCAGAATCCCGGCGATTCCCTGTACGATGCACTTGGGCAGCCCGGTTGTTCCCGAGGTGTACATGATGTATAAGGGGTGGTCGGGGGGGAGTTGGGCAAACTGGATTTCAAGCCCGGTTTCCTTAGTTAGGAAGTCCTGGTAGTGAACTGAATTGGGAAGCTGGCTAATATCTGGCTCCCTTTCGATATAGGGGATAACCACTACCTTCTGAATAGATGGTATCTTCTTCAAGATGCCAGCCACTCGTTCCAGGGAATCAAATTTCTTCCCGTTGTAGAAGTAGCCATCGGCAGTGAAGAGAACCTTGGGCTCAATTTGCCCAAAACGGTCCAGAATCCCTTGAGTGCCAAAGTCTGGTGAGCAGGATGACCAGGTAGCGCCGAGGCTGGTAGCGGCCAGCATGGCAATAACGGCCTCCGTCATATTGGGTAGGAACCCGGCTACCCGGTCCCCTGGCTTGACTCCGAGCTCACACAGAGACTTGGCTAGACGGGCTACCTGCTCGTAGAGTTCGGCATAGGTAGTTCTGGCGGCATTACGCCCCTCGCTCTTAAAGATGAGGGCGGGGTGATGGTCACGATAGCGGAGCAGGTTCTCAGCGAAGTTGAGACGGGCGCCGGTAAACCATTTGGCGTCCATCATCCGCTTCCCCGGCATCAGAACACGGTCATAGGTCTTAGAGGCTCTAATCCCGGTAAACTCCCACACCAGCGCCCAAAAGTAAGCCAGGTTATTTATGGCCCAGTCATTAAGTTCGTTATAGGTGGTGAGCTTTGTCCCGTATCGCTCGTTAACCAGAGTGATGAAACGGGTAAGATGAGCCTTTTTCTTACGTCCCTCCGACGGTTCCCATAGGGGAGCCTTCATGTTATCCTTCTCTCCTTAATCCGATTATGGTATTTTTAGCGCCCTTCATCTGTGTGAAAAACTGGATGGGTGAGGTTGAGAGTTAAAAAGTGCCTGAGGCTAAACTATCGACGCTACCCCGATCTTACTCGAGAGCATCCAGTGAGGCTTGCGTTTGTTAATTATAGGGTGCTGGGCAGCAGGTTTGCAACGCCCTAATCCGTGGGTCGACGGATACTTAGAGGATGGGGATGTTACTTCCGACTAGTGGCTATAGCGAGGCGATTGGGGAAATGGTAGAATAACTTACTGTTGCTGATGGATGAGAGAGGGTAGATCTCTATCGCTTAAACAATCGGATGCAGGTTTTAACAGACTTCAAGGAGGTTATAGCATGACAACAGGCGAAGAGCGCATGAAAAGGGCCAAGAGAAAAGCACTTGAGTATGACGTACGTTACTCTGGTTGTTCACAGAGTGTTTTGGGGGCTCTCCAGGAAGAGTTTGGTATCGGAAACAGGGAATCGTTCAAAGCAAGTACTGTGCTCTCCGGGGGGATTGTTCGCCAGGGGGAGACTTGTGGGGCTATAATAGGTGCCCTCTCAGCGTTAGGTTTGGTTATAGGACGTAACCGCATCGAAGATACCGAAGCCTATCGAGCGATGATAGATCCTTCAACGGAACTACGTGCTAGATTTATGAAAGAAATCAAAAAGCAGTTTGAACTCAGCGAAGACTTAGAAGACACACTATGTCGTCATATTCAGGAGAGAGTTTTCGGTCGGTCTTTTAATCTAGCAAGTGAAAAGGACTTCCAGGCCTTCTTGGATGCCGGTGGTCATAGCGAGTTTGGGTGTCCTAAGGTGTGTGGAATAGCTGCTGAAGTCGCTGCTGAAAAAATATTAGAGCTTATCTGAATACCTCGAACACCGTCCACCTTTAGCTTAGCCTCGGTAACCAGCAAAGCCTCGTCAGCAGTCAAATACAGCACCGCATAGGCTATATCCCGTGGAGTAGCTAGGCCTGCCTGAGGGAATGGTGGCGATGGGCCTTTTGCTTTCCTATTAAACGATAATCAAACAAGTGGCTGGTAGTGGTGACCGCTATTTTACTATCTCACCAGGCATTTATCCAAATCTGCCTGACATCCTCTAGCGTGAATTGCTTTGAGTTAACCTCGAGAAGCCGAGTGATGTCCATGGTGGCGATCGCCATTCCTTCAAGGGCGTCTCGGGGCACCCCTAGCTCTCGCAGGTGTAGAGGAATACCAACATCTGCTATCAGGCTCTTAACTGCGGCCACGCCTTGTTGCGCGGCTTCCTGGTGAGAAAGCCCTGGCGTCTTCACCCCCAGCATCTGAGCGATGATAGCGTATTTATGAAGATTAGCTTCCAGGCTGGCCTGCGTGACATAGGGCAGTAAAATGCTATTGGCTACCCCGTGAGGCACGTGAAAGCGTGAGCCTAGCGGATAGGCAAGGGCGTGTACCGCCGCGACGCTGGTATTGGCGAAGGTGATACCAGCCAGCAGTGCTCCTTCGGCCATGCGATTACGTGCCTCCCTGTCGGCGCCATTTTTGACTGCGGTTCGGAGGTTACCTGAGATGAGTCTCATTGCTTCCAGGGCTAGGGCATCGCAGAAGTTGTTGGCTTTCTTGCAGGTATAGCCTTCAATGGCATGGGTGAGAGCGTCTATTCCGGTGGCCGCTGTAATCTGGGGTGGGCAGCGGTAGGTAAAGGTGGGGTCTATAATGGCCACTCGGGCGAGTAGGTGAGTGCTTATCATGGCTAGTTTAAGCCCCTTTTCTGGGTCGCCAAAGACGGCGTGCTTGGTTGCCTCACTACCGGTTCCCGCCGTGGTCGGTATGGTGAAGAAGGGGATTCCTGGACCGGGGACGTTATCGGTGCCGGTATAATCTTCACCCCTGCCGCCGTGAGCTAGGAGAATAGAGAGCCCCTTGGTGGTATCTAGGCTTGAGCCACCACCAACACCTACCAAGAGGTCGTAGCTTTCCTTATGAAGTTCCCCGGCGATAGCATTTAGCCGGGGTAGAGTGGGTTCCGGCTCTGCCTCGGAAAAAATGTCCACTGGGATATTAGCCTGTGACAGCAGCCGCTTTACTGGGTCAACCAGCCCTGCCTGGTGAACTCCGGCATCGGTAACAATGAGAGCACGCTTGACACCCAGCTGGCGAGCCTCATCCTTGATTAGATTGACTGAGCCTACCCCGAAGCAGACCTTCCCCGGTAGCGTAACCTGATAAGTATCCATAGATGTAATCCGGCTGTCATAAGGCTTCTGGGTGGCAAAGCTGTCTTTATGGTTGTCAGGTCTGCTCTCAACTAGTTAGTATTGAGTCGTGTGTTAGTAAAGGGGTTGCAAAGTGACTAATTTGAGGCTAAAATGAGACGCTTTGAAGATTAAGCCGATTCGCCATATTGGAGGTAAATGTAATGCTAAGATCGTGGAAATCAGTAACGGCGGGTGTCCTGAGCATAATTTCTGGGATAATAGGTATCGGTGGGGGTGCAATTGTTAGCCTTATGGGTGATTTTGTCAGTGAGTCGGGAGGCATATTTGGGTTTGAGCCGTTTGGTGTCCCCACGATTATTCTCGGGATAGTGGCCGTTGTGGGCGGTATCTTTGCCTTAAGAAGGAGGGTGTGGTGGCTGGCGGTTATCGGTGCTATCTTTGCCATGCCCTGTATGCCAGTTTTAGGAACACTGTCGATTATCTTTGTTACCCTGGCGGACCAGGAATTTGTATCACCTTCAAAAAGCGTAGCTGAGAGTGAATAGCGGCTGGAGTGAAATTTGGGGTAAAGACCTATTGCACACGGTTTAGAAATGGTGTAAAGTAGCGCCAGACTATTTAGAGAAGGAGGTAGTTCTGATGGAGCGAACATGGAAACCAACCGCAGCTGGTGTCCTGAGCATAATTTCTGGGTGTATTGAGATTTGGTGGGGCGTAATGGCAGCGTTTTTCGGTAACTGGATGGGAAGGTTTGGGGCTGGATTGGGTGAGTGGGGTGAGATGTGGGGTCCTTGGGCGGGTGAGATGACGCCTATGTTTCCCGATATTATGGGTATGATTTCAACTGCTGCGCTGATAATCGGTATTGTATTAATTGTCTTCGGGATTATCGCCCTGGTCGGTGGTGTTCATGCGATAAGGAGGAGGAGGTGGGGGTTAGCACTCGCTGGGGGTATTCTATCCTTCCCCTTCATACCCTTCGGAGCAATATTGGGACTGTTGGCAATTATCTTTGTCTCTCTGGGCAAGGGAGAATTTGAATAGCCTGCTAAAGAGGCTATAGCTACTGGATTAGTGGCTAATAAATACTGAAGTCTTGAAGGGTCTTGGGTATAGCTCTACACATCATTGCGGTGAGGCTCAGGATTGTGCTTGGTTTAGAAGGGGGTGGGTAGTCCCACCCCCTCTATCTTTATCGTCTTTGAGTCAGCGAGCACTTGTCGCGCTGAAATAAGCCGGTTTAGCATTGCGGTGGGCTATGAAGGATAAGCTGTCTTTCATGTCCCATTCAGTAGACTGCGTACGGTAGTTTTGGTGAGGCACCTGTGATAAAATAACGGCATGCCCGATGAGATACGCTGTGCCTTCTGGAGGCAAGACAAGTAGACCAGGCGTTGCGTTAAGTCCTTAGTTCGGCTAACGTTTTTGAATTGTAGTTCCTAGCCCTGACTTTAGGGGGAGTGCCGGAATTGGCAGACGGGCGCGGCTTAGGACCGCGTGCCGCAAGGCGTGGGGGTTCGAGTCCCCCCTTCCCCACCAGGGGTGACCATAGGCAGAGCTCCCTTAGTGATGAAGTATAGCTTAATGGTGTGCGTAGAGAATGTGACAGACAGTACAATCTGTGAGGTCGGTTGGTTGTGTGTGGCATAGTGTAGGCGCTATGTCACAGTCTTATGACTTGACTGTCTTTATACGATAGCAATCTCATGGTTGGTAAGCTGGTAGAACCCATAGCCTATGTGGACTATGCGCGTCTGAGGTTCCGGATAATCTCCCCGAGGTTTGGTCTTTTACCATACATAAGCATATAAGTCCTAAGAAGCTTCGAGGAGAGCACCAGCCCACCAAAGATACACGAGGCCAACACAGCCATGCTAGCGGCTAGTTGCCAGCCGGGGACGCCAGTCAGGCCAAGCCGCAATATTACCAGCACCGGTGCCGAAAAGGGGAAAATGCTGAGAACAACCCAGGCTGGGCTGTTTGGGAAGGCCATAATTGCCGATAAGAGCCAGAATGGCGCGATTGACCACAAGGTAAATATCGAGGCCAAGGTTTGTGCCTCACGGACACTACTGCTGACGGCGGCGACACCAACCGAAAGCACGGCAAATAAGAGGTAGCCCAGAATGAAATAAACTACGGCTAGGCCGAGAAGCACCGCCGGTATTTGTATCGTGCTAATGAGACCACCGATGGATGAGGAGGCCAGGATCAACAGGAGCGGGGTAACGGCCACCCAGATGGCTACCTGCATAAGACCAGCGGTACCGATTCCTAAGACCTTGCCGTTGATCAGTTGCCGGGTCGAAACTGAGGATAACAGTATCTCCATCAGGCGGTTTTCTTTCTCTGCACCAAGCCCCTGCAACAGATAGGCTGATGAGAAGGCCAGAGACGCCGCCAGCAGAGCGCCAAAAATGCCGGGGATGACCAAGTTCGCGTATCCGCCTTGCTGCGGAGCCACGGTTCCGGTGGCGGTAAGCGTGGTGGTAACCAGTTTTAAGGGTTCCTCAATCCTGGCGGCAGTGGCCTTGGGCACCTTCTCCGCCAGAAGGTTACTTGAAGTGAAATTCTTAATTGCCGTCGTAGTGGCTGTGGGCGGTCCGAGCTCTCGCTGGGTAGTATAACGCCTGATTACTCCCGTCGAGATAAAATCCGACGGAATGACGAAGTATTCCTTAATATCCTCGCTAACCAGGGCCTCAGTGGCGGCTTCGTGAGTATAAAAGGGGACCAGGGTGATGTTTCCCTGGGTGGTAAACTGGTCGAACCCTCCGACTTCATCGACATATCCGATTTTAGTTACCTCTGCGGGTGGTTTAGTGATTCCCGATACGATGCCATAGATCCCTATGCCCAGGAGAATCAGCAGAGGCGGGATAATGGTCAGGACAATAAACCCTTTCCTCTTTATCGTGTGTCGGAACTCGTGCCTGAATATCAAGAGTGTCTTATTCATGGTTCTGACCTACCACCTTGAGGAATATCTCGTTTAGTGAAGGCGTGGCTACCTCGAATCGATTAATTACTATGCCGATGCTAACCAATCGTTTCAGCACTTGCTTAGGCGTTGTATTTCCGTCGAGGATAAGCTCAACGTAGCCTTTATGGGTCCGCTTCTCGATAACTCCCGGTACTTGTCCCAAGTCACCTTCAGAATCAACAATAACTGAGTTGCTTCTATAACTGGACTTAATTTCTTTGAGCTTCCCGTAGAGAACTGAGCGTCCCTGGTTTATCATCAATATACGGTCGCAGAGCTCCTCTATTTCGTTCATCTGGTGGGTACTCAGGATTACGGTTTTGCCTTTGCCCCTCAAGTCAATAAGTATTCTCTTCAGCAAATCGGTGTTAACGGGGTCAAGCCCAGCGAAGGGTTCATCAAGAACAACCACTTCCGGGTTATGAATAATAGTAACGATGAACTGGATAATCTGCCCCATGCCCCGGCTCAACTCCTCAATCTTCTTTCCTTTATAGGGCAGCATGCCGGTATGGTTGAGCAGCTCATCAGCTTTTTCCTCGGCCGAGTACCTGTCCATACCCTTGAGCGAGGCAAGGTAGATGATAGAGTCGATGACAGTCAGCTTCCTGTATAGTCCTCTTTCCTCAGGTAAGTAACCAAGCCTATTCTTACTGGCTTCAGTCAGCTTCTCACCGAGAATCGTTACCTCGCCCGAGTCTGGCTTGATTATGTCCATCATTATCCTGATAGTGGTGGTCTTGCCGGCACCGTTAGGCCCGATTAGACCGAATATCTCACCTTGGGCAACAGAGAAAGAAAGGTCGCTAACCGCGACCTTATCCGCGTAGGACTTGACGACATTGCTTACTTCCACTACGGGCATGGTGGTAACTCTCTCGGGTTCCTATTATAGCACACTGGCACAGCAGCGAGGTGTAAACAAAGGTGGGCTGAGGAATAAAGAGCATCAACCCTAGGAAGCCTTGTGACCTGTCCTGGCTCTAAATGCTAGAGAAGATGGCTTGTCTTCACCATCGGGGAACTCTATACTCACTGCCGTCCCAATCTGGATACTGTCTGGCCTTTGTGTATCCAGTCCGACTATCAGAGCACAGACTCGTGGTCCTTCATCTAGCTCCACAATACCGCAGCAGTAGTGCCGATTCCTGTCGTAGCCTTGAGAGATCATTGAGTTAGTCCCGACAGCTATAGTGGTGAAGCTTAGCAACTTGCCTTTCCCTGTCAAAGATACCCACTCTAGCGCAGCGCTCCGACACTGGAAACAGACCTGGCGTGGGGGCAAATACACAGCCCCGCATCCTTTACATCTGGTTCCCATAAGTCTCTTGTCACGAAGAGCCTGGTAAAACGAGGCGCTGGTAAACTCCATTTCAGTCACCATTATTATCTCCTCTCATAGATATGCACGAGGCAGCTAGCTCCGTGGGCACCGACGTTGTGTGTCAGAGTAAGATTAAGCTCTCGGTTCTTAATCTGTCTAGCTCCAGCTACACCCCGCATCTGATGCCAAACCTCAACCGTCTGAGCAATGCCGCTGGCACCAACGGGGTGCCCCTTAGCCTTTAGTCCCCCGGATGGGTTGACCGGTTTCGGGCCCTGTAGGGCAGTTAGTCCTTTTTCTGCTGCCTTGGCCCCCTCTCCTGGTTCAAAAAGGCCCAGGTCTTCAGTGGCTATGATTTCGGCAATGGTAAAGCAGTCGTGTACCTCAGCCATCTGGATATCCTCAGGGTGAACTCCCGCCATCTCATAGGCCTGCCGTGCCGCCTCTTTGGCGCCAGCTAACGTTGTCAAATCCCTTCGGCCACTTAACGAATAATCGCTTGCCTGCCCTGAGCCGACAACATAAATTGGTGTGTCGGTGAAACTCTTAGCAAAATGCTCTGCCACCAGAAGGACGCAAGCCGCGCCATCGGTTATCGGCGAGCAGTCAAACAATCTCAACGGCCAAGCGACAACAGGGTTAGCTTGGGGGTCTTTCAGAAAATCCATCTCGGTGCGCCAATTGGGAACAGGTTGCCCTTTCTCCTTCATCTTGGCCAGTCGGTTGGTCATGATGTCGCTAATGGTGCAATAAAACTGAGCTATGGGGTTAAGCGCTCCATTCTGATGGTTCTTCATGGCAACCGCCATAAGCTGTTCTTCAGTAAGCCCATACTTGTGCTGGTAGGCGGTAGCCAGCAGGGCGTAAGCTCCCGGGAAAGTGATGCCAGTGCATGCCTCATAGGGTGCATCTGCGAAAGCGGCTAGAACCTCGGTGACCTCAGAAGTCGGCAGGTTGGTCATCTTCTCTACACCACCGACGAGAACGATATCGTATGTTCCGGAAGCAATGCCAATAATGCCTTCACGGAGCGCTAGGCCGCCGCTGGCGCAGGCGCTTTCAACCCTTGTGGCTGGTCGGTTGACCAGACCAACCTGATCAGCGATAATTGGTGCCAAATGTGCCTGCCCTTCAAAGGACAGCGGAGCGGCACTGCCCACATATAAAGCCTCGATATCCTTAGTCTCAATTCCTCGGTCTACCGAGCCCAGCATCGCAAGAAATGCTTCGGTAAAGAGCTCTCGCCCCAGCTTATCTGGAAAAGCCCCAAACTTGGAAGAGCCCACCCCCACTATGGCAGCCATTCTGTTCATTTTGTGAGTCATGCTTTCCTCTATTCCTTTTTAGTATTCTGTGCCATCATTGATAGTAGTGGCTTAACCGAGGCGAAATGACCATCGTCAGTAACAATTGTCTGACCCATTATATAGCTTGACGCCTCTGAAGCCAAAAATATGGCGTTGCTGGTAATCTACTCAGGTTCCGCGATGTGACCTTCTGTTACCTTGTCAGTGGCTGAGCTGATATTTAACAGTATCCAAGAGCCAGTGGCTATCCCTGGTGATAGTCCTGCTATCTCTTAGACGTATTCTTCTGGTGAAAATAGGCCCATTAGTCACCAAGGTGTGGTATTCACCGTTCTCACCACAGATCTCAACGTTCTTCCTCTTAAGGTACTCTACAAACGACTTATCTACTTGTCGACCTATCCAATCTTTATCGATCAGCTCAGATTTGGCACTAATGATAACCGCTTCAAACCCTTCATCGATGAAGCTGGATAATATCTGTTCTGTACTCCTGCCCCAGAGGGGCTCAATCGCCTTAATGCCTAGGTTACGGCAAACCTTCTCAACCCAATCCTTATGTTCCTCCAGGCATATATTGCCAAAGACCATCCCCTTTACACCCCCGGGAATTAGACTTTTGGCTGCGTTCTTGAAATCCTGCTCATACCCTTCCCGGGTAGTTTCTTTCTGCAAAAGAGGAATACCTATAGCCTGGCTTTGCAGTTGAATTAGCTTGGCTTCTGTGCCATGAAAGCTTACTCTGCGGAATTCTTTAGAGATGAAGTTCACGAGGTGGGAGATGCTGTATCCCTTGCGCACTGCCTCATAGTAGGCAAAACAACTATCCTTGCCGCCACTCCAGGATGCTACATAGCTCATAAGCTCATTGCTCCGCTTAACTTGAGGTTAGTTATAGTGCATTCCGATACCAATGGGACGGTACGCTTTCAAGCACAGCTTGTGAACGCGAAAGTCAGTTAATAATACATCTTACCCATGTCAATACGCTCGCCAAGACTCCGCTTATAGGGAACAAAGTGAATCGCTTCCTCCGGGCAAAC
>SMTZ1_10020932_pt1 | contig 15367 bp, 14 predicted proteins | sample DeeMarSWOR136_30_FD_25667 | JGI IMG/M metagenome (IMG submission 25667)
GATAATCCTAAAATATAGACTAAAATGATAAAAACTGCAACAAAATACTTATCATAAATACCAAAATACTTTGTTTCTACTGGTTCAAATAACGATAGAATTATAATAAAAAAAACTGCAACAATTGAAAGAATGAAATAATAATAAACATTTTTTTTATATTTCAAACCAATCTCCTGAACTTTCTTAAAACATGTTGTCCAGCCATATGTCGATATAGTGTTCGCTTAAGTTTGTTTTTTGAAAAAATACCTGCAATATTTTTACTGTATGACCCATAAAAATATTGATAACATCTCCAGAGTTCTTCCTGAACCTCTCTTCTTGTGAGGGTTTCAGTTGGCATTATTGCATGAGCCATATCATAATTTGAATAATTTTCATCCTCAATCCAACCATTTTTCATTGCATTTTTATAATACACAGTTCCTGGATATGGAGTGAGTGCAGTATAAATAGAAAAATCTGGTTCAATATCTACTGAAAATTTTCTTAATATCTCAATTGATTCATGTGTATCTCTTCTTGTACCTGTCACAAACATTGCATGCGAAAAAATATCATTATCCCTAAGAAGTTTCATTGCAATATAAGCATCCTTGTTTTTTGTTCCTTTTTTAAATTCCTTCAACGTTTCTTCAGAAGGCGTTTCAACTCCACACATAATCCAGTGTGTTCCTACATCTCTGAGCTTCTTAACAAGATCAGGATTTTTTGCAACATCATCAGTACGAGCTTGTAAAAAGAGCATCACATCTTCTTTACATTTTCTATTTCTGAGTTCTTCATAAAGTTTTTTTCCACGAATATTTATTTTAAAATGATCATCAGTAAGCCAGAGGAAAACACCACCAAATCTCTCATTTAAATGCTCTATTTCATCAGCAATACGCTTAATTGATTTTGCTCTCCAAATACCATTCCAATGCTTCCACTGTGTACAAAATGTACATCTGTGATCACAACCTCTAGATCCTTCTAGCACCATGTATCTAGTCTTTTTCCCAGCCATCATACTAAAATGATAATATTTAATGTAATCTTCAATAAGATGGTATGCGGGATAAGGTAATTTATCAAGATTTTTTATAAGAGGACGAGGAGGTGTATGAATAATTTTATTCTTATGTTTGAAAGAAAGTCCCTTTATATTTTCGAATTTTTTACCATTATTTAATGATTTAATCAATTCAACAATTGTATATTCTCCTTCACCTCTAACAATAAAATCAATTTCTGGAAAGTCATTAAGTGATTCTTCGGGTACAGATGTAAAATGTATACCACCAACAACTGTAACAATCTTGGGATTTACATTTTTTGCAATCTCAACGGTTCTTGCACACGTATAGGTATTACAAGTAAAACCTGATGTTAAAACCATTGAAGGTTCATATGATTCAATGTATCTTTCAACACCTTCCCAACTAACTTGCTCAGCTTGACAATCAAGTATCTTTATCTCAATACCAGGGAGTTCTCTTTCAATAAAAGCTGCAAGTATCAAAAGTGTTGTAGGTGGTGGACAGTATTCACCCATTACAAACCAGTAATTTCTTGGATTTTCATAGCTCCCCATTTTTATGTTAATTGCTAAACATGTTGAAATATGTTGTTATAAAAAGTTACTCTTAACAATATTTTATTTTTATCATAGCTTATTAGTATTTAAAATGAAATTTATTTAAATCAAGTTAGGTTTTATATATTGAAATTGGGGAGAAAAAAAATGGTATATTGTAGTGAATGTGGTAAGAAAAACGACGATGATGCTAAATATTGTATTAAATGTTCTGCTTTGATTACTAGAACTAGCTCTTTTGAGAAAAATATAGAGAGATTTGCCGATGAGTTTGGCAGAAAAGCTGAGCAATTTGGTAAACATGTTGAAAAAAAGGTAAAAGAATTTGTAAAATCATTGGAAGAAGAATCACACTCAGAACTAAAACATTGTTCAGACTGTAATGTGGAATGTAATTATGACGCAGAGTATTGTTGGAAATGTGGTAAAAAAATTGAATGAATAATTATTTTTGGATATTAAATAAAAGTATATTTACCATAGAAAAATTAAAATTTAGGTTATTATTATTGTTTTATATATTTGGGGGGAAAATAATATGAAAAAATACCTAAGGATACTTTCAGTTATAGGAATATTAATAATTTTTATAGGAATGAGTACAATTTCAGCTGTAAGTAATGTTTTATCTAATAATCAAGGTCAACCAACTGAGGTTTTTGTTGATGATGATTTTGATGAAACAACACCTGGATGGGGTTATGATCACTTTGACAATATTCAGGATGGTCTTAATAATGTTACAGATTATGGTACAATACATGTATTCGAAGGATTCTATGATACATTTACAGTTCAGGGAAGGTCAAATATACTAATTGAATCAGGAGATTCAGTCATGTCAATCATACAAGGAAATCAAAATGTTATAGATTACACATTAAGTCCACCTTCATTTACTAAATGTGTAATTTTTGTTGATAACTCAGAAAATATCGTTCTAAATAGATTAAATGTTCAAGGTATTGATTTAACAGGACGAAGTTATGCAGTATTTTTTAATGATTCCACAGGTTTAATAGATGAATGTAATATCTCTCCTAATCAAAGAGGAAATATGGCAAGCCTTGGTGTCCGTGCTCAACTGTATTCAGAATTATCAATTGAAAATTGCACAATTGAAAATTATGGAAGAATTGGTATTTTTGCAAGAACTGGAGCAATAATTAATATTTATAAAAATACAATAATTGGTCAGATTTATTCAGATACTGATGGGGATTATGTCTCCTATGGTATTGAAATTGAAGATTTAATCGAAGCATCAGATGCAGAAATTCGTTATAACGAAATTATAAACCATGATCATACAGGAAATCCTACATGGAGTTCTGCAGCAATTATAATTGATGCTTGGAGATACTATGATGTAACGCCTGATAAATGCTCAGCAATAGTTGAATATAACGAAATACATGGAAATATGCTTGGATTGCAGATTGTGCCAAATGAAAATATAAAAATAAATTTTAATAAAATATATAACAACCAACTATATGGAGCAGTAAGCAATCCATACTGGGATGGAACAACTTATGTTTATGTAGACTTGAATGCTTTAAATAATTGGTGGGGAGATGAATCTGGTCCATATCATCCTTCAACAAATCCTGATGGAGCTGGAAATCAAGTAACTGATTATATAATATATACTCCTTGGATAGAAGATTACCTTCCAGGTATTACAATCACTTGTCCACAAAGCAGATTTCTTTATTTTAACTTTAGAGATTTTATTGAATTTAAAATTCCTTTTATAGCCACATTAATAATAGGAAAAAATGATGTCAAAACAGAAGTATCAGATGGTCTCTTTCAGATAGAAAAAGTTGAGTTTTATGTAGATGGCAATTTAAAATTTTACAAAAATACTGAACCATATGAATGGACATGGAATGAAATCACTGCTTTCTTTCCTTATAAAATAAGTACTATCGTTTATGATACGGAAGGAAATACTGCAATTGATGAAATTAATGTATGGAAAACTCAATCCTTTAAAGAATAAATAAAGAAAACTAAGAAACCTAATAATTGTGTCAGATCATTCACGCAGTGGGATTTTACAAAAGATTTACTGTATTTTTAATGTTTTATTATATTTTAATTCACCTCATTTAAAGCAAAATAGAATAATTGGAGAAAAAAACCCATGAACATCAATAATTAATAATCAAGAATCATTGAGGGGGGAAGGTGGAGATGTTGGGGGAGGGACACAAATAAAAATAAACCCCTCAATGCTTCTTTTTCAATGGTATTTTTTCCTATATTTTTCTTCAAAGGATTCAATTTTCTTACTTTCCTTTTTTGTCATCATAATACAAAAATAGATAATATTAATATGAAATGTCTTACAAAAAAACTCGTCAAAATTATAAAAATACCAATAAATAATATAATTTTGTCGTCATTTTTTATAAACCAGAAAATATCACGATTAATATTCTTCCAATTTTTTAGTAAAGATTATATTTTAAAAAAACATTCATAATTTGTTTTTTTTTAAGGGAGGAAAGAAAGGATATGAAAAAAACACTAATAGGAATTTTAGTATGTTCTTTATTGATTTTAACAATTTTACCAAATATTAGTAGTATTTATATCAAGAAAGTTAATGTTAATGATTTTCAAGAATATGAGTTCATACCTGGAGAATTTATTGTTAAATTTAAAGAAAAAACAAAAATATTAACCCACTCTATAAAAAGGCTTAACGAGAAATACCAGGTAAAATCTATTGAGAAGATTTTCAAAAACTCTGAAAATACAATCCTAGATAATATATATCTTTATAGTGTTTCTGAGGACTCAGATATTTTATCTATTGTTAATAATTACCTAGCTTGTCCGAATATTGCATATGTAGAACCAAATTATATTATAAAGCCAAATGTAAATCCTAAAACAAAGAATAATCGTCCTATCTTTAATTCCTTTTCACAAATTGATACTTTTCCAAATGATCCAGATTTTGATAAACAATGGAGTTTGCATAATATTGGTCAATTAGGAGGTAAATTAGATTCTGATATTGACGCGCTAGAGGCATGGAAAATACAGAAGGGAGATGAAAACATCATCATTGCAATTATTGATACAGGAATTGATTATAATCATCCAGATTTAGTTGAAAACATATGGATGAATACTGATGAAATACCAGATAATGGTATTGATGATGATAGCAATGGTTTTATAGATGATATTATGGGGTGGGATTTCGCTTATAAAAATAGTGACCCTAAAGATACTATTGGCCATGGTACTCTTTGCGCAGGTGTTGCTGGTGCAGTTACAAATGATACTATTGGTATAGCAGGAGTTTCTTGGAACTGTAAAATCATGAATGTTAAAATGTTTTATGATAACTACACTGCTTCTGTACTTGATGCTGCTATGGCTGTTAAGTATGCAGCTGATAATGGTGCCAATGTTATAAGTATGTCTTGGGGGGATTATACTCATTATCAAGTTTTAGAGGATGCATGTAATTATTCTTATGAGAAAGGTGCTTTATTAATTGCTGCTGTTGGAAACGATAATGCAAATATTGAGAACGATTACCCTCCTGCTTATGAAAATGTTATTGCAGTAGCGTCAACTAATAATAAGGATAAAAGAGGAAGTTGGAGCAATTATGGAAGTATTGTTGATATTGCAGCTCCTGGTGATTTTATATATTCAACGATGCCAACATATGAGGTTCTTTTTAATTCTTATGGATTCGATAGGAACTATGAATATGCAAGTGGAACATCCCTGGCTGCTCCTTGTGTCGCGGGTGTTGCTGGTTTGGTTTTATCAAAAGATGGTACTTTATCCCAAGAGGAGGTTACATCAATTATTCTTGACAATGTGGATGCTTATAATTCAGAGAAATACATTGGAAATGGTAGGATAAATGCGTATAAAGCAATAACGGAATTTTATTCTAATCTTGACATAAAGATTACTGGTGGTCTTGGTGTTGAGACTACAATAACTTACAATGGATTAGGAGAATCAATTGGCGAACCATATGAAATTACAATTAGGGGTGGACTATGTGGTTTGATTAATGAAACAATCAGTGGCACAATTGATTTTAAAGCACGTGAGGCAGAAACGATATCTTCTGGATTGCTATTTGGTCTTGGTGTCATTGAGATATCAGTTAAAGTAGGTATAAAGGAACAGAATGCAAAGGGACTGCAATTATTTATTTTTTCAATAGTGAAATAAATATTTGGGAGGAAAGAAATTGAAAACAAAAATAATAGGAATATTGGTAATAACGCTGTTTATTGCAACTGCATCTCCTGCAGTAGGGACAATGAATGAAAATAAAATTCCAACAATTTTTGGATCTAGTGGTAATTATTTGAACAAACCAAATATTCCAAGAATTATGAATAGTGTTAATCTTGGATCATTATTTATACAGTTACCTAATGACCCAGAAGATCCTGATGCTTCTGCCTGGACCAGCGATTTAAATCCACCAGATGGAAGCAAATGGGTTTATGATGATTTCTGGGATGTTACAAGCTCTATCTGTGATGTTATGACATTCAATATTACGTTTTATGAGGATAATAACGGTGAACCTGGCACATTGGTTTGTTCGTACGACGATGTAACATATAAGATTGTTAAGACTAGAATCATGTGTGGTTTTTTTTGGGGTGGCTTTCTCCATGAGCTAATCTACTATGAGGCCCAACTGGATCCTTGTTGTGATATATCTGGTGGATGGATGTCGATACAAGGCACAAGTAGTCCCAGTGGCAGTTGGTTCCTATGGATGAATTCTGCAGATGGTAATAACAACGCTTGGCAATATAGACCGCCACTTTCACAGCTATATGATGATCTCGCATTTATCTTAACTGATGGAAATCTAGACATACCTGATTTGGAATGTGAAGGTGACCTTCATTGGACTGATGTTGGTCCAGGTTCAAAAGTGGTTGGTAATTTTAAGGTTCGAAACAATGGAAATCCTGATTCAATTCTACACTGGAAAATAGATCTTTCAACAAAGCCAGAATGGGGATCTGGCTGGAAATTTACACCAAATGCAAGTGTTCTTACAACTGGTATGGGCTGGTTAACAATAGATGTAGAATTTAAAGCACCACCTGAAAAAAATAAAAAATTCACTCATAAATTAAAAGTGATCAATTCAGCAGATCCTAGTGATTACTGTGAAATAGATATTGTATGTACGACTCCTCGAAGCAAAGGAATTTATTACCCATTGTTACTTAGATTCTTTGAGCGGTTTCCAAATGCGTTCTCAATACTACGACAACTATTTGGACTAAATTAGTCCAACTCTTTCTTTTTGATCAAAAATATTTACTATTGATATAAACAAATTTGCTATAGTAGAGTTAAATAACTTACCTATCCAACGAATCAATCAAATGATGTTTTGCCTTTTCAATAATCCCAAGTAACTGTATGATTTCATCATGTGTTATGTCTGGTTTTGCCTCATAAAACCATCTTCCTTCTTCTACTTTAACTTCAAATATTTTCATTTTTTACCTCCTTTGGATTTATCTTACAATTCTCCTGCTTATTTTGGAATCATCAAATTAGAATTTGAGGAACCTTGAATTGATAATGAGATATTAAATTTTCTAAGTATTTTTATTGAGAGTTTCTTTTACAAAGTAAAGTATTAATAATGATACGCCAACTATGAGTGCTGTATAAAGAAAAAAGCGGTTGTAACCAAGAAACACAAGTAAGCTACCACTAATCATTGCTATACCTAATTCTCCAAAATTTGCTATACTGGTAAGAAATGAATATTGTGTTCCACCAATCTTTGGATTTGTTACATCCCATAATAATGCTCCAGCTGCTGAATATAATGAAGCACCTGTTAAAAATCCAATAATTGAGTATATTATTGCAAGTTTTTCCCAGGTATTTGCAGTTACCAATAATGCTGATGAAATCATTAAGGCTACTAAGGTTACATATAATATTTTCTTACGGCCCCATTTATCTGATACATATCCACCAATCACTGCTCCTATTACTATTGAAATCGGATTAATTGCAGCTAATAGTCCAGTCTGTATTTTATCTAGTAAGAGAACATTTCTCATATATTCTGGTATTACAAACAAAAGCATACCAAAATTCATAGCAACTAGAATAGAAAATAATAAAATTATAAGTGTATTTTTTTTCTTAAACTCTTTAATTAATAATGTTTTAATTAATTTTCTTTTAATTACTATTTTATGTTCTTTAACAAATAATGCCAAAATAATTGATGAAAATATTAGAAAACCTCCAGTTATATACACAATTTCAAAACCATAAAATGTGGCAATACATGCAAAAAGTATGCCACCTAGAGCCATTCCTAAAAATAGTCCAATATACATAGCTGCATTTACCTTACCTCTTGCATTAATTTTAGTGGTTTGAATTGCCCATGCATCGGCAGAAACATCCAGTAAAACAACTCCTAAATGCCCTATAAAAAGTAAAGCTGTAAATGGAATAACTGAGGTTTTTGGATCTACAAATGCAACAATAAAAACTGATATTGCACCGATTATTCCACCTATTACACAGAAAAATTTTCGCCCATATTTGCCAAAAAAATCAATTGTCGGTCCAAATATAAATTTCAACATCCAGGGGGCTGAAGCTATACCTCCAACAAGTGTTGTAATTTCTATTGATATGTTTTTTTCTGTAAAAAATAAAACTATAATTACTGTGGTTAATGCAAATATTAACCCTTCTGCAGAATATAGGGTGCCAAACAAAAAATATTTCAAAGAGGGGTGTTTAGTAAGCTCAAGCATTAAATATATTAAATCGTTATAAAAATAAAAATTTTTCTATAATATATCAATAGTTATATTATAGAACCATATGTTGAAATATTGCCTTTATAAATATGAGATAAAATTATACAATCATGGGATTATTTAAATATATACACGTATTCTAGAATGAAATGATTAAAAAAATTGATGAACCTTCATATATTATTGACAAACAAATTCTGAAGCGATTTAATCAAAGACACACCATATTTGGTAGAAAACTTTTCGATGCAAAATCAGATTTTTACAAAAAAGGGATGTATGAAAATTCACCAAAAATTATTACACAAAATAAAGAAGGTTATTCGCGACTTGATTTTGCTAGAGTGATGGGTTCTTGGACATTATATGATTATTTCCATAACGCTTTCTCATGGGAGAAATTAACTGATGCAAATTCTGTAATGGAAAAACCTGTTTTAGAAAAATATATTGTTGAAAGTCCTAAAAAAATGAGTGAAGAGGTTAAAAAAACAGCCAAAACTTTTGGTGCGTTTACTGTTGGTATATCCTACGTTAATGATTATTGGTTATATTCAAAAAATATGGATAATGACACTATTGTAATACCTAAAGAATGTAAATATTCAATTGTAATGACTGTGAAAATGGACGGTTATGCAATAAAAACCTCACCTTCATTTATAGCTGGTACAATAACTGGTCTTGCATATTCACAAATGGCTTTTTTAGTTGGTTGTATGGCTGAATTCATTAGAAATCTTGGATACAAGGCAATTCCTATGGGAAATGATACTGCACTTAGTATTCCATTGGCAATTGATGCAGGACTTGGAGAGCTTGGTAGAAATGGTCTTTTAATCACTCCAGAATATGGATCTTGTGTAAGGATATGTAAATTGTTTACAGACCTTCCATTGAAACCTGATAAACCAATAGAATTTGGTGTAACAGATTTTTGTAAGAATTGTAATAAATGTGCAGAAGCATGTGATGCAGATGCAATTCAAACTGTAGATGAACCTTCTTTTAAGATATTATGCCCTTCAAATAATAAGGGGATTTTAAGATGGGCTGTTGATCATGATAAATGTTATAAATTTTGGATAGAAAATGGGGCAGAATGTTCAAACTGCATTGCAGCATGCCCTTTTTTTAGAGACAAGATTTAATTTAAGCAACATGATAATATATCTATCAAATTTAAAATTTAAACAAAACAACATTTTAAAGTATAATTTTTTTTATTTTGTTCAAAATATTAATAAAAAAAATTAAGAGTATAAAATTCTTCATTTTTTTAATGAGAGGAGATAGTAAATGAAAAGGAAAATATTAGCAATTATTTTTTGTACGCTGTTTATTACAACTATAGCTTCAATTTCAGCAACAGCAATTAAATGTGAAAGAAAACCTCAAACTCATATCATTTATTCAAATTCACCACCTGAAATTCCAACAGTTGAGATACCTGAAAATGTGGTAAGAGGACATTGGTTATTTATAAAAGTAATTACAACTGATCCTGATGGAGATAATGTTTATTATAAATTTGATATTAACGGGCATGATTACGGTTGGGTAGGTCCGTTTCAATCTGGTAAGGAACATACAGAAAAAGTATTATTACTTATTCCACCTGGTACTTATACATTAGCTGTTCAAGCAAAAGATATACATGGTGCAGAGAGCGATTGGAGTTATTCTCTTTTTAATGTGATTAAATCTAAGCCAGTTGTATCTCCAATCTTATGCTTCTTACAAAATCATCCAAATATATTACCTATATTCAAATTTATACTAGAATTATAACTAAATCTAATCTTTTTCTTTTTTTCTATTATTTTAATGATATAATTGTTATTTTTAATTTTATTAGAGTATTTTTTTTTATTTTGTACAACTTTTATTATTTAACCTCATTTATAAAAAAAGGGCCAATATAAAACATATAGGAATCACCTTCATAAACCTCTTCATATGGGTCAATATCAATTACCACAGTGGGAATATCAAAAAACTGTTCTGCTTCTACATTAATTATCACTTCACTTCCAAAAATAATAGGAAAAACGCTAACAGTTATAAACAAGAATATAACAATTAAAAGCAATCCTTTTATGAATAAGTTATTTTGCATATTTTTTCCTCCCCAAATATATAAAATTATAATATAATTTTTCAATATATCCATTTCCTAATAATTGTTATTAATAAATCATATATTTCAGTCGTTGAAGATATGGTAAAAAAATCAAATAAGACAGTTATAATAACAAATAAAACCTTTAGATATATGCTTATTATTGCTGGAACCATTTTTTTAGGATTTGGAATTATTGGAATTTTTTTACCAATACTACCTACAACTCCTTTTTTGTTACTTGCAGCTGCTTGTTATGCTCGTAGTTCACAGAGATTTTATAATTGGCTTATAAATAATAAATTGTTTGGTAATTATATTAAAAATTATCATGAAGGCAGAGGTGTTCCCTTGAGATTTAAGATTTTTACAATATCCTTGCTATGGATAACAATACTTATTTCTATTTATTTTGTAATAAAAAATTATTGGATTAAAATAATCTTAATTATAATAGCTATCAGTGTTACAATTCATATACTTACTATTAAAACCTATAAACAAAAAATAAATTGATACCATAAATATTAAAAGATATTTGATTATTTATTTTTTAAAAAACAAGTTATATGTAATTGATTTGTTTTGAAATTTTTAAGGGAGGTCTAATAATGGCAAAAAATAATAAAAATTTTAATTTTAGGAGATTAAAATATGAATAAAAAAATTAAGTGCCCGGTGACGGGCAGGACTCAAAAATCTATTGCTGGTAGGGGCACATCAAACCAGGACTGGTGGCCTAACCAGTTAAACCTTAGGATTCTTCATCAGCACTCACAAATAAGCAATCCTATGGGTAAGGATTTCAACTACGCTGAGGAATTTAAAAAACTCGATTTCAAATCGCTTAAAAAAGACCTCTATGCGCTTATGACCGACTCAAAGGATTGGTGGCCTGCCGATTATGGTCATTATGGAGGACTCTTCATCCGTATGGCATGGCACAGTGCAGGTACTTACCGTATGGGTGACGGCCGCGGTGGTGGAGGATCTGGCAACCAACGCTTATCGCCTCTAAACAGTTGGCCTGATAATGCAAACCTTGATAAGGCACGCCGGTTGCTGTGGCCAATCAAACAAAAATATGGTAAAAAAATTTCTTGGGCGGATCTGATGATTCTGGCTGGAAACTGTGCTCTGGAGTCAATGGGTTTTAAGACCTTTGGTTTTGCTGGTGGACGTGAGGATATCTGGGAACCCGAAGATGATATCTACTGGGGCAGCGAGGACACTTGGCTTGGTGATAAGCGCTATAGCGGTGATCGCGAGCTTGAAAATCCACTTGCTGCTGTTCAGATGGGGCTGATATATGTGAATCCCGAAGGCCCCAATGGCAAACCAGACCCGGTCGCCTCGGGCGTCGATGTCCGCGAGACATTTGCACGTATGGCTATGAACGATGAGGAAACCGTTGCTCTAGTTGCTGGAGGGCATACATTTGGTAAGTGTCATGGTGCAGGTGATGCTTCCCATGTGGGCCCTGAACCCGAAGGTGCTGGTATCGAAGAACAAGGACTTGGGTGGAAGAGCAGTTTCAAGAGTGGAAAGGGAGATGATACTATTACAAGTGGTATTGAAGGCGCATGGACACCTAAACCAACTAAGTGGGATATGGGCTATTTTGACATATTGTTTGGTTATGAATGGGAAAAGGTTAAAAGCCCTGCAGGTGCCTGGCAATGGGTTGCCAAAGATGTAGCTGAAAAAGATAAGGCACCAGGTGCTCATAATCCCTCTAAACGCTATGCACCTATTATGACTACTGCAGATCTCTCACTGCGTTTTGACCCAATTTATGAACCAATAGCGCGCCGTTTCCACAAAAATCCTGAAGAGTTTGCCGATGCCTTTGCTCGTGCATGGTTCAAGCTTCGAGATATGGGTCCTCGATCGCGATATCTTGGTCCTGAAGTCCCAAAAGAGCAACTTATCTGGCAAGACCCGATACCTCCAGTTGATCATGAGCTTATAGATAAAAATGATATTGGTGACCTCAAGAATAAGATTCTTGCCTCAGGGCTATCGATTTCAGAACTAGTTTCGACTGCTTGGGCGTCAGCATTTACGTTCCGTGGTTCTGACAAACGTGGTGGTGCTAATGGAGCCCGCATTCGTCTTGCGCCACAAAAGGATTGGGAAGTCAACCAACCAAAGCAACTTAAAAAAGTACTGCAAGCCCTAGAAAAAATCCAAAAAGATTTCAACAACTCGCAATCAGGAGGAAAAAGGGTCTCACTTGCCGACTTGATTGTCCTTGGAGGATGTGCAGGTATCGAAAAAGCTGGTGATAATGCAGGTAATGATGTGATTGTTCCATTCTCCCCAGGTCGTATGGATGCATCGCAAGAACAAACCGATGTTAAGTCATTTGCTGTCCTCGAACCAGCTGCAGATGGCTTCCGAAATTATCTCAAAACTAAATACTCTGTTTCAGCAGAGGAACTTTTGGTTGATAGAGCGCAACTTCTGACATTAACTGCTCCTGAGATGACAGTTCTTATTGGAGGTATGCGAGTATTGAGTACCAACTTTGGACAAACCAATCATGGCGTCTTTACCAAGCGGCCAGAGGCACTTACCAATGACTTCTTTGTAAATCTTTTAAACATGAGCACAACATGGAAGCCAACTTCAAAAGACGCAGACATATTCGAAGGTCGAGATCGCAAAACTGGAAAACTGAAATGGATTGGTACTCGAGTCGACCTCATATTTGGTTCAAACTCGCAACTCCGAGCAATAGCTGAAGTCTATGCTTGTGAAGATGCTTCAAAAAAGTTTGTTCAAGATTTCGTAGCGGCCTGGAATAAGGTAATGAATGCTGACCGATTCGACCTTGTGTAACTTTAAGATATTTAAATATCAGAGCCTTTGAATTGCAATCAGAAATTAACTAATTAGTTAATCGTGTTATTAATTATTACGAGCCTGGTGGGTTGTATACAACTGAACAGTAGGAGTTCCATGTGAACTTTTACAATATTATTGGAGTTAGATTTAACCAAGATTGCCTTACTAAATCTTTTTTTATATTTATTACGGATTCTACCTATAAATACAGTTTAGGGAATATTTAAATCAAAATATTACATTACAATATCATTGTTCTAAGGGAGGAATGAAAAAAGTATGTTTAAGAAATTAGTAGGAATTGTAGTTTGTATGCTGATGTTTTCAACAATAGCAATTCCAAATATTAGCTCAATAAAAATTAATGTTGAAGAATTAAAATCTGAAACAAATATAAAAAAAGAATCTGCTTATATTCCAGGTGATTATCTTCTAGATACAGTTTGGAGGCAAGGTGGACTCTATAATTTTTATTGTCCAGATAATACAAGTTCCGGACAGAAGACCATCTTAGGTTGTTGGTCTGTTGCAATTGCTCAAATTATTAAAAATAAATTACCCTATTATTCATTGCAGTCAGAAGGAAATGTTAATTACTGGTGCAAATTTAATTTTATTAATCCTCAGCATATAGTAGAAGACTTAGATGCAACATCCTATGATTGGACAAATATGACTTATGAGCTTACTGGAGCTTCCACTCCTGCTGAACTAGAAAATGTTAGACGAATTTTATATGATACTGCAATAGTTATTCAGAAAGATTTTGGAACATCAAAATATAAGACAGTTATTGGCGAACCACCTGATGTATCTCAACTGATAAATAACCTTACCCTTCATTTCTCTGCAATAAATGGTTACACAGCTTGGATAGCTGATCCCATGAGTGAGGATATTGTTACCGAGGAGATTAACCATAGCCGGCCAATTATGTTTTATATGAATGGCCATGCAGTTGTTCTTGATGGATATAAATACGAAAATGTTGGTGGTAATCCCGAATTTTATGTTCATCTTAACTATGGATGGGGGCCAAATAGTCCTGATCCAATTGATGATGCGTGGTATCCATATTGGGAGCCTTTCCCAGGGGGTTATGACCAAAGATATGGTTTATTAATTAGATATAATCCAAGTGTTGCAAAGATTGATGGAGATGAATGTCTGCCGGTTGACGGTATTGGGAATTATATGGTAGAGACAGTCTTTGATACCGATCCCCCATTGTTTTATACATTTAAGTGGGGAGATGGCGATTCTGAAGTATTAGGACCTTACGATGTAGGACGACCATGCAGTGCATCACACAGCTGGAGCTCACCTGGAATATACAGTTTAATGGTTCAAGTAAAAAACAACATGGGCTGCGAAAGTGAACCGACAGAGATGTTTAAGGTTCATGTTACTAGATTCAGCTTCTTATTGCCTTTGATACAACGACTTATTGACTTGAAAGACCGGTTCCCCCGACTGGAACCTTTTATCAATATTATATTATCGGTTTTATGCAGATAGAAAATCAAAGATAATACTCAATCTTCTTTTTTTTATTTAAATTGAAAGCATTTTGTTTATAAACATGGACCTGGCAGATTAGAAGGATTTTACAGGAGAAACTTTGTATTTGAAACGTATATTTTTCGTTGGTCTGTTGCCATCTATTGAACGCGTTACCAGATAGGTCAAATATGTTCAATAAAATCCGACTATTATCACGAATTAAAAGGGCAAGATGGATCCGGTCCAAGCCAGTCATTTGTCATAAAAAAAGCAGTATATCGGCATCCACCACATAGTCCATTATAGTTACATTGACCGCAGGATCCTTTTAAATTTTTTCTATCGCGCATCTGTTTTAGCGTTTCGTCATTAGCCCAGATATCTTCTAGATTTTCCTTTAGTAAATTACCAAGGTTTATATGGGCTGGAACACAGGGTAATATATCACCTTGGGCTGAGAGTCCACAATATGTTAAACCTGCG
>SMTZ1_10003713_pt1 | contig 15366 bp, 14 predicted proteins | sample DeeMarSWOR136_30_FD_25667 | JGI IMG/M metagenome (IMG submission 25667)
CCTCGGCGATATCGGTCGAAGCACGGATAAGGAGCCGCAAGATATACTTATCCAGGACGATCTTCGCGTAGTGCTCAATGTTGGCCGCTGTGGGAACACTATCCACGAGATCGGTTAAGGCCGTAACCCCGCCAATCTCCTCAAGTTCCCCTGCCTTCCTGAGCTCGTCCGTGAGGGTTGTCACATCGATCGGCTCGCGCCTCGAAAAGAGTGCCACCATCGCTCGAAAGATCATTCTGTTGGCCGGACGGTAAAACGCCTCGGGTGTGACGATTTCTATCGCCTTGGTGGCGGCTTCTGGCTCAAGCAATACTCCCCCAAGAACAGCACGCTCCGCCTCCAGTGCCTGCGGCGGCACCCTCTCAACGCTGAGACCGTTATCATAGTTGTTACCCATACCTTACACCCCCCACCGAGATCCAGTGTTCTATCTCATGATTGATACTATATCCCACCCCGCGCCTCGTCGTAAAGTCGTCTCACCGTCTGGATATCTTCCCAGGTGTCCTTCTTGAGGTTCGGGTTCCGGAGAAGAGCAGCCGGGTGGTACATGACGAACACTCTCGTGTCGTCGTAGTAGTGTTCGCCGTGCCGGAGGATGGCGAGGGATGCATGAGACTTGAGCAGGTTCTGCCCTGCGATCCTTCCCATCGCGCAGATGAGTACCGGTTGAAGGAGCTCGATCTTCCGCCTGAGGTACGGATCGCAGGCCTTGATTTCCTCCTCGCTCGGATCGCGGTTGTTGGGAGGCCGACACTTCAGGATGTTCGTAATGTACACCTCATCCCTGCTGAGCCCGACAGAAGCGAGTATCTTTGTTAAAAGCTGGCCCGCACGTCCCACGAAGGGCAACCCTTGGATGTCCTCCTCCCTACCAGGGGCCTCTCCGATAAAGATAATCTTCGACTCGCTGCTCCCACTACCGAAAACCGTCTGGGTCCTTCCCTCAGAGAGTGGGCAGCGAGTACAGGTCGAGACGAACCTGCTCAATTCAACGAGATCAAGTCCTTCCAGGTCGATTCCTTTCACTTCCTCTCCCGATGAAAAGAGGTCCGCCTGCGAGGCTTCATTCGGCACCGAACGGTACCGAATGGATCTCTCTCCACCCGCCGGTTTGCTTTCCGGCGGTGAACGGTGCACCTCCCGGTCATCCGAGTCGGCTCCACTCATACCTCGAATCCTGTGGAACTCACTTCTCCCCGCAAAGCGATGTTTCAATAAAAACCGCCTCATATCGCTGAGAATATCATGATCGGTACGTTCGCTCATACCTTCACCCGCTTTATCTTCCGGTCAGATGCTATCCGGTCCAGGATGAGAGATGCCGCTTCCTCCTTCGTGATGAGAGGAGTTGAGAGCACCCTTCGAGTTCCCTTAAACAGTGTAATACGATTCGTCGGCACAGAAAAGCCTGTCTTCTCTCCAACCATGTTCAGTACGAGATAGTCACACCCCTTACTCCTGATCTTTTGTATGATTTCTCTCTCCGTTTCATCCGTTTCGAGTGCGAAACCGACAACGACCTGCCCCTTTTTCTTCTTCTCCTTCAGCGATGCAAGGATATCCACTGTCGGACGAAGCTCGACCGAGAGCTCCCCGTGACCACGTTTCATCTTCGAACCCGCCTTTCCCACAGGCGTATAGTCAGCAACGGCAGCGGCCATTACGAGAACATCGCATCGCGGGAATGCCCTCATGACGGCAGATTTCATCTCACTCGCCATGGTTACCTTCCTCACGGAATCAACGACCGGAGGTGGCACATCGACAGGACCATAGATGAGCGATACGTGTGCTCCTCTTCCTTTCGCTATCGATGCGAGGGCAAAACCCATCCGCCCCGATGAACGGTTCGAAATATACCGCACGGGATCTATCCCCTCTTCCGTCCGCCCGGCAGTCACGAGAAACCGGACGCCGGCGAGATCACCCGGAGCAAATGAGGATTCTATCGCTTTCAATAACTCCTCGGGTTCTGCCATCCGACCGGAACCGACATCACCACAAGCCAGTTCTCCCGTTCCAGGCTCGATGAATACCCGTCCATCTCTCTTGAGCACACTGATATTTCGCTGGACGGCCGGATTCTCCCACATACCTTCGTTCATGGCGGGAGCGAGGTAAACCGGGCATCTCGATGCAAGGAGTACGGCACTCGCGAGATCGTTCGCCATTCCGAGAGCGGCCTTGGCGATGAAATCCGCCGTCGCCGGTGCGACGATCACTCTCTCAGCCCAGGAGGCGAGTTCGACGTGTTCGACACCGGGCTCCTGACGAGGCGCAAAGAGACCTCTGGGAACCGGATTGCCCGAGAGAACCTCGAATGTGAGTGGAGTGACAAACTCGACAGCGGCTTCGCTCAATATCACCCGGACCTCCGCACCACCCCTCTTCAACAACCGAACCAGATAGGCAGACTTATAGGCGGCAATGCCGCCCGTCACAATCAGAAGGACCTTCTTACCCGTCAATCCTTCCCAGTTCCTATTACTCCCCCTCCGGTTCTTCATACGTATACTTCACTTTCCCATTGACAACGCGTCTCATCGCGATCGAAGTAGGCTTCTCTTCGATTTCCCCCCCTGCGAGCTGGATCAGCATGTTAATCCTCCTCGCCTCTCTCGCCATGACGCGTATCGCTTCGTATCTGTTTGAAATCTTCTCCAAGATTTTCTCCATCTCCTAAAGCCCCACTTCGACCGAATGATGTGATCGCGAACGCAATTAACGCTTCACTTTAAAGCGAAAAACACCTTCTCATCTCCCGGGCTCAGCGGCCAGAACCCTTCCCTCACCGTTTCCGCCTGATAGAGAGTAAGTAATTATTAATAAAAATGGCGGTCCGAATCAACGTTATTCTGCAATACCTGTTCTCTCGCGCCGTAAAGACTCGGCATGAATGATGCTGAGCACATCTTCCGTACAGCGGCCGACTTCATCGTTTACGACGAGATAATCGTAGCGGTCGTAGTAGTTGAGCTCTTCTTTCGCATTCCGGAGCCTCCGGCTGATCGTTTCCGCATCGTCTGTCCCCCTGTCCCGGAGCCTCCGCTCGAGTTCTTCGAAAGACGGAGGGAGTAAGAAGATCAAGACTGCATCAGGTCTCTTCGTCTTGATCTGCATACTGCCCTGTACGTCGATCTCGAGCAAGACCTTGATACCATTCGCCAACTGTTCATCGATGAAAGCCGCCGGCGTGCCGTAGAGGTAGCCGTGCACTTCAGCCCACTCCAGGAGATCACCTGCTTTGCGACGACTGAGAAACTCCTCACTTGTCACAAAATAATACTCTCCACTCCCCTCCTCGCCGGGTCTCGGCGACCGGGTCGTGAGAGAGATTGAAAGCTTCACATCTCTTGAGCGTTCTAACAGATTCGAGGCGACGGTCGACTTCCCGACGCCTGATGGTCCGGAAACCACGATGATGAACGGTACCCTCGAAACGGTAATAACCCCCACCTCCACGAGCTCAGCCACTACTCTCTTTCCATCGTTGGGTGATCGTCTCCACTGCCACAGCTGAAAGAATGACATGATCTGTCGCGGTTACGATAATCGCTCTCGTTTTCCGCCCCTGCGTCGCATCGACGAGTTTCCCTTGCTGCCGTGCCCCCTCCCTGTATCTGCGCATCGGCGCCGAGTCCGAATTGAGGATCGCCACAATCTTGTCCATGGCAACAACATTACCGAAACCGACATTGAGCAACATAGCCCCTCCATATCAGTTCACCGGTTTTTTGTCTCATTTATCCCCGCCATGCAAGCATCTCAATCGTCACCGATCTTCGATCCTTGTACAGCCACTTGTCCCAACGGAATCACATAATCGATGCCCAACGGCGCTACTCCACGTTCTGCACCTGCTCTCTGATCTTCTCCATGTACTCCTTGATCTCGAGGCAGTCCCTGATGATGGATGAATCTGAAGCCTTATTCCCCATGGTCGTCGCTTCCCGGTGGATCTCCTGCACCAGAAACGTCAGCTTCTTCGAAACCTCACCCCCCCTTCTCAACACCGTCGTGAACTGTTGGAGGTGGCTCTTCAGTCGCACGAGCTCCTCAGAGAAGTCAGCTCTCTCCGCCATAATAGCCGTCTCCATAGCCACGCGACTCTCATCCATTGATACATCGCCGAGAAGATGCTTCAACCTCTTCCTCGTCCGTACGAGAGATCGCTTGAGAGCCGCCGGTGCGCGTCGTTCGATTCTTGCGACCACCTTCTCGGTTGCAGCCACATGCCTGGCAATATCTCTCTCGAGCTCGGCTCCCTCGACCCCCCTCATCTCAAAACATCGTTCCAGTGAGATATCGAGAGCTTCCCGAACCCCTGGCCACACCTTGGTAGGAGCGAGAGCTTCCGAACTACCCGTGAAGGACTCGGGAAGCGAGAGGAGTGTATTGATGTCCACCGAGCCCGGGATCCCTTCTCTTAACGCAAATTCAGTTAACATACGATAGGCTGCACGGAGGAGGTCTCTGTTGATCTCGAAGTTTTCACTTTCGAGTGTCTTATCGAATGTGATCGTGATATACACGTGCCCCCGCTTCAGCTTTTTCCGCGCGCATCGCTCCACTTCCCGTTCGTAGCCATTGAGCGCTCGCGGGAGCCGGATGGAGAAGTCCAGGAATCGGTGGTTCACCGTTCGTATCTCTGCAGTTACTGTTCCATCATCGACTCTCGCTTCGCCCTTCCCGTAACCTGTCATGCTCAAGATCATCGGAGCGCTCCTTCTCAAACGGAAAAATTAACGCCCCATAGTAATAGGAAAGGCGCTGAGTTGTCAAAGCACCAATTCACCTGTGCCATGAATCATCACAATTTCATTGTAAACGTGTATCAATTCCTCCTCGTCATTGATACAGATGTTACCTGCTCATTCATCAGTATAATTTAATACTGCCTCCTTTTGTGCCAATCCGTTATTACCGATAATAATTCTAACTCAATGTGCTATCTAATCCCCCTTGGAGAAATATTGAAATGCCACCTTATCACAGAATGGCAAACAAGTCAATGACTTAGTAAGATATGCCTTATCCTCAAACCGTTTGACATGTGACTCGGTGCTGACTAAGATATGTCGGTGAACAGTCTCACTGCATATGCGCTCGGCTCCGAGCTCCACCGGAAACTGGCCGGTTCAACAATCAAAAAGGCGACGAGCTTTTTCTGTGGACTCACCGTCATACTGGATGGTGCCCCATTTGCATATTGGCACATTCTCTACCACGGGCGGGAACCCGAGCTCTTCCCATGGACCGAAGAGATCGCCTCACCTCGCAACTCCATCGATGCACTAAAGATTATATGGGGAAGTAAAATCGCAGCTGTCCGGGTGCTCAATCTCGACAGGATCTTCATCTTCGAACTCGAACCGAGCAGCACGTGGGGTGAAAAAGTCAAACAATTCCTCAGAATAGCTCTGACACCGGCCGGTAAACCAGCAGCTCTCTTTCACGGAGGCGCCGGGCGCGCTGTCGAAACGATCGGACCTCTGCGTGCACAGAAACCATCCTCACGTGACGAGGTACCGCCTCAAAAGCTTTACTCGATTCTTTCACTCCCTGCAAGCCCGCCCGAAGAACTGACCGCTGATACGAGCCCGGATCGGCGTGTTGAAGGAATTCCCGGCCACACCCGTAAATGGGATCGGGTAAGGAGGACCGCGGATCTTCTCCTGCAGTCTATTGGAGGACTTGACCCGGTGCTGGCACGAGCCCTCTCCCAAAGTCGAGAAGGGAACATCGGGGACATATGGCCTCTATTGATCGAGATCAGGCAAAAGCTGCACCAGGGGCGATGGAGCTGGTCGCTGTACAACCTTCCCGGGGAAGGAGGTCTCGGCTCTCTCTACCCGTTTCGACTTCCACTGAACATCAGCCCCATCGAACTCCGAAGCCCCTTCGAAGCACTTACCAAGATGGGTATCGAGAAAATCCTACCCTCGTATATGGCATACCTGAAACACGCAGCAACCTCGGCCGCTCAGAGAGGTCTTCGTAAGACACTGCGTCTCAGAAGAAATATTTCCATGGATCTGAAGGAAGCCGAGCGTGCAAAGGAGTACCGTCACTACGGCAACCTCCTTGCTACCTACCGCCACTTGCTCAAAACTGGGATGGAAAAGATATCCGTTCGGGATTTCTCTGGAGACAGAACCGTGACAATCCCAATGGACCCGTCCTCAAACCCCGAGCGGAATATCCGCTCATACTTCGTCAAAGCAAAAAAGGGAGAGAAGGGAATCCTCATCATCAGGAACAGGATTCGCATGGTGGCCCAGGACATCGAGACGAAGCGGAAAGTCATTGAGGAGATCGAGGGAACTGAAGTTCCCGACGGACTCCTCCCTCTCATTCCCACCGAAAAAGTACAATCCTTCGCACGAGCCAAAATCAAGGAGCCTCCGCGTTTCCGAAGCTTTAAACTCGACGATCGCCATACGATCTTCGTGGGAAGAAACGACGAGGAGAACGACCTCCTCACCCACCGTTTCTCCACACCCGGCGACTTATGGTTCCACGCCCAGGAGATACCCGGATCGCACGTCGTGCTGAAGGGAGCCACACAATCGACACCAAAGAAACTGATCGAGAAAACGGCGGCGGTGGCTGCCTTTTACAGCAAGGCCCGACATTCTACCGTGGTACCCGTCATTTACACGGAAAAGAGGTACGTGAGAAAACCGAGGAAGGCCAAACGGGGAACCGCCGTTTGCCTGAGGGGAAAAACGATATTCGTGAAGCCCTCACTTCCCGGAGACGAAAATCCCAACGAATAATGCCGATCCGATGAGTTGCATCCACCCTACAGGGAAATTTTAATGCCCCCCCAGTAAAATCTTGTTTGAATACCATCACTCGTGAGGAGGCCACTGTTAACAAAAGGAGGAGGCACTTCTACCTCCTCCTTTCGGGACAACCACACCCCGTGAGAATTTAGCATGGCCTCCGAACTACGAGGGGAATAGTTATCCTAGATCCACACCACTTCCTGCTACCGCGGGCAAATTATGCATGTAATATTATGGCAAAAGGCGTTCCACAATAAAAATGCGGAGGATCTCCGCAACTTTCTAAATTACTATTTACAGATAAACAAGTTAGAGGTGGTCGGGCTGAAATTCCGATCTATTACCTTACACAACCCCCCTCGAAGAGAGTAAAATTTCTTAAACTCGCGTAAAAATAATTGACAGGCTATTTCTCGGCGTACCCTGTCTCCGTACCCAGCCCGAAGGTTCCTCCCTCTGCACCCACCTGCAGTATATTCGCCGGGAAGTCGCCCCACTGAATGAAGCACTCGTAGGACAGCTGTAATTCAATAGGGGTTACCAGTGGCTTAACATGGAGGAGGACATAGCTGTTGTTGATCTTATTGAATTGCAGTTTGAATAATGTACGTGCATAGAAGTGGTACTCAATCCCGTCATAGACCACGGAGATTTTCCCAGGTAATATCTGCTTTTCAAGCGTCATCGCGCATTCATCCCCCGCCTCTGAGACAGGTGTCAGGAGAAATACGAGCAATAACGCTAGCAGGAGGACTCGTATACTGCCTTTCATGTATGGACCTCCTCTTCCCCCATTCGGGATCAAACGTAATTTACCCACGGTTACTTAGGCAGTAACAGTTCTCAACCTATTTTTAACTCTACCAAAATATAGCACAAATATGACAATTTTGCTATATGAATTTAAATAATTTGTATAAATAAATGTGAGAGTCAATCGCCCTCTATGAAGCGGTGCACTTCCTGGATAAATTCCTCAGTGAATTCCGCCGCCAGACTCTTTACTACCTTCCCCTCTTTGAAGATAACGGCACCGTCCCGGGCACCGGCAATTCCGATATCCGCCTCCCTCGCCTCACCGGGACCATTCACTTCACATCCCATCACAGCTATTTTCAATCGCTTACGAATGCCGAGGAGCTCTCTCTCGAGGCGCTCTGCAATCCCACTGACGTCTATTTGACACCGCCCACAGGTCGGACATGCGACGATATCCGGTATGTCATCCCGAAGGCCGAGGGCGGAAAGGATAGCAGCGGCCACCAAAACCTCGCGGACAGGGTCCCCGGAAAGAGACCCCCTCCCCGTGTCACCTATGCCGTGCACAAGCAGAATTGTTAAAGCGACAGCCGATTTCGCCGATCCGCTCAGTGCCGGACCAGCCTCGGTAACACCGATATGGAGAGGATAATCGTTATCGGCTGCGAACAGCCTATTTGATTCTACCGTCACGGTGGGATCGGACGATTTCAGACTGAAAACGAGGCTGCTGAAGCCCATCCCCTCGATCATCTCGAGACACCTGGAAGCACTGAGGTATAGGGCCCTGGCCGGCTCTCCGCGTAACAATCCGCGAAGGCTCCGCTCAATACTGCCCATGTTAACACCTACCCGCACTGGAATTCCCGCCTCACCCGCTGCATCGATCACCCTTCGGACATTCTCCTCTCCACCGATATTACCGGGATTGATTCTGATACCCGCAATGCCCGTCCGAGCTGAGGCGACGGCAAGCTTTTCATCGAAATGGATGTCCGCGATAACGGGGATCTCACTTTCACGGCAAATCACTGGAAGGGCTTTGAGGTCTTCCTTCTCCTTCACTGAAACGCGGACGAGCTCGCAACCGGCTCGCGAGAGAGCCTGTATCTCTCTCAAGACGGCATCTGTAGAGGCGGCGGGGCAGGTGCTCATCGACTGTATTGATATCGGAGCTCCCCCACCGACCGCAACATTTCCATACCGAACCTGTCTCGTCTTCCTTCTGTTCACACTTCGTTCCATAACACTCTTACACCTGCAAGATCACCGCACGTATCCAGGGGAGATGGTCATGGCTGCTCTGGAGAGATACAAATCAACTCCGTTCTTTCTGCAGTCTCGGACCACTGACTCGCACGTCCCCCTGCCTCCTGGTAAATCCTTCACTGTCGAGATACTCCAGGAGGGGCACAGCATACTTTCGTGAGAAACCGAAGATATCCTTGAAGTCGCTGACGGAAAGTGTTCCACCTCCCACGAGGTGTTCCCGCACCCGCCTCACCATATCGTTGAAATGTTCCACATGGAGATAACCCGTGGACGATATACGTACCGCTGTCCCACTTTCCCGGAGAATTCGGAGGTACGAAGCGAGCTGTTTCTCATCCTGTACCGCCTGCGAAAGATCGGATTTGCTCGGAAATTCAAAGCCCGAATCCTTGATCTTTTGTTCGAGGAGAGAGAGTGCCACTCGATCTCCCTCAGAGAGATCCATTTCACCACTCCCTGCACGGATCCGACTGGCCCTGACAAACAACCTGCCATTCTCTCTTCCCCTCTCTATGAGAAAATCGAACAGTGGTCCGTCACCTATTCCCATCTTCTCCTTGAGCTCCTCTCGTTCCATGCCCCACACGAGCCTATTCCTGGCTGCAAATCGTTCCAGTATCTCGAGCAGATCGGTCTCTTTCGCTTCAATAATACCGGTCTCGATCATCCTCCCCCCGATCGCCCTGAGTGAACCTCTCCTCTCCAGATCATCCAGTTCTCCCTCAGCCTCCCTCACCGTCACACCGTACCGCCTGAGATCCTCCGCTGAAATCCCTTGCGCACCTCGCTGCAGTGCCAACGTTTGAACGACATCTGCCTTTGAATCCCCATCAAGCAGTCCCAATCGTTCGATCGTGCCGGTCTTGAAACGCTTTTCCTTTGTCGGGGTGGGATCGAGAATCCGTCCTCCCCCGATAACACGCATTGGCGAGTACGAACGAATAACAAATCCATCGCCCCGCTGTGCAACTGCTGGCTTCTCGAGCCTGAGTTGCACAAATCCACGGTCACCGGGCCCAAGCTCTTCGCTGTCGAGGAGGACGACCCGCCCAATAATCTCGGCAGCCGCATGATGGAACCTGATGCGCTGTCTATTCTTCAGACGCGAGCCGGGCAACGTGCTCACCTCGACTGCAACGTCCAGCATGCGGGAAGGTTCGAGGATACCGATAGAGAGAAGCTGGTACCCGATTGAGAGATCGCCCACCTTGACACCGTGAATCGCGAGTGCGGCACGAACACCGGCCGGGGCGGTATCGAGGACACGATCGAAACTATGAACCTCGCGCACGCGAATCTTCTTTCCCCCCGGCGCCACTATCAGTTCATCACCCTTGTGAACCTCACCGCTCCACGTCGTCCCTGTCACAATCGTACCGATACCCTTCATCGAAAAAACTCTATCCACAGGCATCCTGAAAAAATCGCTTGTCACCCGTTCATAAATCTTCCGAGCTTGGTCCCTGAGAGCACTCCTCAGCTCATCGAGTCCTACACCGGTCACCACCGACGTATTAATGACGGGGGCCTCCTCCAGGAACGACCCTTTGACCAGGTCGGCCACATCACTTCGAACAAGCTCCACCATCTCCTTGTCGACAAGATCGTCCTTCGTTATCGCTACCACACCGGAGTTCACACCGAGAAGACGCAAGACCTCAAAATGTTCCTCCGTTTGAGGCATCACACCTTCGTCAGCCGCAACCACGAGGAGTGCGAGATCCACACCCACAGCTCCTGAGACCATATTCTTGACAAAGCGCTCGTGACCCGGGACATCCACCACACCCGCGTGTATCTCATCTCCAAGATCGAGTGGTGCAAAACCGAGCACGATGGATATCCCGCGCGCTTTCTCCTCGCTCAGGCGGTCGGTGTCCCTGCCCGTGAGTGCTTTGATAATTTCCGTCTTCCCGTGATCGACGTGACCTGCTGTTCCGATGATAAGATTCCGCAAGAGCTTCACTCCTATGGAACGTATGGACCCGGTTAATCTTTCACCCGAGTGATATCTGCACCGAGTGCACGTAGTTTTTCCTCGATACACTCGTAGCCGCGGTCAATATGGTAGACGCGGAGGATCTTCGTCTCCCCGTCAGCAACAAGTCCTCCGAGTATCAATGCGGAGCTCGCCCGTATATCTGTCGCCATAACGGGAGCACCCTCAAGACGATCGGTACCGAAGACGACGGCAACATTTCCATCGAGGTTGATCTTTGCACCAAGCCTGCGGAGCTCCGGCACATGTGTGAATCTGTCAGGATACACGTGCTCGCTGATCGTGCTCGCCCCGTTCGCCAGGCAGAGCACCGCCATCATCTGGGCCTGCATGTCAGTGGGGAAAGAAGGATAGAAGCCTGTCTCGATATCAACCGCTGCAATTTCCGAAGGGCCTGTCACTCTCATACTACTCTCGGTGACTTGAATCTTGGCACCGCATTGCTCGAGCTTCTCGATAATCGCCTGCATGTGATCAGGCCTGCAGCTTTTCATTTCGACACTGCTGCCTGTCATTACAGCGGCAGCCGCAAAGGTTCCAGCCTCAATACGGTCAGGTATGACACGATACGTAAACGGTAGGATATCACGGACACCTTCAATGGTAATGCTCGATGTACCCTCACCCTCTATCTTCGCGCCACCGCTCTTCAACGCTGTCACAAGCTCGATAATCTCAGGTTCCCTGGCCGCATTCTCGATCACCGTCGTTCCTTCTGCGAGAACTGCAGCCAGGATGATGTTAACGGTCGCCCCCACGCTCGGGAGCAATAGGATAATGGTAGCTCCGCGCAGGCCGTCAGCAGTAGCAACAATGTAACCATGTTCTATCCTGATATCAGCACCGAGTGCTTTCATGCCTTTGATATGGAGATTAACGGGTCGGGGTCCCCACGCACATCCTCCCGGCATCGAGACCCGAGCCTGCCCGAAACGTGCCAGGAGCGGGCCCAATGCGTATATGGAAGCTCTCATCGTGCGCACGAGGTCGTACGATGCCTCGAAACGATCTATACTGGATGTATCCACCGTGAGCGTGCCGTCACTCAAAGACGTCGATGCTCCCAGCACCTTGAGGAGCTTCATCATGGTTCGTGTATCCCTGAGATCGGGTACGTTACTGAGTGTACATCTGCCACTCGTTAAAATAGATGCGACCATCAAGGGCAGGACTGCGTTCTTCGCTCCACTGATAGAGACGGAGCCATCGAGATGGCAGGGCCCCCTGATAATAAAGCTATCCATCGGTTTCCCTTCCGGACACCGGTCTCAATGCGGTCACCATGCGTTCCATTCCGTTATAATCCCTCCGCATCGAGATCCACCCGTAACCCGAGTATCTAAGAATCGTTTCGACATCTACTGCCTGGCCATCCCCTATCTCAACGGCAAGCAGGCCGCCGGACTTCAGATAACGCCGACCCGCTTCGGCGAGGAGTGGGTAGAACGCCGTGCCATCACTGCCGCCATCGATTGCCGCCATGCTCTCGTACATTGATACTTCCGGCTGGAGAGCACAAATCGCGCTTGAAGAAATGTAAGGTGGATTCGCCACCAGGAGATCAAACGAACACGCTGGGAGAATGGCATTGAATCCGTCGGCAGCAAACGTTACCACACGATCAGAGATATCGAGAGAGGTAAAGTTCTCTCTCGCCAGAGAGACCGCAGAGGGAGAGAGATCAAACGCGACACCCGTCCATTGCGGGTTCCTCACCGCAAGGCTCCCGGATATGACTCCGGTACCTACTCCGAATTCCAGGAACCGCACATCCGTCACATCCCCCAGAATCTCTTCTATCCACTCCACAAGTAACTCGGTCTCAGGTCTGGGGATAAATACACCCTCCTCCACGTGAAAGGGTAGGGAGTAGAATTCCACCTCACCACAGAGATACTGGAGAGGATAGTGCGCCGCCCTCTTTGCCAGATACTCCCGGTAGCGAGCGAGCACGTGCTCCGGCGGGTGCTCGTTGAACCGGAGGTAAAGATCACCTCGCGTACAGTCGAGCGCCTGAGCGAGAAGATATTCCGCGCTCAGTCTCGCGGATTCCACCTCATGCATCTCGAGATACCCCTGCCCTCCTCGGACAGCTTCTCCGAGCGTGGGATGTCTGTGAGGTCTCTGGGATATTTTCCCGGTACGTGACATATCCCTATCCGCCCAAGACCGCCTTCCCATCTCCACCTATCTCCTTACTCAAAAGCTCCTCCCGGTGTGCAATAGCCAGCTCATTGATGATCCCCTCGAGATCACCACCGAGGACACCATTCAAGTTATGGACGGTCAGACCGATCCGGTGATCGGTAACCCTCGCCTGGGGGAAGTTGTACGTACGAATCTTTGCGCTCCTGTCACCGGAACCTACCATGCTCCTTCTCGCCTCAGCAATCTTCTCATTTTGCTCACTTTTTGCGTTCTCAAGAAGCCTGGAGCGAAGCACCTTCATCGCCTTCGCTTTATTCTTGTGTTGGGATTTTTCGTCTTGACATGTCACCACCATTCCGGTCGGGGCATGTGTAATTCTCACCGCTGAATCTGTCGTATTGACACTCTGCCCCCCGGGGCCACTGGAGCGGAATACGTCTACCCGCAAGTCTTTCGGATCTATCTGAACATCAACCTCTTCAGCTTCTGGAAGGACAGCCACAGAGACTGCCGAGGTATGTATGCGACCACCGGATTCTGTGACTGGTACCCGCTGCACCCGATGTATGCCACGTTCGAACTTGAGTCTCCCGTACGCGTTCTCACCAGTGATGAGGAAGATGATTTCTTTATATCCTCCGATCTCTGTGGGATTACTACTCAAGACTTCTACTTTCCAATTCCGATTTTCAGCATACAGTCTGTACATCCGTGCGAGATCAGCAGCGAACAAAGCTGCTTCCTCGCCTCCCGTCCCAGCCCTGATTTCGAATACGGTGTTCCTCGAATCGTCGGGATCTCCCGGTAGGAGGAGGATCTGGATTTCCCTCTCCAGCTCTTCCATCCCTGTATTCAGCTCCTCGAGTTCTGTCTGTGCGAGCTCAACAAGTTCAGGGTCGTCCGAGGACTCTACAATTTCTCTATCTTCTCTGCACCTGCGCTCCAGCTCGAAGTACCGTGTGATCGCCTCAGCTGTTTTCTCGAGTTCACTGCGCTCCTTGGCAAGTTGTCTGAAAAGAGACTGATTCTTTATCACCTGTGGCTTTTCAAGCTTTTCGGCAAGCTGATTGAAGCGCTGCAAGACCGCTTCGTATCTCTCTTTCTTACCCACCTGTATCCTCCCATGAGAGAACACACGGAAGATGAGAAACCACCTTCCATCCGACTCTAAATAATGAAACGCTAGGAATCCAGAACTTTGTCGTTCAGACAGGCCTTGAAGGCCGCGATGGCAACTTCAATTTGTTCGAGAGACGGTTCCTTCGTGGTAAATCGCTGAAGGAAAAGACCGGGCCAGACGAGAACGGCAGTGAATCGTTTAAAAGTCGATATCGCCGATACCTTGAGCAGTTCGTACGAGACCCCACCGATCACAGGGATAAAGGAAAAACGAACGATACGGTCAGCGACACTCGTCGGTCTCCCTAGAATGATGAACAGTACGATACTTACTATCACCACGAGCACGAGAAAGCTCGTACTGCACCTGGGGTGTACCGTGGGGTACTTGGAAACGATTTCAGGAGTAACGACACCTTCTTCCTCGTACGCGAAGATCGTCTTGTGCTCTGCTCCATGATACTCAAATATTCTCTCCATTTCTTTCCAGCGGGTGAGGAGGAGGATGTAGCAAAAAATAAACATGAGCCTGAAGAGGCCGTCTACCAGATTGAAGGCGAATCCACCCTCTAAACCAATCCACTCGGTGAGCTTCAGGGGAATGTAGAAGAAAAACGTGAACCCGAGCACGAGCGCTACCAAAACAGAGATCATGATATGTGAACGCGATTCCTGTTTATCCTTCCTCTTTTCCTTCCTTTCTTTCTCGATCGCCTGATCGGCCGAAAACGAGAGAGCCTTCACTGCGATGACGAAGGTTTCGTACAAGACGACCGCTCCTCTGATAATGGGGATATTGAGAATTCTGTATCGCCTCGTCAGGCTCGTATACGCTTCGGACTTAATGACAACCTCTCCATCAGTATTCCGAACGGCGGTCGCGATATGTGTCGGAGAACGCATCATCACCCCTTCAATAACAGCTTGTCCCCCGATGTGGGGGCGCTTTGTGGCGTCACGAGCAGACATGAATCCCTCGATGAGTCGGCTGTGGGGAGGTGATGAAGACGAGGGCTACTTCTTTTTCTTATTGTCGGCCTGACTGCGGTAGTCGCCGTACTTTCGATGGAATCTCTCTACACGACCGGCCGTATCAACCAGTTTCTGCTTTCCCGTGAAAAAAGGGTGACATCTGGAACAAATTTCAACGTGGATATCTTCCTGTGTTGAACGAGTCTCGATCACACTACCGCAGATACAGATGATTCTCGCTTTCTTATACTCGGGGTGGATATCTTTCTTCATCTTCCTATCTCCGCTCTCCAAATATATCCT
>SMTZ1_10006726_pt1 | contig 15365 bp, 12 predicted proteins | sample DeeMarSWOR136_30_FD_25667 | JGI IMG/M metagenome (IMG submission 25667)
GCAAAAAAGAGCCTATCAAGGAGTTGCCCCGGGCATTTGTGGAAAAGCTGAAGAGCCTTGATTTCGAGATGATCAGGAATGCTGTTGGAGAATACCTGACCGATAAAGAAATCGAAGCGATCCTCGTTCGCCGGGACTTGATCCTCCAGGACGTTGACAGGCTTATCAAAAAATTCAGCGAGGATAAATTTTTATATTGATTTTTATAGGGTCAGGGCTCGACATTAGACATCGTTTTTTGGCAAAACCTTATCATCAAAAATAGGGATACATCTTTAATCAACCTCATGCCTCATTTTGCTCAGGCTGAATTAAATGTGGATCGGACATGTCTAATGTCGATGCTTAAAAAGTAAAGCTATGTAATAATTTTGCCCAGTGCGGTGATATTTATCTGAAAGTTGCTGCTGGCCGTCATGAAAGGGATACCCAAAAAAGTCGAATTTGAAGAGGGCAAGGCAGTTTTTTTTAAAGCCACCTCTTCGATTCTCAGGTCAGTCTTCTCTTTTTTCATGCCCGGGGGGCTGATCATCCTTGTGGCCTTCCTTTTAACCCGCGCCCCGATAGTGGAAGCAGTGTCCTGGCTTCCCCGTTTTTATCCTTGGATCGTCTTGTGTGTGGGACTCTTTCTCGGTTGGCGGCTCAACCGTAGCCAGCTCGTTTTTGTCGTCCTGGTTTTAGCTGTCGCCGATCGCTCACTTCTCATCTTTGCTGGAGGAGATATAGGCCCAGGCACTGCGGGGGAAGCCGTATACAATGCTGTCGCCTTTTTGCTTCCATTAAACCTTATTGTCTTCTCATTTATGAAGGAACGGGGCATACTCAGCCTGGATAGCTTGATGCGCTTGAGTTTGATTCCGATGCAGATATTCGGCGTGGCTCTGATCTGCCAGTACCCCAAATTGGGCTTTGCGCTTTACCTTAAACACTCCTTTTTTGGCTGGGGAGCACTCAGTAAAATATCGATAGCTCAGCCTGCGCTTATCGCTTTCGCTTTTGCCACTTTCATTCTTTTCATACGCTACGTCCAGGATAGAGGAGTCATTGAATGCGGCTTTTTCTGGGTCCTAGTCTCTAGTTTTTTCGCCATGATATCCGGTAAGTTCGGACCGGCCTCCACGATTTTTTTCTCAACAGGGGGCCTGGTCCTTGTCATTGCAGTACTTGAGACTTCTTACGGTAGAGCTTACAGGGATGAGCTGACCGGCCTTCCAGCGCGACGGGCATTGAGCGAGACGTTGTACAAGATGGGCAGCCGTTTCGCTGTGGCCATGGTAGACATTGACCATTTCAAGAAATTCAACGACCGTTTTGGTCACCATGTTGGAGACCAGGTGCTGCGCATGATTGCCTCAAAGCTGGAGAATGCTCCAGGCGGAGGGAGGGCTTTTCGCTATGGGGGCGAGGAGTTCGCACTAGTATTTCCGGGGAAAAACGTGGACGAGACTCTCCCCCATCTTGAAAATCTGAGGAAAGGGGTCGCAGAATCAGGATTTTTCTTGCGCGGATCTGACCGGCGCTACCCAAAGCCAAAAAACCCGACAAAGAGCAAGAAATCTCGCGATAAGACCACTGTGACCATAAGCATCGGGGTAGCAGAGCGTGATGAGCTGAACTCTAATCCTAATCAGGTCATCAAAGCCGCAGACAAGGCCCTTTACCGTGCCAAGAGAAAGGGCCGCAATCGCGTCTGCCGCTGATTTCCAAAACATCGTTGTTTTTGATTTCCTAATTCTAAGGGTGTTAACTTTCAATTTATTTGAGCAGCCTGACTTAGATCTAATATTTTTATTACCATATTTGCTCAAAATCTCTCTACTGTTGGCTGTCACCAAAGAGAAAAAAAGATTGACTTCGATTTTCAGAGTGAATAAATTAGCTTTCTGAGTCAGATGCATCTTGGGTTGACTTATGTTCATCTTCAGATTCCTTCCTTATCAGGGATGTGCCCAGTGAATAAGCTTCGATCATATAAATTATTTTTTGATCTCGAACAAAGGAGGTTCTCATGAGAAAAGCAGCCACGACATCGGCGGTTTTCTGCTTGATTCTTTTCTGTCTTGGCTTAAGCATGGTGTGGGGCGAGCAGCAAAATAATACTCTGTTGACCAAAGAGACCTTCATGGAAATGGAATCAATCGGAAGCCCGAACATATCGCCTGACGGAAAGAATATACTTTTCACCCGGAGTTGGACTGATAAGATCAATGACCGCACCCGAAGCAACCTCTGGATCGTGGATATAGAAGGGGAGAGGGTTCGTGAGCTTACCCACGGAGACTGGAGGGATTCTTCTCCTGTGTGGTCTCCTGACGGTAAGAAGATCGCTTTTCTGTCCGATAGAGACGGGACCACGCAGATTCACGTGATGTGGCTGGATACGCGGGAAGTTGCCCAGTTGACCCATCTCGAGCGTTCCCCAGCCAGCTTGAGATGGTCGCCAGGTGGAAAACACTTAGCTTTCACTCTTTTTGTCCCGGATACGAAGTCGGTCTTACCCGTTAAGCTTCCCAGCAGGCCAAGAGGAGCAAAATGGGCGGAACCAGCGGTGATAGTTGATAGGCTGTCATGGAGAAGGGACGGACGAGGGTTCACTCCTAAGGGGTATTCTCACATATTCGTGATCGATGCTGAACTTGGAGGGACGCCGCGTCAGGTCACCTCAGGAGATTATTCTCACAGCGATCCTCAGTGGTCAGCGGATGGGAAAGAGATATTTTTCAGCGCTATCCGAAAACCGGATGCAGAATACCTTTATGGAGATTCCGAGATCTATTCGGTGAAACTCGATACGCTCGAAGTCCAAGCGCTCACAGACCGGAAAGGCCCTGACCGTGGTCCCCAGGTGTCACCGGATGGCAAATGGATCGCCTACACTGGCTATAACGACAAGAATTATACGAGCCATCTCTCTAACCTTTATCTCATGGATAGAACAGGTGATAGGAAACGGATCCTGGCCGTCAACCTTCCGAATTCGCCTTCTAACGTTACCTGGGCTCCAGACAGCTCGGGCCTCTATTATCTGATGCGGGAAAAAGGGGAATCGAACATTTATTACATCTCTTTGAATCGCAGCACTCAAAAAATCACGGAAGGTGTCCATTATTTATCCGGATTTTCGATTGCTGAGAACGGCCAGGTAGCCACCACTCTTTCTACCTATTATAAACCAGGATACCTGGTCACCTTCACCTTGAGAAATCCGGGCAGAATCAGGAAGCTTGTGGATGTCAACGAGGATGTCCTGGCCAACGTGAAGCTTGGTGAGGTCGAAGAGATGTGGTTTAAATCGCCCGATGGACTGGATCTGCAGGGTTGGCTCATCAAGCCTGCCGAGTTTAAGTCCGGGGAAAAATGAATTTTGCGGCTAGCGGTTATGCTGTCCTCTACATGAACCCGAGGGGAAGCACCGGATACGGCCAGGATTTCGTCAACGGCATTCAGTATTCCTATCCTGGAAAGGACTATGATGACCTGATGGCTGGAGTGGATGCGGCCCTGGCCAAAGGATTTGTTGACGAGAAGAATCTTTTTGTCTGTGGTGGAAGCGGTGGCGGTGTGCTGACAGCCTGGATCGTCGGTCATACCAATCGTTTCAGGGCTGCGGTCTCGATGAGGCCGGTTATCAACTGGCATTCCTTTGTGGGGACGACTGACGGCTCAAACTGGTACCGTCAATTCCAGAAATATCCATGGGAAGACCCGATGGAATACGCTGTGCGCTCGCCTCTGCATTACGTCGGGAATGTGACCACTCCCACCATGGTTATGACCGGTGAGGCAGACCTGAGGACTCCGATGGGCCAGAGTGAAGAGTATTACCGAGCCTTGAAAATGCTCAAGAAAGATACTCTGCTGGTCAGGATGCCTGATGAGTATCATGGCTGGAGGCGTCCCTCCCACAGGCTTCTTCAGCAGCTCTATCTCCTGGCCTGGTTCGAGAAGTACCGGGTAAACTCCTGATTCCCAGCTGGATGCGGACACGATCGAAGAAAGATTTGAGCTAGCGTTCTCGGGAAAGGAATTTGACTGTTTCAACACCGATATCATCAGGCGAAAAAAGTAGATTTGAGTTTTTTTGTCCGAGTTGGAAAGGATCGCCAAGGATTGAAACGCTAAATCCAGGGAAGAACTCCCGATATTGATTACCACCAGTCTTATACCACTCCCGAGTACACCTGCTTAGTATCTGATTTTCAAGCAAGAAGCGAGACCAGTCAGGGATTTTCAATCATTCGACCTGGGATCTAAAAAAGGAGCCTGTATCTCTTTTTTATCTAGTGATACGTTTTATTATGCTTACCAGAATAATGCCTCGGAGATATCGTCAATCAATTGTTCGATGGAATAGCCGAATACTCTGAGTATTAAATCAGATAGTATAAGCACGAGAATAGCTGTAATAACTGTAATTGCTATTTCGATTATTCGAGCGCCAAGCTTGGATTCAATTCTTTTCTGAAGAATCATTGAAGCTATTTTAGTGTTGGGTTGCGTTAAATGTCAATTCAAGATCGCCTTTGAATATTTCGTTTGACTCATTTTGCTTGAGTTGCTATTCTTTTGCCGCGTGGTCAGAGGGAACAATGAGTATAAAGTGCCCAAAGTGTCAGTTTGAGAACCTTGATGAAAGCCACTTTTGCAGCAAGTGTGCCACTCCGCTGATCTCTGACGAAGAAATCTCTACATCACCGACAAAGACTCTTGAAACGCCGGTCACTGGACTCACCAGGTCAAGCACTTTTGCGGAGAGGTATGAAGTAATAGAGGAGCTGGATAAAGGAGGGATGGGTAAGATTTACAGAGTATTCGACAAGAAAATCGAGCAGGAAGTAGCCTTGAAGCTGTTAAGGCCGGAGATTGCGGCAGATTCTGACACAATCAGCCGGTTCAAGAACGAGCTGAAATTTGCCCGTAATATATCTCATAGGAACGTCTGTCGCATGTATGACCTTGATGAAGAGGGAAACGCATATTACATAACCATGGAATATATCTCGGGCGAGAATCTGAAGAGCTCGATAAGAAGAATGGAAAGGTTAACGATAAAAAAAGCTATTTCCATTGCCAAACAGGTTTGTGAAGGACTGGAAGAAGCACACAGGCTCGGAGTCGTGCATCGTGATTTAAAGCCCGGAAATATCATGATTGACCATGAAGGGAATGTACGCATCCTGGATTTCGGGATAGCCCGGTCTCTCAGGTCTAAAGGGATGACAGGCCAAGGAGTGATGATCGGGACTCCAGAGTATATGTCCCCTGAACAGGTTGATGGAGAGGAGGCAGATCAACGTTCTGATATCTATTCTTTAGGCGTGATTTTGTATGAGATGGTCACTGGAACTGTTCCGTTCAAGGGTGATACTCCAATCAGCGTAGCTGTGAAACATAAATTAGAAACTCCTCCTCATCCCAATAAGATCAATCCTCAGGTTCCTGAAGATTTGGATCGTCTGATAATGAGATGTTTAGACAAGGATAGACAGAGAAGATACGAGAGTACGACTGAGCTTCTTGCTGATTTAATCAAGATCGAAAAAGGTGTCCCCACGACAAAGAGAGTTTTGCACAAAAAAAAGCCGAAACCAGAAATAACAGCAGGAATAAGGTGGAAGAAAGCCGTATTTCGTGGGGTGATTATCGGCAGCATACTCATACTCGCTTATATCATTTTGGGCATTTTCCTGAACTACCAGATTTATCATTCAGTTGGACCACGGAAAACGATAGACGCCATTGCAGTCTTGCCTATGAAGAATCTCTCGGGGAGTTCAGAATGGGATTATTTCGCAGATAGGATGACTGAATATCTGATCGATGAAATGACCAAGAGCGGGATGCTTGAAAGAGTGCCCCCGAGTACATCCGTCATGCTGTATAAAACCGCACCGAAAAGGATTAAACAGATTGCCGATGAGTTAGAGGTCGAAGCCGTAATAGAATGGTCCATGATATTTGTAGAAGATAAAATACAAATTAACTTCAAGATGATAGAGCCAAAAAGAGAACAAATCATTTATGAAAACACCTTTGAGCGCGTTATAAAAGATGAGTTTGATCGCATTATGAGAGATGAGATTTCGATTCAAAAGCAACTTACTAACGACATCATGAAGGTGATTGCTGACGAAATAGCAGAAAAGGAGATGGCTGGATGGATGATAGGACGCACAAGGGATTCCTCTGTTAAGCCTGAAGCTCTTGAGTTTTTCGAGAAAGGACAATTTTACTGGAAACTTAGGCCAGAGGGATTTTACAGAGCAAATGAATACTTTCGACAAGCGTATTGGTCAGACAATAGATCCGTCAGTGCTTTAGTGGGATTAGCTAAGTGTGATCTTCTTACTCCATATACGAGGACCTATGGTCATCCAATTCGAGAATATGAAGAGGCCGAAGAGTATACGAAGGAGGCCTTAGAGATCAATAAATCCTTCGGGGAAGCACATGCTGTCCTGGGCTGGATTCAGATGTGTTATTATCATGATTGGAAAAAGGCTGAAGAGGAATTCCAAATTGCACTGGAGAGAGATGCGAATTCTGTAGATGCACGTCAGTGGTATGCCAATTATTTAGTGTATGTCGGGCGATTTGACGAGGCGGTTGAAGAAATAAGGAAGACTCAAGATATTGATTCGCTTTCACCTTTGATTAATTGTGAGTTCGGCCGGATTCTTTTCTATTCAGGGAAATACGAACAGGCAATCAACGCTTTACAGAAAACTATCGAAAGATATCCTGAGTTCAGTCAGACGCATCTTTATCTGGGCATGGCCTATCTGCAAAAATCAAGGTATGAAGATGCTCTCTTGGAATTCCAGAAACCTAGCCAAAAGGAGTCCGTGGATAGGCAAAGAATCGAACAACTCGGATGGCAAGGGATTGTTTATGAAAAAATGGGGAATAGAAATGAGGCTCAAATAAGGCTTGATGAGCTAGTCGATAGATTCAAATACCAGTGGTCGATGCCTTATTCCACAGCCATTTTGTATTTTGCCTTAGGAGAGAGGGATGAAGGCTTTAGATGGCTGGAGAAGGCTTATGAAAACCGTGATTACAGGATATGCCTACTGAAAATAGATCCGGTGTTTGACGGTGTCCGGGAGGACCCGAGATTTCAGGAAATGCTGAAGAAGGTGGGATTGGAGCAGTAGTCTGACTTCAGTATTCTAAATAGTTTGACTCCTCGTTTTTTCTGTGTTATTGCTACTTTTTCCATGTTTAATCTCTCATCTTATCTTTCAATTACTCACTAAGGAGCGTTTCATGAAACGAACAAGTCCAGCTGCTTTTTTTGGGATTTTGGCTATCGCTGTGATGGTAGTTTATTCTGGCGCTGCTGATAAACAGCTCATCGGTGCCCGCTACCCGGCCATCTCCCCGGATGGAAAACAGGTCGCCTTTTCCTACATGGGCGACCTCTGGGTAGTCTCCGCTAAAGGCGGCAAAGCGATACGCTTGACCGATCATGTCGCCTATGACCGGGAGCCGATCTGGTCTCCGGACGGGCAATGGCTGGCCTTCACCTCGAACCGTGAAGGAAACAACGATGTCTACATCATGAAGGCGGAGGGAGGAGTCCCCAAACAGCTCACTTTTCACAGCGGCAGTGACCTGGCCACTGATTTCACTCTGGACGGTAAGTGGATCGTGTTCACTTCCAGCCGATCCTCTTCATCCAGTATCTTCAAGATAAGCGTAAACGGCGGCAACGCGCTTCCTCTGCTGGACACCTACTGGAGCTGGCCGCATAAGGCCAGGATCAGCCCCGACGGCAAAACCGTTCTTTTCTCCTTGGGTATGGAAAACAGTTACTGGTGGCGCCGCGGCTACCGCGGGTCAAATACAGCCAAGATCTGGATGAAAAGCCTTTCCGATAGTAGAGCCCAGGTTGTTTTTGGAGATGAAAGCAACTGTTTCTGGCCGGAATGGAGCGCTGAAGGCAAAAACATCTATTTTATCAGCGACAGGCAGTTCAACAATAAAAATATCTGGAGCATCGCACCCGATGGTTCGGGTTTGAAACCTGTCACCACATTCCGCCAGGAAGATGTCAAATGGCTCTCTGTGGCAAGGTGGGCGCCTCTGGCAGCCTATGAACGGGAGTTCGGAATCTGGATCACCGACCTGAAAACAGGGGATTCCCGCCAGATCTCAGTCGAGGCGCCGGCAGAGACCAAGGATAACCGCTTCTTTTTCGTGGATAATGCGTCTGTCGAAGAGTACCGGTTGTCTCCGGACAGCAAAAAGATTGCGGCTGTGGTCCGGGGGGACATATTTGTGCTTTCCACCGAAGGTGGCTATGCCCGGAATATCACTGAGACTCCTTGGCGTGAACGAGACATCGACTGGGATAAAGACAGTAAAAATATAGTTTATATATCAGACGTGGAGGCCAACCCCGAGCTGTATATCATCTCCGCACTCGGCAATGAAAAGCCCAAGCGCTTGACAGAAAGCGAGGAAGATGAGCTTTCGCCCCGGTTTTCGCCGGATGGGAAATGGATCGCTTACTACAGGGGAAAGCGTCAGCTTCGCCTGATACAGCCCGACGGAAAAGAGGATCGCCTGCTCATTGAAGCCGATTTTGGCGGCCGGTTCGCAGACGCCTATGCCTGGTCTCCTGACTCACGGTTCATGGCCGTAGTTCCCCAGACGGACGGGAATTCAGACATTGTGGCGGTGGAGGTGGAGTCAGGAAAAAAGCATCAGCTAACAAACACCGCCTATGACGAAAGTGACCCGCTCTGGTCTTCGGATGGGAAATTCATGCTTTTCAGCTCAAATCGTTACGGGCATAGTTTCCCTGAATTCACCGGCAAATGGGATATCTATCAGGTCCATCTCGAGCCGAAGAAACCAGAGTTCAAAGAAGATGAGTTCGAGAAGCTGTTCGAGACCAAAGAAAAAGAGGAGAAAGAAAAGCCTGAGAAAAAAGAGGAAAAGAAGGCAGTGGAGGTGAAATTAAACCTCAAGGACCTTGACCGCCAGACCGAGACCGTCACCAGTACATTGGGGAACGACAGCTCGTTTGCCCTCTCTCCCAAAGACAACGAGACAGTGTATTTCCGGTCCAACATCGATGGCGAGTACCATCTGTGGACAACAAGCTTGAAAGAAGAAGAACGAGGCAAGCATGAGCCCTTCATGCCTCAAATTCAGTATCCTGGCTCACTCCAGTTCGATGAAAGCGGAAAATATCTTTATTATTTGAGCCGGGGAAGAATCGGCCAGATAGACGTCAACAGCAAGAGGAACAAAACCATCTCCTTCAATACCAAGATCCGCGTGGATAAGATAGCTGATTATGAACAGGCACTTGGAGAGCTGTATTACACCCTGCAGCATTACTTCTATGATTCTGAGCATCATCAAGTGAACTGGAAGAAGCTCTATGAGCATTACAGGCCTGTGCTCCAGCAAGTGCGGGAAGACCAGGATTTTTATGACTATGCCAACGAGATGATCGGCCATCTGAACTCTTCCCATACAGGTATCATGAGTGGGCCTAGAGGGGCGAGAACTGAGGAGCCGAGCGCTCATGTGGGAGCGGAGTGGGAATTCGTGGGTAAAAAAATCATCCTGAAGCGTGTCATCAAGAATGGACCCCTTTATGACCAGGTGGGGAGCGTGACTGGGGGCGATGAGCTGGTCGCTGTCAACGGAAAAGCTGTTGATGCCCAAGAAAACCTATGGAAGCATTTTAACGGCGAGATCGGAAAGAAACTGACACTGACCTTCAGAAGCCAAAAATTGAAAAAGAATATCGATGTTTCTGTAGAGCCGGTCTCTTCGGGAGCTGAAAACCGGTTGCGGCTGGAAGAATGGGTTGAGAGCCGGCGGGAGATCGTCAAGCAGAAAACAGGCGATAAGGCCGCTTATATCTACATGAGGGCCATGGGTGGCGGAGACCTGAGCCGGTTCCTCAAAGAGCTCGAGCGGGACGCTGTGCCCCGGAAAGGGCTGATCCTGGATTTGAGGTTCAATTTCGGCGGCAATGTCCATGACCGGGTCCTTCAGGCTCTTACCAAGCCCATTTACGCCAAGTGGCGCATCAGAGGACTGTCTGAGACACCTCAGTCCACATACGGAGTGACAGACAAGCCGGTGGTTCTCTTGGTCAATGAGGTTACACTCAGCGACGGCGAGATGACCGCCAACGGGTTTAAAACACTGAAGAGAGGCCCGATCATCGGGAACACGACATACGGCTGGTTGATTTTCACCACCGGCGTTGGCTTGATGAACGGCGGCTACTTCCGGCTTCCGTTCTGGGGATGCTACACCCTGGACGGCAAGGACCTGGAGACCAGCGGCGGCGTCAAACCCGATATCTTTGTCATCAACGATTTGAATCATGACCTTCAGGATCAGGATCCTCAGCTGGATAAGGCGATAGAGAAGATACTGGAACTGATAAAATAGCAGAGAATTATTTCCCAAAGTGAGCTGATTTCAGGGAATAAGGAAAATACATCTTTTCCCTGACTGGATAAAGGAGGACCGAATGCTTCAAAGAAAAAAAGGGATTATTGTTTTTTCATGCCTGATGGTTTTCCTTCTTTCTTTGGCTTCGAATCCTGTTCTTTCTGAGGAAAAAATTCAGGTTATCCCCAAGGAATCCAAGAAGATCGCTGCGCTGAGAAAGGCAGTGGATGCGGAGATAGACGCCTTGAGCTCCCGCATGATCGAGATAAACGACCGGATGTATCACCATCCTGAACCAGGATTCCTCGAGTTCGAGGCTGCCAAGATGCTGACTGAAGAGTTGAAAGGTCATGGGTTTGAAGTGGAGATGGGAGTTCCCGGACTGCCTTCTGATATCGACAGGTTAAAGGTGATCGGAGGGTTTCCGGCGAACTATTCTGGCCCTCCAGGAATCCCGACAGCTTTCAAAGCCAAGTACAAAGGTAGGTCAGAGCACCCGGTCATCGGAATCACTGTAGAGTATGATGCCTTGAGAGGAGATCCGCCATTCCACGGCTGTCAGCACAACATGCAGGGGCCAACAGGCATCGGGGCTGCCATCGCTCTGGCCAAAGTGATGGACAAGAATAATATTCCAGGCAGCGTCTGGGTGATTGGGGCCCCGGCAGAGGAAGTGGGGCCTCCGACCAAAGCGCTCATGGCCAAGACCGGGTATCTGGAGGGGATCGATTTCATGCTCAGGAGCCACGGCACAGCCCAGGAGACGCTTCGTTTTCCGGGAGGATTCTCGGCCCGGCACATCCGGCAGATGAAATACGCCTTCCACGGAAAGTCCGCTCATGCCCAGCAGGCCTGGCAGGGGAGGAGCGCGCTGGATGCGGTCCTTCTCCTTTTCCATGCGATGGATATGATGAGAGAGCATTCGGAGCCCCAATTCAGGTTTCACGGAATCATCAGCGACGGAGGAGAAGCGCCCAACATCGTGCCTCAGGAGGCATCGGCTCTCATCTGGATCCGGCACCTCATGGATGAGACTCCGGTAGGTTCGTTGACTCCCAAAAAAGCAAGGGAGATGATCGAGAAAAAAGTCGAGGCGCTGGATAACATGGCTCAGGCGGCTGCCCTGGCCACTGAGACAACCGTGGACATCGACCACTACGGCGAATACAACCCGGGAATCGCTGTCGGAGTTCTCAATGATATCGTTTTCCAGTACGGAGTGGATTACGGAGGAGTGAAAATCGGCAAGAGGGCTGTTCCAAGACACTGGGAGGAAACAGGGTTTGCCACGCTTGTGGTGCCGGGAGCCCATGTCAGCATCGGAACAGAGGGGATCCCGGATGCGGCAGGTCATTCCCAAAAGAACGCGGATATTACCATAAGCGAAGCCGGGCATAACTCTTTGATTCTGACAGCCAAAGTCATGGCTGCGTCAGGGTTGCGTCTGCTGATGGACCCCGGGCTCCGCGAAAAAGCCAGAGCCGAGCACGCCACTTGGCTCGAGAAATACAACAAGTAAATCTTTTTGAAATGGAAATTTTTGGCTATTATACGGTTGAAGGAACGGCTTTGAATGATTTATTCTTTGATATTTTTATCAGCGGCAGCAGTCGCTCTTAGTGATATGTTAGGCTCTGCTCTGTTCTAGATTCACGAGTAATGCACTTGAGCGTTCGGAGGTGAAACGTGAAATTTTTAAGGATATTTTTTGTTATTTTTGTTGGATTAATCCTGATTACCGATTCTTTGGCAGAAAACGCTGACATGCAGTCTCTGTCATCGGCGAATAGAAATTATCCTTTTTTCCTTGAATTATGGACCGGATATTCTTATTCGCTGGAGGCGAATTTAGAAGTGGACAATAGCTTTTGGGATAGAGCTGTCCAGGGCTACAACAGCAGATTGGACGAGACGCCGGTTTTTGAGTTAGGCATAGGTTTTCATCTCAAGCCCTGGCTCCATGCTTCTCTTTCTACCGCCTATAGAGGCACCTATCATTATGCAAAATATCAAAATCAGGTTCCCGGCGATCCGGCTCCTTATCCCTTAGGCACCAAGACCCGTTATTTCGACCTGGATAACTCCAACGTTATGTTCAATATTTTATTCCACAGTCAGAATAAATTGGCTTTTCACTTTCGCGGTGGGATGCTGATGGCTCCGTTTATAGGAGTCGGGGTTGGAGCCGCACGCAATAAAATATTCAATTTTCACTCTGTTTTAGAAGCCACAGACCCGGGAAGCAACATGAATATTGCAGCCGCAGTCATGCCGACGAAGGAGACATATTCTTTAGCCGCTCAAGGTATGTTCGGTGTATTACTCAAAATTTCAGAGAGATCCAGAATAGATCTCGGTTATCGTTTTTATTACGGCGGCAAATTTGAATCTAACAATTATTTTGTTGATGATGACCCGGATACCGTTGCCCCACCCTGGAAAGGTCGTCTGATGTCAAACGAGCTGTTTATAAAATTGAATTACAGCTTTTAATCCCAATTGTTTTCTTGTTAAGCTCGGCGCAAATCCGTTGCCATTTTCCGCAATTTCCACAAATGGATGTCTAAGAGGAATGGTCGTGGATGATTTTCCAGCCCCCTCTCATTCGCTGGAAGATGATGGTGAACAGCCCTTCCTTGACATCGTCCTTAAAGGTTAATTTCCAGCGTCCCAGCACGTAGGCATAATTCTTGGTCAGGATTTTGACCTCGATATCCGTAAAATCCAGTTCTCCCCAGTTCTCGCCCGTATAGCTCTTTTTGTACCGGGCAAGAAGTGCCTGCCAACCCTGAAGCCGGTTGTTCCCGGATTGAAAGGTGAAATTTTCCGATTTCCAGTAATCTTCCATGAATCCTTCGATGTTCTTTTCGTTCCAGGAAATTTTCTGCCTGTCGAGAACGGTTCGGACCTCTCCTTCAATTTTCGCCATATCGAGTGGGGACCTGGAGCAGGAGAGTAACGGGATGAATAATATCGACATATTGAGTAATAAAATAATTTTTTTCACTTTCCTTCTCCTTTTATTTAGGGGTCAGGGCTCGACATTAGACATTTTAGGAGAAGAGTATTTTTTATGAGAATAATAAAAAAAATGTCTAATGTCGAGCCCTGACCCCACGCGTCCTGACCCCACGCGTCTTAGACGGTAAAGATCAGCCGGCTGTCTTCTTTTTTGCTGATTTTGGCATAATGGTCGAAGAAATTGAGTACATCTGTCAGACTTTTTTCTTCCTCCATTTTCCTGATCGCTTTGGCTTCTATTCTCTGGATATTTTCTGCGATGTCCAGGATTTCCGAAACTTCCTTTTCGGTCATGACAATTATGCCGTCATCATCCCCGAAGACGATATCTCCGGGGGAGACTGGAATCCCCCCGCAGTTGATTTGAACCTGTGTCTTGAAGATCTTTGATGATGTCCCGGCTGACGGAGTGATATATCTTGCATATACGGGTGTTTTGGTCTCCCGAATCCCTTTGACATCACGGCAGCCACCGTCGACGACAATCCCGCCCAATTTTTTCTTTCTGGATTCTAAAGCAAACATCTCACCGGCTAGAGCGATCTTATCTCCCCCGCCATCGATCACGATCACTTCCCCCTCCTGGGCATCGTGCAGGGCCTTGATGACTGTCAGAAAATCTGCCTTACAGTGGACTGTGTGGGCCTTGCCGATCATTTTAACGCCCTGGATTATGGGACGGATTTCCGGATCCATGACCCTTAATTTTTTGCCGCAGTCGCAGAGACAGGCCGTATCCAGTTTGGCCAATCTTTCCCTTATTTCTTTAAAATCCATGATGCCTCCCTATTCAATTCATGAATTAATGAAAAATTTATGGAAAATCAATAAAAAAAGGCAAGAAAGTTTTTGTTCCCGTCCTAAGGTATGAGTGCGAGTGTTTACCGAGGATTTGTGTATATCCAAATATTTCCCTGAAATCAATGGATGGTTTGATGAACCGTTCCTAATTTATCATCATTTCCAGCAAATTGAAAATATTTTCTTATAAAGATTGTTCATTTTCCAATAACTTGGAAAAATTTTCCTTCGACCTGAGAAGCTTTTGTTTAAAGACAACAGGCAAAAGTTTATAATAGGAAAAAGACAGGTCCAGAATGAAACTTCTGAAAATAGGAATTTCCGGTGTGAGAGGGATTGTAGGGGAGACCATTGTTCCGGAACTGGTTATGGATTTTGCCTCAGCCTTTGGCACCTATCTCCAGACAAAAAAAGTACTTGTGGGACGGGATACGAGAATCTCCGGGCCCATGCTTCATGAGGCCGTTCTTTCCTCTTTGATCTCAACGGGTTGTGATGTCCTGGACCTGGGTCGACCAACAGGGCACCTATCTGAATGTATTTCAGGGTGAAGAGGTCCTGGATATCTACCATTTAGGAAAGTTTGACAAGGCTGCTGTCGATCACTTGGGAAAACTGGAAAGGAAGGAAAATTATCTCGATAGTTATTTTGAAGACCTGAAAAAATATTTGAATGCCGAGGCCATTAAGAGAGCCAGCCTTAAGGTCATAATCGATCCCTGCAGCGGCGCTGGAGCTGGTATTATCGATGTTTTCAGCAGATGTCTCGATTTTGAGCTGATTCCTGTCAACAACGATCCAAACGGATATTTTCCCCATGATCCAGAGCCCCGTCCGAGAAATGCCCAGGAAGTAGCTTCGGTCATGAAGGTGGTCAAAGCCGATGCCGGATTTCTGTTAAACAGCGATGTCAGCCGAGTCTCGATTGTGACGGAGAACGGAGAGATGTTGTCCGAGGAATTCACTTTTCCCTTGATAGCCAATGAATATTTGAAAAGAAAACGGGGCACAGTCATCACCAATCTCTCCTCCTCACGGATGATCGAGGATGTGGCCCAGAAAAGAAAATGCCCGCTGATGAAAGCGAAGGTCGGACAGTCTTATTCGATCCA
>SMTZ1_10003715_pt1 | contig 15360 bp, 18 predicted proteins | sample DeeMarSWOR136_30_FD_25667 | JGI IMG/M metagenome (IMG submission 25667)
GAAGGACAACTTTACTCCAGAAGAGATCAAGCATTTGGCTGAGATTGGGGATAATGGTCCTGCAGCTGCCGCAGCTCGTGAACTTCTAAATAGGATGGGTGATGTAGCTCCTAAAGTTGAGGAACCAGCAGTACCGAAAGTCATCACTCGTAAAAGAACAGGAAGACCAGTTGAGGAAGTAGAACCTACAAAGGAGCAGTTGGCTGAGATAGAAGCCGAGGAAGCACCTAAGAAAGCTAGAAAGAAGATTGTTACGCTTACCAAAAAGCAGGCGGAAACAAAGGAGGCGTTCGAGAAAGCTACTGGTCTTAAGGTGACTAAGATTGTTGGTAAGGAAGGTAGAATTCCTACCGAAGGTGAACAGGATCTTCAAAGAGCATGGGGGGCCTGGGATAAGGGAGAAGCGTTTAGCATTATGGAGAAGGATCCTCTAGGTCGTATGATGGAAGCAGAGAAGATGACATTCTTCGATGACCCATGGATGAATGAGCTGATGAGGGATGTTATGGGAGCTAATCCACAGGCAGATCCCCGGGAAGTTCGTAGAACCCTAGAGGAATACTGGAATAGATCTTCGATCGAGCATGATAGAGCAATGGAGAAAGCTCGTACTGACATTATTGAAGAGAGTCCGAAGGTATTGCAACGATGGAATAAGACTGAAAAGCAAGCTGTAGACCAAATGATGAATGAGCCAGAGGCAGGTATGCGTGTTCCAGACGAACAAGTAGATCAAATGGTTCGTTCAATTTTCAGATCAAATCCATTAGTGTTCGATTCAAATCCTAAAGTTTCGGAGGCCCCAAGCTTTGCGGAAATGAATCCTTTGATTAGGGCTGTTAGGGTTATTCGTAACAGAATAGTTGGTATGAAAGCTGAAGATCCTCGATGGTACAACCTATTCCGGAAGTTTGATTATGAGCGGGTTAGCACATTTGAAGAGGCAATTGATTACAGCAAATCGATATTCACTGATGTAGATGGAAAAGTCTTTTCTCCAGAACGAAGAAAGACATTTCTGGAATGGTATCACAAAGATTCTAAGCGTGGGGTTCCACCACCTGAGGGTATGGAATTCGCTGCTATGCAGTTCGATGCCATTATGAAATCTTCTGCACAAACTAAGATGGATATGGGTTTGATGAAAAATCCGTGGCCACGATCTAGGCTGCAGTACTTGATGACTGAAATTGAGCGCCTTACCGACGAGGTTAGTGTTGCTAGAGGAAGAAAGAGAGCCAAGATGGAAAACCAAATCCAAGAGTTCGAGGCAGAGGCTGAGCTGCTTGAGAATCTAGCATACTTCCCTCAGATGTATCGTAACCAGATACAAGAGCAGTTCGTTCAGCTTGAAAGGGGTCGTAAGCAGACAATCGCTGGAAAGCTTAAGAGAACGAGCGCCGGTGAGAAGAGAAAGCTACAAGGTATGGATGCTGCTAAGGCCTGGGCCGATAGTGTAGGATTGAAGTTGATAGATGATCCGGCGGCTATCGCTGCCAGTGAGCTGTTCCATGTGCAAATGGATCTTGCCAAGACGCAGGTACTTCGAGAGATGGTCAGTGATGGTATATGGGTGAAGCCTGAGGCGGAGATTACTGGAGAGGCTGGATGGGCGCCGATACCAGGTATAAAGGAATTGAAGGGATATGCTATCCACGACTTCTTAAGAACAGAGATACTGGATTTTCTTGGCTACAGAGGTACATCCAGAGGCAAATTCGTTAAGCTCTATGATCAGCTTAACTATCATGGTAAGACCTTCAAATTCTACAATCCAATTGTCTTGCCAATGTATGACATTCTTCAGGGTACCATGGCTGGATCGTGGACTGTGAGGGGTAGCGTCCTTCTACCTGAATTGCGACTAGTTAAGCACCTGAAAGAAGCTGTTAAAGATATCAGAACTAATTCAGATATGCGTCGAGAATGCCAGAGACTTGGATTGTTTGGAGCTGAGGAAAGATCCTTCCGGCGTGGGATAGAATTGGAAATGGCAAAGACTTTGGATGCTATCGACTCTAATATGGGGCGAGAGGCTCCTTGGATTCGCCAAGTATGGTCTGGATTAAAGCAGGCTGGGGCTGGTAAGGGTGCCAAAGCTGCTAAGGATGTGCCAGTTGAGGCTATGGGTGTTGTTCGAGATATGGCGTGGCGTGGTGACGAATTTATGCGTCTATTGTCTGTGCGTAAATTCCATTTTATTGATGGGATGCCGTTGGAAGAAGCGGTGAAGCAGACTAAACTATTCATGGCTAACTATGACATCATGAGTAAGAATGCACAGAAGTGGGCCAATAGATTCTTCCTAACTCCTCGATTCAAGACAGCTATGATGAGCCTATGGTACAACATGGTTCGTCATCCTGTCCAGCATCGTGGATCATTAGCTAGAGTCGGACTGATGTGGCTTGCATTCTATAGTCTTATGCACAAGCAGGGATATGATTGGGTTGAATGGTATCGATTAAGAAAGATGATACCAGGTGGAGAGAGAATTCTAACTATGACAGGACCGCAGTATGAGCCTTTGAAGTGGTTTGGTCGATCACTAAAGCAATCGGCCTACATGTACTCAGCGGTTATCCCCCACGCTCTATGGTCGATCCAGAGAAATCGCAACTATCGTGGGGATAAGATCTACACTCCTACCGCTCCTGATGAAGTACAGGCTACTCAGGTTGCGTGGTATATGATCAAGAACTATTTTCCACTCACTGAACGAATCACGGATTTTTCGAGTAATGAACTATCAACAATGGAGAACCTTATTAGTAATGTGTTCTTGCTCTCATTGTACAATCGAGATCCTTCCGCTCGATTTCAGTATAGCAAAATGCGTTCACTAGTAGGTACAACTAATGCGTTGCTTAGAGATGCTAAGACTCAGAGAGAGCGCCTCCGGATCTTGAAATATCATAAGGATAGAATGGATGATTTGATGGATGATTTCAAGAAAAGAACGGCAAATATTTTAGGGCATAGAGCCAATATTCCGTTTAGCTGGCCACCTCCTATTTTCAAGGGAATTCCATTTCTGAGCAAGCATTGGCAACGATATATGGCTAATTATTAGGGGTGAAGATAATGCCCGAGAGTGTACCCTCTCTAGGATCTATACTTGATAAGATGAACTCAACGCCGTCTACTGCAGAAGAGGTATTCGATCAAGAATCCAAGAAGACAGTTAACATACCTTCGTATACGACTATACTTACATCGGAAGAAGAGAAGACATTCCAGAAATGGGTTAAGGAGACAGAGAAGACATTAGGCCGTCCTCTTGGTATTGATGAGCCTGATTCATATTACGATTACAGAGGGTTTTGGAAGGCCATACAAGATAAAGATCCGAATACAGCAATGGTTGTGGATCCGGTACATAAGGACGTGCATTTCCCTGATACGTGGAAGCAACCGGGGCACCCAACATTTTCCATTGAGTCTAGATACTACCAACCGGGTATGAGGGCTGGTTATTGGAAGGACAACGAATACATACCTATTCCAGGATGGGAGGATTTCGATACATACAACCGGCTATTTGGATTAGAGAAGAATGAAGGTTTGGTTACTCCTGTTGAGCCACTGGAGAAGATACTGCTGGAGGATTTGTTATGAAGATTCTAATTGATGATTTCCTTGGTGAGACTTTAGACTTGGCGCTTAAGATGAAACAGTCGGGCCACAGAGTTCGATGGCATATCCGTAGAAAGAACGACGAGGATATCGGTGATGGAATGGTAGAGAAAGCAGCAGACCCAGCAAAGAACTACGATTGGGCGGATTTGATTATCCTTGGCGATGTTGGATACGGGGCTTTGTATGAGCGTCTTAAGAAGACATATCCTCAGAAGGCTATCCTTGGAGGTTCTCGTATTGCAGATCAACTGGAGAACGATCGAGCATTTGGCTGCAGGATTATGGATACCCTTGGAATAGCAATACCATCCTATCAGGAATTCAAATCATTTGACGAGGGATCCAAGTATATCAAGGATAACAACAAACGATATGTATTCAAACCCTTCGGTCAATTACCACGGACTCTAACCTATGTATCCAAAGGTCCGGAAGATATGCTCCGGATGATGGAGTATTTCAAGAAAGAGTGGCCACATGGCAAGGCCGTTCATTTCATTCTACAGGAGTTCATCGACGGCATCGAGATAGCAGTAGGTGCTTGGTTTAATGGTAGGAACTTCATCAAGCCGTACATGCCAAACTTCGAGCATAAGAAAATGACTAATGGGGATCTCGGGCCGAATACTGGTGAGATGGGATGTATTATCAGGTATGTAGATAAATCAAGACTGTTCGAGCAGGTTATGGCTAAGATGGAGGCCTTCCTTTCGATGATAGAGTTTACCGGCTATTTCGATCTGAACTGTATTGTTACTAGGAAGCAGGCATACGTTCTAGAACCAACAGTACGTTTTGGATTCCCAACGATATGCATACAGGATGAGGTCATGAATGAGGATTGGGCCTCATTCTTGAGAGATTTAGCTTTAGGGACTGCAGAAGGAGTCAATGTACAACGTGATTGGTGTACTGGTGTGTCTATTTGCTGCCCACCGTGGCCTGAGGAAAGTCGGGCTTACAATGGTATGCCAGTCATGTTTAGGAAAGAGAATCTACTTCACTGGTCAGATGTGAAGATAATCAACAAGGAGTACTGTACCGCAGGTAACTGCGGGTTTATAGCTATTGTGTGTGGTACTGGCCCCACGGTCGAGGCGTCGACGCTTAATGCCTATAAGCGAATAGAGGCTTCCGGGATCCACATACCAAACATGTTTTACCGTACAGATATTGGCGACCGTGTTATTAAGAGTCTTAAGAACCTCAAAGAATGGGGCTGGCTCTAAGGAGGAAACTATGACACAGAAAAAACTTGGTTCTAAAGGACAGAAGCAAGCCGGTGTTGTAATGAGGGAATTTGAAAGTGGCAAATTGCGCTCTAGGAGTGGTAAGAAGGTAACCGATCCAGAACAAGCCAAAGCAATTGCAATGAGTGAAGGTAGGCAAGCTCAGAAGAAGGGTGTCGCACAAAGGACATGGCAAGGCCGAACAAGAATGAGGCCTAAGAAGTAGGTGATATCATGGCTCTTACATTGAGTAATGTTCTAGAACAAATCATGGGTACTCCTATGAAACAGCCCCACCCTGCACAACGGGAAGTGCAGAATGTACCTGGACGGGTAACCTCTCCTGCTCCCCGGGCGCTTCCTATGCGCCCTCAGGAAATAGGGCCTGCTAGGACCGAGGGTGGTGGGGCTGCGCCTACTATTGTTCCTATGCCTGCAGGTAGAGAGCCTACACCAAATATACCTGAACGAAGAGTAGTTACAAAACCTAATGTTGAGGATATGGATGATCTCGAATTGTCAGAATATGTCTTTGGCCCACAAGATTTGGAGTTGTGATAATTATGGATGAAAAACTAATACTGTCCATTATTGGTGCAATCGTATCTGGTATGGTTGGAGTTAGTTTTTGGGTGATCAAAGGATGGCTCACTAAGATATCAAATGACATATCAACGAAGGTATCATTCACGACATGTACTCTCAAGGAGCAAGAGCTTAAAGGGGCACTAACCCACGAGAAGGAGATGAGAGAAACTATGGATACAGTCTTTGGTGAAGCCGTCAAAGAACTAAAGAACACCATTAAAGAAGATTTCATACCAGAGGTAAGAGCATATCGGGAAGAGAATTCAAAGCTTCTAGATAGGCTCAAGTCTCTTGAAGATGCAATAGAAAGGAATGGTAATGGCCGGAATAAGTGATCTTTGCCCGGAAATCTATAGGCAAACCGTCATTGTTGAATGCCAGGATTGTATGAATCTTAGTGATCCGAATACGTTTAAATCCTTCATGTACGATCTATGTGGTCTTTTAGATGTAACTGTAGTTCTTGGGCCACGGGTTATTAGCTATGAAGACGATGACAATCCTGAGAAGAATGGCGTTTCTGCTTCACTTGTCTTTGCAGAGTCTGGGATGCATATGCATAGTTGGCCTGAATATAGCTTCCTTCGCTTTGATATGTGGTCTTGCAAACCATTCAATTCGAAATACATTCGGCAAGCGTTAATGCAGTGGTTTATGCCAATGAAAATCGTCATGAAGCAGTTTTAGGAATCTGTACAATATATAGGGAGAAGTGATCTATGTGCGTTTACCTTGGAGAAAAGAAGATTGGGATACAATCGAATTTACGAAACCTGGTTGGGAGGTTGATGGGAACCCATACTATTCCTGGACCTATCGAAGATTGAGCCACCCAATCATGTGGTGGGTATTTGGGAATGACAATAACGGTACCGTTCCACATTTCAGAGGAGAGGTTGTTTCATGGTTTTGGTGGTGGAGAAGGAATACAGCCGCCAATGCTAAGTGGTACGGAATCGGACTAGCTCATTGGGTTGAGGAAGAGATTCCTTTCTCTTCATATAACAACGAGCATCTAGAACGCAAGTACATCATAGATGCAGAATATCTGAGATTGACCTTAGTTAGGCACAAGAGCAGCTATGAGGGTCCAGATACAAACAAGAGGAAAAAGAAATGGCATCCGTTCTTCTACATCAAAGAACCCATCTTCAATCTAGCATTTTGGATTGGATTCAGTCCTAAACGGGGGCAATGGAAATTGAGCTTTAAGGTTGATGATTAAATTGCCGAAAGCCGACCCAAGTTTCCCGCCCGGCGCCAGGGTAAGGGGGCTAGTAGGCTTTATATGCTGCTTAAAGGGAGACCTCTGGCCAGGGTTTAAGCAGCCAAATAGATTAGAGGTGATTGTATGAGATCGGAAAAATCAGTCTGCCCAATTCTTCCGTGGAAAACTGGTGGAAATGTGATACGGGAAGGTACGGGAAAAGGACAACGTGGTAAAGAATGGGGTGATTTATGCATGAGCGTAAAGAAAGGCTAAAAATAGTTTATCTTCTTCATGATATCAAAGGACCAGCTTTCCACCTTGCGGTTCTACCTTCGATGCACCTTAACAATTCTGGTTTGATGGAAGCTAAACCACTCACCTACCAAATTAGGCAAGAAATCTTGTCTGGTGATATCATAGTGTTCTGCCGTGCCTGGGCAAAAGAATCTATCAGCATGGCCCAATATCTTAAGAGTATGGGCAAGGCTGTGATCTACCACATGGATGACCACTTTTGGGCAATGCCCTATTGGTCTTCTCCTACCTGGAAAGAATGGCATAATGATGCCCACCTTCCCAACGTCGAAAAACTCATCAAAGTTGCAGATGCTATGACTTGTGACTCCCCCCTTCTCGCAGAAACCATTTCGAAGGAACATAACATCAAAGCCTATGCTGTTCCTAATTCTGTGGATTGGGATGCTCAGAAGTACCTACCAGATATTCCACGCAAGAATGATGGAACTGTCCGTATTGGATATACCTCTACCGCATTCCACCATTTCGATATCCAGTACATCATGCATTCCCTTAAAGATGTAGGGTTAATGGCAAAGCGAATAGGTAAAGAGATTGTGTTCGTCAACTTTGGCTACGACAATCTTCGTGTGAATGAGATGCTCACAAGTAATGGTATACAGATCGAGCGGTATGGGTGGGTAAAGATCGAGGAATACTACAAGGTTCTTATGAATCTAGATTTGGACATAGGTGTTGTTCCTCTTACACGCAATCTATACAACGAATGTAAGGCTCTTCTGAAATGGGAAGAGTTCTGTATGTGTCGGATTCCCTCTGTTGTCAGTCCTGTTGGTCAGTACAAAGATCTTCCACCAGCAGTTGTCCATATGGCAAAGAGAAACAGCCACAAGAACTGGACAGAAATGTTATGGGATCTTGTCAAGAACGACGATGATAGAAAAGCGAAGGGATTGAGAGCTGAGGAGTATGCAAGAAAGCATCACAACTTCAAGACAAACATCAGTGAGTATGCCAGGATATACACAGAGATCTATGAGAATCGGAGGCGGTGATGGTACGAGGAAATAAAAGACGTTGGGTTGAAAAGCAATTAAATAGTAGGATTCAGAAGAAGATCAGGCTCAAAGCTGCGCTTGATCGTATCAAGTTCTGCGGGGCGGCCAGAGCGTTTCTTGAAAGTAATGGGTTTGAGCCTCCGGTCGATACTAAAGAGATGCTTAAAGCAGCTAATAAGTTAGGGTTTGTATATATTCCCCCGGGCCTCAGTAAGCCAATTCTTTTCGGCACCTACAGTCATAATTGTGTGGCGCTTAGGAAGATTTCTGATACACCGAAGCCGTACTACAAGCAATTGGGTTATGAACCAGTGCAGCTCCTTTCTAAACAGCTCATTCAGAAGAACTCACAAATGAGGGACTTTCAGTACGTGGTACTTCACCGATCTGTCATTGCGGATGATTGGAAGTGGACAGACCAGGAAGTCTTCAAGCTTCTTGAGAACATTGCCTGGATCAAGGGGAATAATAAAGGTCGGGTGACATACTTCCTCGATGACTGTATCATCCATGCAGACCATAAGCATTGGAAGGAAGTAGTAGACATGTGTGATGCTATGGTCGTTCCGAATAAGGTCATGGAGGAATATGTAAGACGATATGGATTTGAAGGACCAGTAGAGATTTGCGATACACATGTGGATATTTCACACATTGACACATTAGAACCGAATAATGACGTTTGGAAAGAAGGCAAGACTAGACTTCTTTTCGCTTCTGTTGGATTGGTTGGATTGGGATTCATCGATGATATCTTCAAAGTAGTTAATGAGAAGTTCCCCGACAAATGCCAAGTCTTTGTCAGTGGGTTGCAGGCAGGTATTGCTAGGATACGGTTCAATAGATTCCGGAACATTGACTTTATCTACAATATGCATTTACCTGAGGATGAATATATGTCCATGTTCAAGTCAGCCGATCTAATTCTCAATCCAGTAGATGCATCTACCCTATCGTTGATTGGTATTCCAGAGGAAGATAGAGAGATATTTTTGGATGGTAAATCTCCTGTTAAGTGGTGTAATGCCGGAGTGGTGAGAAAACCAATCATCAACGGTGTTTCTGCTCCGTACAAGAGAGTTGTACGTCATGGAGAGAATAGCCTTATGACAGACAAGACTGAGGATTGGGTTCAGGTAATTGATGATGCTATCAATCATCCCGAGAGATTTGATGAAATGGTAAGGATTTCAAGGGATGAAGTTGAAGTTAACTTTGATACCAAACAGCGGGCAATCGAGTATATCAAAGCTTTTACTGGAAATGAGGTATCCTATGGCGAAGAGAAAACGGCGTAAGTTACTGGAGGCTTTGACTAGCTCACCAGAAAAAGAAGAGAGGCTGGCCAACCAACTAAAGAAAATTGGGATTGCTATAATTCGTACTCAAGAGGGACGGGTGAAACTTGACTATTCACATTGTACGTTACCAGGAGGGAATCCATGAGATTTCATATTGACGACAGGGCTACTAGATATTGCGATATCTTCCCTGAGATTGGTAAGGGAGATATCAATGTTGTTGTATACCAGCCCGGCGCACTCGCCGCCTGGCATCGGCATCAAAGGCAGGCAGATTACCATTTCTGTGTCCAGGGGGCACTAAAGATTGGTATTTGTAATGGACCAAAGAATGAATGGGTAGATGATACTTGGTGTGAGCGTTGGTGTAAATTTCATGTTCTCAGTGACCGTAACCCCTGCCCTCCGCTCAAGATTGAGGCTGGTTTGTGGCATGGTGTCTACAACTTTACTACAGAGCCTGCAATTCTAATTTATCATATCACAAACAAATATGATGGTACAGACGAGGAACGGGCTACTGTTGAAGAAATGCGATGGGATTGGAAACAGGAGGTTAAGTAATGAATGTTCAGGATGTAATGAAGCAACTTGGAGGCTTGGCTGATGAGCATGGACCTGATGTGCTACAAGCTGAAGTATTGGTAGAGTGTGATGATTTATGTTATTCTCTTGAGGATGATGGAATTAGATATGAAGATGGGTGCGTTGTAATTGGAGGATAAATGAGTCCAGTAATGATTACAGGAGCCTGCGGGTTTATTGGATGCAACTTTGTTCGTTATGTGAATAGAGTCCATCCAGAGTGGGATATAGTTCTAGTAGATAAACTAACCTATGCGGGCAGAAAAGATAACCTGGATGGCTGTATTTATCATAGGTTTGTCCAGGGTGACATTGCGAACTATGAATTGATGGAGCATATCATTACTCATTATGGAATCAGATCAATCATAAATTTCGCAGCTGAATCTCATGTGGATCGAAGCATCAAGGACTCAAGAATATTTACAAGAAGTAATGTGGTTGGAGTCCATACATTGGTTGATCTAGCTGTTAAATACAAACTCGAAAGATTCCTACAAGTTGGAACTGATGAGGTCTATGGTACGATCGAAGAGCCTAATTTGTTTACGGAGGAGACTCCTCTATTTCCTAAGAATCCATACAGTATGGGAAAAGCCGCAGGAGATCTTATCGCTAGGGCATATGGGCATACTTATGGTCTGAGTACTGTCATCACAAGATCTTCAAACAATTATGGTGCTTTCCAGTTTCCAGAGAAATTGATTCCGATGACGATTACACAAGCTTTACAGAACAAACCGATCTACGTCTATGGAAAAGGTGAGAGTATTCGTGATTGGATCTACGTTGAGGATAACTGCAAAGCAATTGATACAGTATTCCATAGAGGGAGATCCGGTGAGATCTACAACATAGGTGGTGTATACAACATTCATTCTATTCTAGAAGTAATTCGGCGTGTACTTGCCTTACTAGGCAAGCCTGATTCTCTCATTGAGTACGTTAAACCCCGGCCTGGTGAAGATCACAGATATGCCACAAGCATTGGTAAGATTATGACGCTTGGATGGAAGCCTGAATGGGATTTCGAGCGTGGACTTACTGAGACTATTGGATGGTATACAGACAATGAAGATTGGTGGAGAAAGTGGAAAGGCGGATCTGGTATTGATCTAGTTGAGTGGGAGCCGGGCTATCAGAAGGATTGAGTATGGAAGAGTTAACTTTTATGGCAGTAGATCCAACCTGCGTTGCCCTCAGGCAGATTTGTGGTGCCCCGGAACGATTCTATAAGCAATTGGGTTTCAATCCAATGATTCGTACTCCAGAAGAAGTCCACTCAATGTCTCCTAAATATCTCATAGGAAACAGAGTTGGCCACGCTCCTGGAGTTTTGCAGTTTATACAGAAGACTGCACAGGGATCACGGACAACATACTATCTCGATGATTATCTACCTTTAAGTATGGATGTGAAGGTGTGTATTGAAGTAGCAACCATGCGTGCTGTGGCAAATCAATATCTCGAAAATTACATTCGTCCTCACGCTCACGGTAAGGAAATCATCATATGCAATACACATATCGATGTCGGTATGACTGATCTCATTGCTCCTTCTTCCAAGAATTATCCACTGGCGGATTCTGGAAGGATTAAGCTTTTCTTCGCTTCTATAGGTGGTATTGGAATGGATTTCATATCCCAGCTGTGTAATGCTCTTCCTCCGGGCAAATTCCAAATGCTTGTGATCGTATACACCACACGGGGTAGGTGGCCATTCACAGACACCAATGTACCAAAGCTTTTTCTAAGGCATCTTCCATGGACAGAATACATAGCTGCGATAAAGGCTGCAGATATTGTACTTCAACCAACAACCGGAGAAGGAAAAGACATCTTATCAGGGAAATCCCATATCAAATGGTTGAATGCTGCTGCTTCTAAGACCCTTTTCATTTGTCATGACAGTAAGCCATACAATCGAGTCGTCAAGCATATGGAGAATGGCATTGTAGCTGGAGGTCTAGCTGAATGGCTTTCAATATTAAATGAGTATCTACATGATAGATCGAAGTTCTACGGAATAATAGAACAAGCTTATAAGGACGTTGATAAGAATTGGAATACAAAGGATCGTGCTTTAGACTATCTGAAAGCATTTACAGGATTGGAATTGAATTATGAAAGTATTCGTTAGCACTTTAACATACAACATGTATCCATGGAGTGCTTGTGTCATAGAAGGAATACGTAGGTGCTATGATCGAGATAAGATAGTCCTTTGTGTTTCGGATAATGGCTCGACTGATCGGATGGTAGATTATCACGGGAAGCATCACAAAGAATATGACATTTTCTTACAGAATGGAAGAAATATAGGCATTTGCTTTGCTCAGAATAGAATGCTTATGGAATTCAAGAAAAGTGACTGCGAATGGATGATATTTCATGAGGGGGATTCAGTTCCTGTATCTCCGTGTCCGGCTACTACACTCATGCACTTATGGAACAGATTGCAGAGAGAAATGGGCAATGGTGCTCCTAAGGTGATTGGATTTGGTAGGCCGGTTCTTCCTGCTTATCCACTAGAGCAGCTATATTCTGATATGAATATTGGAAAACAACTATCCAGAGCTGCTGATTTGCCAATTATCGTTTCAAATGAGCCACTGAAACATGTGTTCGAATATGGGCTTAAATTTCGTGATAGGTTGTCTGACAGTGTAACAGCTGCCTACATTTCGTCTAGTACATTGAAGGGGTATCCTCCGTGGATGACTATCTGTGTTCATCAATCAGTATGGGATGCACTTGGATATTTCGATGAGAGTGATCAAGGTTGTGACTTGGATTTCTACTGGCGTCTGCAGTTCACTGATTGTGAAGTTGGATATTCTGATATCTTACAGATATTGAAACATGACTTCCAACCGTCCTGGTCTTATTTGTTGGATGCGAGAATCAAATTAATTGATCTTTGTGGTATTAATAATCAAAGATGTAAATGTAATCAGAGTGCGGCGTCAAATGGTTTTATCTATAGAAGTTCGATATATGATGATTATTCACTTAACGTGTGGAATCCACTAATAGGTGAGAAAACATATGGGGAATATGCAAGAGAAAATCTGGAATGGATAGAAACCAATTGCCAATTGGATGCTAGTGTAAAACCGACTTGGATGGAACGTATTAAGCCAAATGATCCAAGGATAGACAAATATCCATATAGAAGGGATGGTATCTCTTACAGGGAATGGGAGCCTCATCTCATTGGACAACTCGAATTTGTAGGAGATTATGAAACAGCCGAGCTAGTAAGAAAAGGAGATCTATAAATGAGAAGAATTAGATTAGTACATCCGTGGATTAGTGTCGAAGATAGAATGGAGATAGATAAGGTGCTTAGTACTCCTTATCTAAGCAATGGTCCGAAAGTCAGGGAATTTGAGGAGATGATGGCTGAGTACATCGGTGTTCATCATGCTGTGGCTGTTTCTAATGGAACGGTTGGCCTTCATCTAGCATTGCTTGCCCTAGATGTTACCAATGGATTTGAGGTAATTACCACACCATTCACTTTTATAGCTACAGCAAACGCAATTACTTACACCGGCGCACGTCCTGTTTTCGTAGATATTGATCCTATAACCTTCAACATAGACACGAACAAGATTGTATCAGCTATCACAGATCTGACTAGAGCCATCATGCCAGTACATATATTCGGACTGCCATGTGATATGAATTCGATCCTAAAGATTTCTAAGGACATCCACATAATTGAAGACGCATGTGAGGCGATAGGTGCAACATATGATGGTAGAAAGGTAGGATCCATTGGTGATATAGGAGTCTTTGGTTTTTATCCAAACAAGCAGATTGTTGCAGGAGAAGGTGGGATGATCGTTACGGATTCTGAGAAGTTAGCTAATAGATGTAGATTCCTCAGGATTCATGGTAGAGATCCATCATCTATTCATCCTGTGTATCCAGTGGTTGGATACAATTACAAACTCAGTGATATTCATGCAGCTCTTGGCTGTTCCAATTTAAGACGTATAGGCAGCATTCTAGCAGCCAGAAGAAGTCTCGCTGAATTGTATAATGATAGACTATCTCTACGATTCCATACTTTGAGTTTAGATCGTAGTTGGTTTTCATATGTGATCTTACTGCCATCTCCAAATGTGGAAGAAGTGGTTATGAAATTAGCAGAGAAGGGAATAGAATCGGCAAATTATTTCCCTGCAATACATCTGCAGGAGTGTTATCGGAAGTATGGTTATATGGAAGGTGACTTTCCAATTACTGAGAATATCTCAAGGAGGGCGCTGGCTCTCCCATTCCATGTATTCTTGACAGAGGATGATATTAACTATGTATGTGATACTCTTCTTATGGAGGTAGAACATGATAAAGTCTAAGGTTCTTGTCATTGGTGCCGGAACATTGTCTAGATTGCATGTAAGTATGCTTGATCAGCATGAGAAATATGAAGCCGCTGGATTTGCTGAGGATGAAGTTAAATATGGATATTCCGGTAGGCCCCTTCCAGTACTTGGATCTACATCCGAGTTGAGAATGATTATGGATAAACATCACATACAATTTGCAGTTGTCGCTGTCGGTGATAATAAGACCAGAGAAAGACTATTCATGATGGCAAGTGGAGCCGGATATGAAATACTAAATCTTGTGCATCCGTCAGCTATCGTAGCCAAAGAGGTGTATCTAAATGGTTTTGGAATTACCATCATGCCAGGGGCAATTGTGAACCCTGGGACCATGATCCTCAGTGGTGCGTTGATTAATACGAAGGCCTCTATCGATCATGATTGTTTGATTCATGAGTTTGTGCATTTGGCTCCGGGAGCTAGTCTAGCGGGCTGTGTGATAGTTGGAATGAGAACCCTCATCGGCCTGAATGCTGCAGTAAACTCACGGGTTGAGATTGGATCGGATTGTATTGTGGTATCGGGTGGTAATGTATTTAAGAATATGGCAAATGGTGAGCGCCTTAAGCATACTCCATTGAGGCGATTATGATAAGTAAGGCAAAGATATTCGAGAATATGGTAAAGATCCGTACCTTTGAAGAGGGCGTTCAAGAACTATTTGAAAAGAAGATCCTACACGGTACGGCACATCTCTGCATAGGGCAGGAAGCTAATGCTGTTGCCGCTATGCATTGGGTTCAACATCCATTTGATTATGTGTTCTCTCATCATCGTGGCCACGGCCACTATCTTGCCTATTCGAGCGACTACAGTGGGCTACTCTGCGAATTGGCTGGTATACCAGAAGGATGTTGTGGTGGATATGGAGGATCTCAGCATCTTCATAGAGGTAATTTCTTCTCCAATGGGATCCTTGGATCTACAGTGCCATGGGCAACAGGAGCCGCATACGGTATAGATCGTAAGATGCATTGTTACCATCACGGGGAAATAGTTTTCTGCTGGATGACGGATGGAATGATGGGTCAGGGGGTTGTGTATGAGGCTCTAAGAATGGCTGAGAAATACCAGGTTCCGTGTCTCTACATT
>SMTZ1_10004875_pt1 | contig 15358 bp, 15 predicted proteins | sample DeeMarSWOR136_30_FD_25667 | JGI IMG/M metagenome (IMG submission 25667)
GACCATCCTTACAAACATAGTGAAAACCGATGTTGCATCTTCCGCATTTTCCGATACCGCATTTCATTTTATTCTCGACAGTTGTGTAGATCTGGTCGTCCTTAAAACCCAGTTCCTCGAGGGCTTTGATGACGAATTTGATCATGATCGGGGGCCCGCAGGTGACGGCAATTGCATTCTTGGAGGAAGGTTTTTTGTCTGTAACATTCTGGGGAACGAATCCCACATACTCCTTCCAATCTGGTTCCTCGACGTCTATCGAAAGATGGACGGGCATTTTTTTCTTAAGCTCTTCCAGTTCTTCTTTAAACACCAGGTCTTTGGATGTTCTGGCACCGTAAATCAGCATAAGGTCTCCATAGTCTCCTTTTTTGCCCAGAGCTGTGTTGAGGACAGACCAGATAGGAGCCAAGCCAATCCCTCCACCGATAAAGATGATGTTTTTTCCTTTCCAGTATTCTACAGGGAAGCTGTTGCCGTAAGGCCCTCTTATTCCGATGACGTCGCCGACCTGCATTTCGTGAAGAGATGAGGTCACTCTTCCCATCTTCAAAATGCTAAACTGGAGGTACTCCTTCAGAAGGGGGGAAGAGGAGATGGAGATCATCGATTCTCCTCTACCGAACACTGAAAGCATGGCGCACTGTCCACAACGGAAGGAGAAATCATTCATGTTCAGAAACTGAGTCCTGAAAGTCTTGATAGGCCTTGTGCCGCCCACTTCTTCTTTTATTTCGATTATCTTTGCCAGTCTTGGAATATAGGTATTATCGTCCATAATCTCTTGCCTTTTCGAGAACTTCGATGATATCTATCCCAACAGGGCATTTCGAAATGCACCTTCCGCAGCCTGTGCATTGGTAATTTTTGTAAAGCTCGACAAAGTACTGAAATTTATGGAGGATTCTTTGTCTCAATCGTGAGGCTTTATCAGGCCTTGGGTTGTGTCCTGAAGAATGCATGGTAAAATCAGGAAACTGACAGTTGTCCCAAGTCCTTACCCTTTCTCCTTGGATTGGAGAGGATGAAGTAACTTCATCATTCATATCAAAGCAGTGACAGGTTGGGCAGAGATAAGTGCAGATGCCGCAGCGGATGCAGCTTAAGGACTCTTCATCCCAGAAGGGAGAGTCGAACATATCTTTGAGTTTGGGTGGAATTTTCGCTGTATCTTTAATCTGCCTTTTGACTTTCTTCTTGGATTCGGCCTTAATTTTTTCCAAATCCTTTTTGTCCTTGGCTGTCGGGGTCTTGAAGAGAGCCTTGGCTGAATTCAGGAGCTCGTCTCCTTTTTTTGTGAAAGATTCTGCGTAGTATTTATCTCCTAAATCCGTCATTAAAATATCCAGGCCTTCTTTAGAATAAGGGGAGCCGTCAACCGAGAGACAGAAGCAGTTTGATGAAGGAGGTGCGTTACAGGTAAGCCCGACAAGGGCAGTTGAGTTTCTTCTTTTCCAGTAGTAAGGGTCTTTAAAATCGCCGCCAAAGACCTTGTCCGTAAGAGTAAGCGCTTTGGCATCACAGGGTCTGACGCCGAAGATAACAGCTGGCATCTCCTCAGGAAGAACCTCTTTGACTTTGAGTTCCTCTTCGTTTGAAGTGCTGAACTCAAGGAGCACTTCTCTTTGAGGGAAGATAATTTTTTTTGGAGAGAGGACAGTGTTGAGATAATCCAGGTCTATAGCTTCAGAATTCTTGATAACTTCATAATTCCAGAGATCGCCATCTTTTTGGGGCGAATATATTGTATAGGATTCAAGCTTCTTCACCCATTGGGGGAAGGCTTTTTTTAACAGCACTTTTTCCATTTAGTTACCTTATAAAGTCTTCTGGGTCTTCATCCTTAAAGCTTGAGACAAGAGAAGGCTTTTCAGGATCAAAGCCTGCTTCATAGTCAAAAAGCTCTTTGGCTTCTTTTTCCAATTTCTTATTCAAGAACCTGACGGGAATATCCAGAGGACAGACTCTCTCGCATTCTCCACAGTCAATGCAGCGTCCTGCAAGATGGATGGCTCTGACAAAGTGATAGACAAAATTCTCTGGGGTCACAACAAAATTTATGGTGTCGGCCACGCACTCATCACAATAGCACATCGGGCACACAGACCGGCAGGCATAGCATCGAATGCATTTTTCAATCTGTTCCTTCCAGAATTTCCACCTTTCCTCTGGAGGTAACGATTCGGTCTTCTCCAGAGATTTAAAAGGATTTTCTACATTGCGTTTGGTTTTTTCTCCGATTAGGACATCGTAGATGACTGGGAAATGGGCTTTGCATTCAAGACATCTCTCAGCCAGCACTTCTTGAGCTGCAATTTTAACCTGCCCATCTTCTGTCGTGATAACAAAATCGTCCTTGGCGCCAAACTCAACCCTTTTAGCTTTTTTTCCTTTCAATTTTTTGGCAAGCTTTTTTTCATCCAGAACTCCGGTATTTTCGCAGGAGATGCCTAATACATAGACGTCTTCCCTTTTGATGAATTCTTCTTGAAGCAAGACATTGATGGCTCTGCTGTCACATCCTTTTACTATGATTCCAACTGGCCTCTCGTCTGGTTCCTTCTCCTTTTCTTTTTTTCTTTTTTCGTCCCTGAGGAAGAGCGTTAGGTTATAAACACAGGCCGGATCCCAAACCAGTTTATCAGCGTCTTCGGGATCTTTTATAAAAGCCGGGACCGGTAGAAGACCGTTTGAGCTCCTTTGGAAGCCGATGATGTACTTGACTTTTCCTTCTTTCAAGATCTGGCTGGCTTCTTTTTTGAGCTCTTCTAAGTTTACCATTATTGAGTTCTCCTCAGCTTTTTTTGAGGACCGAGTGGCTTTAGTTCTTTAACAAAATCTTTGATGACCTGGGTATACTTTACTCCTTCTGCCGCCGAGACCCAGGACATCTGGAAGCGTTCGGGCTCAAGGCCGACATACTCTAAAAGCTTCTTGACCAAGGCAATTCTGCGCCGGGCATAGAAGTTGCCTTTGATGTAGTGGCAGTCGCCTGGATGACACCCTGAAACGAGCACTCCGTCTGCTCCTTTGTTAAAGGCAGAGAATATGTAGAGAGGAGACACGCTCCCCGAACACATGACCGTTATGGGAATAACATTGGATGGATATTCCATACGGGAGACTCCAGCCAGATCGCTTCCGGCTGAGGAACACCACTTGCAGAGAAAAGCAACTATTTTTGGTTCAAATTCTTCTGCCACTTTTTAGCCTCCGAGTGATGCCTTTATCATTTCATTTACTTGCAAAGGAGTCATATTTTTGACCTGGATGGCCGCTCTCAAACAGGTTGCCGAACAAGTCCCGCATCCTTCGCAGAGTACTTCATTCACCTCGACTTTGCCATCTTTGAGGGAGAGAGCATCATAAGGACAGACTTGAACACACATGCCGCAGCCTGTGCAGAGATTGACGTTAACCTTGGCCACTGTGGGAGCATGGTAAAGCCTGTCCTGGGATAAGATGGTGATAGCTTTGGCCGCAGCTCCGCTTGCTTGGGCTACAGCTTCAGGAATGTCTTTGGGTGCCTGGGCTGCTCCTGCCAGGAACATTCCAGACGTAACGCTCTCTACAGGCCTGAGCTTTGGATGAGCTTCGGCGAGAAAGCCATCCTTGTCCATCGCGATTTTGAGTTTCTTGGCAAGTTCATCTGCTCCCTTCGAGGGACGCGTGGCCGTAGCTAGAACTACCATATCGGCATCGATCTCGATGTCTTTTCCAGTCAGGGTATCCACACCCCAGACCTTGATTTTGCCCTTATCTTCAAATATTTTCGAAACCTTTCCTCTGAGGTAGAGGACTCCATCCTCTTCTACGGCTCTCTGCACGAATTCCTCGTAGTCTTTTCCTCCTGACCTGATATCGATATAAAAAATATAGGCCATGCCATCTGGGACGTGATGTTTGTAGAGCATGGCATGTTTGGCCGTGTACATGCAGCATATTTTTGAGCAGTAAGCGCAGTGAAGTTCGGGATCACGGGAGCCAGCGCATTGGATAAAGACAACCTCCTTGGGTTCTTTGTGATCTGAGGGTCTGAGAATTTTTCCCATTGTCGGTCCAGAAGCAGAGAGCAATCTTTCAAATTGAAGTCCATCCAGGACATCCGGGTATTTTCCATACCCGTACTCAGCCAACAATTCTTTATCATACAGATCGTATCCAGTGGCAACGATTATGGCTCCCACCTCTTCCTCGACGATTTCAGGTTTCATATCGTAGTCGATCGCTTCCGGTTCACAAACATCTGCGCACTTGCCGCAGGCAATCGGCAGAAGGCCAGGGCAATTTTTTATGTCCAGAGTAAAGGTAGCTGGAATAGCCTGAGGAAAGGGAATATAAATGGCTCGGCGCCTTGTTAAACCGAGGTCAAATTCGTTGGGCACGACCACCGGACAGACTTTGGTGCATTCATCACAGAGAGTACATTTGTCTGGGTCAACATAGGTGGGCTTTTTGAGAATTTTAACCTTAAAATTTCCCACATAACCGGAGATATCCTGGACTTCGCTGTAGGTCATGAGTTTGATCTTGGGGTGTTTGGAAACCTCCACCATTTTCGGCGTCAGAATGCACTGGGAACAGTCGAGAGTAGGGAAGGTTTCAGAAAGCTGAATCATATGGCCCCCGATGGAAGGAGCTCTTTCTACCAGAATAACTTCAAAGCCAGTGTTGGCTAAGTCCAATGCAGATTGGATGCCTGCTATTCCGCCACCAATAACCAGAGCTTTCCTGGTGACAGGGACGCTTATCGGCTCCAGAGGTTCATTTCTGCGGACTCTTTGCACAGTGCTCTTGGTAATTTTCATCGCTTTTTCTGTCGCCTTTTCCATATCTTTATGAACCCAGCTGCACTGTTCGCGGATATTAGCGATCTCACACTGGAACGCATTGAGTCCGGCTGATTTGGCAGTATTCCTGAAGGTTGTTTCATGGAGAGTTGGAGAACAACAGGCGACAACCACGCTGTCCAGCTTTTTTTCCTTTATGGCTTCAATAATCAGGTTCTGGCCCGGATCAGAACACATGTAAACATAATCTTCAGCGTGGACGACTCCCCTGTGCTTGGATAGCTCCTTGGCAACCTTTTTGACATCCACGGTTCCAGCTATATTTATGCCGCAGTGACAAACAAAAACGCCTGTTCGTTTCATTTTTTTACCTTTTGTTTTGAGGTTTTTGGTTTTTTCTTTTCAGCCAGGACCTTCTTTCCGTATTCATAGCCTTTATCAAAAGCTTTCTTGTTGAGCTCAAGAAATCTTCCCGGAACTAAGCCGGGGAGTGCTTTTATCATGGCCTCGGGCGAGACGATATCAGTGATTGCCGTGAAAAATCCTAGCATTACCAGGTTGGCGATAATACGATTCCCTAATTCTTCGGCAAACCTTGTCGAAGGAATAGAATAGGTTTTAATTTTTCCTCGGGGAGGTTTTGCCCTGACTAAATCCTTGTCTATGAGAAGAACTCCATCTTCCCGCAATTCCGGCTCGTATTTGTCATAGGCTTCCTGCGACATGGAGATAAGAATTTCAGGTGCGGAGATATAAGGATACAGGACTCGATCGTCTGAGACAACGAGTTGAGAACTGCAGGCGCTTCCTCTGGCTTCAGGACCGAAGCTCTGGGTCATTGTCGCCTGCTTATTATCAAAAAGAGAAAGGGCTTTTCCAGCAATAAGGCCACAGCGAATGATTCCTTGGCCACCAAAACCAGAAAACCTGATCTCAGTCATGGTTTCCTCCGTAAGGCTTGTATTTATTGCCTAAAACTTTACCGAGATGCTCATTCATGCAATCAAGGAAAGTCGGCTTTTCTTTATCAACAAACTTACCAACTATGAGCTTTCCCTGGTAACTTATATCAACATTCCTCGTATCAGCACCGTGCTGAATTTCAGATTTTTCGTAATAATACTTCAGAAGGTTCAATCCATCGCCGAGACGGTTCCTGCGAGCATAGAGAGTTACACAGGGAGTGATGACCTCGATGAAAGAAAAGCCTCTCCTGCCGAGAGCTTCCTGCATAGATTTGGTCACTCTCCTCAGATGAAGAGCAGTCCAGCGAGCAACATAAGTTGCCCCGCTGGCTTCAGCAAGATAAGGGAGGCTAAAAGGATACTCAAAATTACCGAAAGGAGCAGTGGAGGCATTAGCCGAGATGGGGGTCGTGGCTGCTACCTGTCCTCCTGTCATGGCATAGTTGAAGTTGTTAACACAGATGATGACTAGATCCATATTTCTTCTTGCCGCATGGATAAAATGATTACCCCCGATCCCTGCAATATCTCCATCTCCACTGAAGACAACAACTTTTAATTCGGGATTGGCCAGTTTTAATCCAGTGGCCACGGGCACAGCTCGGCCATGGGTGGTGTGAATAGAATCCAGTTTAACATAACCAGCAACTCTTCCTGTGCATCCGATTCCGGATATAATGGCAGTTTTATCAAGGTCTATTTGACTTTTTCTCAGGGCTTCGGCGAAAGAAGTGACCACAACACCTATCCCGCAGCCCGGACACCAGATGTGGGGGATCCTGTCCATTCTCAGCAAAGTTTCGATCGGGTTTTTTTCTTCGAGGCGATCTTCTTCCTTCATTTTGAAGCCTCCTTGATGGCATTGAAAATATCATCTGGATCATGGACCCAGCCGCCACAGTGGGGAACATGTACAGCCGGAGCTTGACCGAAAGCGCATCGCTCAACTTCATAAACCATCTGGCCGTAGTTTATCTCGGGAACGACGAATGCCTTTATTTTCTTAGCCAGCTCTTTTATTCTCTTCTCGGGAAACGGCCAGACAGTAATAAGCCTTATCGTTCCCACTTTTATACCGGCTTTTCTCGCCATGCGAACAGCTCTTGTAGTGACTCTTGAGGTTATTCCGTAGGAAATGACTATGATTTCAGCAGTATCCGTTTCATCTTCCTCAAATTTAATGATTTTATCGGCATTCATATTTATTTTGTCCACAAGATGACGGACACAGACATCCTGGCATTCAGCGTTGATAACAGGATAGCCGCGTTCGTCATGAGTTAATCCAGTGATATGGAAGTGGTAGCCATCCCCGACTTTGACCATAAAGGGAACCATATCTTTATCAGGCTTGAAGGGCAGGTATTTATCCTTTGGGCCTTTGTACCATTTTCGCTCGACCAGTTCAATTTCTTCAGCAGGAGGGATGACTACTTTCTCGTGCATATGTCCTATACATTCGTCTGTCATGACAAAGGCGGGAACACGGTAAATTTCTGATAGATTGAAAGCTTCTATGGTGAGGTCAAAACACTCTTGAGGAGAATCAGGGGAGAGAGCTATTATTCTGTAATCACCGTGGGAGCCCCATCTGACCTGCATCATGTCCTGCTGGCCGGTTAGAGTAGGAAGTCCTGTTGAGGGTCCTCCTCTTTGGACATTGGCAATCACAAGGGGAGTTTCCAGCATGCAGGCCAAGCCTATATTTTCCATCATCAACGAAAAACCAGGGCCAGAAGTAACGGTCATGGCTTTCTTCCCTCCCCAGGAAGCTCCTATCAAGGCTGCAATAGAGGCAAGCTCATCTTCCATCTGGATGAAAACTCCTCCTACCGTGGGAATTCTTTCTGAAAATCTTTCAGCTGTTTCTGTGGAGGGAGTGATAGGATAGCCAGCAAAAAAGCGGCATCCAGCCGCCAGAGCTCCTTCGGCAAGAGCATGGTCTCCGTCTAAATAATGGGCTCCGGTTAAGACTCCCTCAGGGTCTGCTTTCACCTTTTTCACCTTCTTCCTCCTCTTTTTTAAGAGTGACAAATATGGCAAATTCAGGACAGATTGTCTCGCAGAGCTGGCAGTAAAGGCAATCATCCTCATTCTTGACATAAGGAGGATGATAGCCTTTTATATTGAATTCTTCAGACATCTCGAGCACATCTTTTGGGCAGTATTCCACACAGAATCCGCACCCCTTACATCTGTCCTTATCGATGTGGACTTTGCCCTTTTTTGCTTTTAAATCGCCAAAATAAACCATTTGTTCCTCAGAGTAATCCTTTCTCTCTCAAAATGGGCTTGGGATCAATATAATGGAGGTCAAACCTTAAATCCTTCTCAGGACAACCTAAGGCAAGAGCCATGAGCTGGGTGAAATAAAGGATTGGCATATTCTTGAACTCGGGATATTTTTTGACAGTTTCTTTCTGACGGTGGTCGAGATTAAATGCACAGAGTGGACAACTCACAGATACAAGCTCAGCGCCCTGGGATTGAGCCGAGGTAAGGATGTGGTATGTTCTTTCAGCCACGTTTTCAGGTTTATCGACAGTCTGGTAAGAAGCACAGCATTCAGTCTTGTAAGGAAAATCTATGGCGTCTGCACCCAGAGCAGTCATGAGATTTTCTAAAACAGTCGGATTTTCAACATCGTCGAGACCAATCTCTTTGGGACGCACTAAAAGACAGCCATAGTAATTAGCTATTTTTAGGTTCCCTAAAGGCTTGACCACTTTTTTGGCGATGTTTTCGAATTTTATCTCGTCTCTTAGTAGCTCCAGGAGGTGAAGGACCTTAACGTCTCCTTCGTATTTGACTTCCTCGCGATACATAAATTCATTTATCTTATCAAGGCTCTCTGGGTCGGATTTTACTCTTTCATTTGCTCTTTTCAAGGTATTGAAACACATGGCACAGAGAGTCATGACCCTGTTTGTGTTGGTTTCCTTGACTCGGATGAGGTTTCGGATAGGAGCTACGTGATGAATCAAGTCATCAGTAGCCAAAGAGAAGACAGTCCCGCAACAGTTCCATCGTTCAAGTTCTTCAGCTTCTACTTCGAGGCGCTTTAAGGAACATAGGGTTGAGTCTTCAAAATTTTTCGCATTGTTTTTCAGAGTACAACCGGGATAATAACTTATTTTCATTATGATTCCTTACGCTATTTTTGTTAAAAAAATTATAGATCATAGCTCAAAATTTATGATGTAAATTTCCTCATGCTGCTTATGATGGCAATAGGGGGAACGTCTTCCTTGTCTGCATCTGAAAGTTTTTCAATCTTGAGGTGGTCCTCTCTTTTGCGCAGCAATATTTGCCTTATGGCTTCTATGACTTCAGCAATGTTTATTCCTTTAGGACAGCGAGCGTTACACGTAAAACAGGAAGCACAAATCCAGATGGACTTAGATCGAATAAGCTCATCCTTAAAGCCGAGCTGGGCGTAGCGGATTATCTGATTGGGAAGGATGTCCATTTCAGAGACCGCAGGACAGCCTGCAGAGCACTTGCCGCATTGATAACAGGCAAGAAGATTCTGGCCGCTTATCTCTTCCACCTTGGTCACAAACGGATCTTTGATTTTTCTTTTGGAGATGTTGATTCTCATCAGAGTTTACTCACTTATATTATACGACACAATTTCCTATAGATAATATAGGATAAGTAAAGAAATGAATTACTTTACAGTACAACATAATTAGCGAATTCTGTCAAGAAAATTATATTATTTCGGCCCAAATCCTGCAACTTTTCCTAATAAATGGGGCCAAGCCCCATTTATTAGGATCTTTTTAGTCCTCCGAAGAGAAAGAGGATGCAGAATGAATTAAGGAGAAAGAGATACCTGAGAAGAAGGGGAAGTCCGACCAGAGGGATAAGGAAAGAAGAGACGGCAAGTGCTCCAAGGAAGGAACCGAGCAAATCCAGGCCATAACCCAGACCGTAGTTCTTTCTCTCTCTTAAAAAAAGACTATTGGAAACGACAAACAAATCTCCTCCCAAAAAGCCAAGCAGAAGAAGGTAAATAAAGAAAAAAAGTTCAGGGGGATGTACTTTCAAGGTAAGATGGAGAAGGAGAACGAGGAGTAGTATGCCAAACTGGATGAAAAGTAACAGAGCGAAATATATTTTTTTTCTCTTCTTCCCTCGAAAAGAGCCTAAGAAAAGGCCTATCATAAAGCAGGTGAGAAGCAGCGCAATCCGGCGATAAACGTATCCATAAAGAGTTTGGAAGGAGATGATAACAATGATCTCAACGACTATGGTGGTGAAGCCCATAACAGCCAGAGGAAGGAGGAAAAAAGTTGATTTCTGGCGCTTCCACCAGAGAACGATGAGGAGAGAAATAAAAAGAATTAGAGGGAGATCCAACAGCCAAAAGAAATGAACCTTGGAGAAGAAAGAAAATATTTTCCTTTCCAATCCTTTAAACTGTGTGCTCCACAGCACAGAATTATAGAAATAACTTATCGGAGAGAAGTCCTGGTTTATTGTTTTTTTGCCCGAAGATACCTTCTCTTTTAAAAATTCTATCCTGAGCGGACTAAGACGAGAAAAGAGAAGCTGAGGGCTTACATAGGAATTCTCGAGGTTTAAATCCTCTATTTTCCTGCTGAGTTCCTCGAATCCGATGGATAGAGGCTGAGACGATGCCAGGAATATGTTTGTATCCCCAGGGACAACTTCTACGAAACGGAACGCTTCTTTGAGAGTGAAATACAGAGAGGAGAGGAAGTTCTGGAGCTCAAGGCTGATATAATTTTCTGCCGAGGGAACACGAAAAGAAAACACACCTTTCTCAGTCAGTTTTTCTCTCGCTTCAAGGAAAAATTCTTTGGTATAAAAACGGTTGATTTGGGCCGTGGCCGGTTCAGGCAGGTTAAGGATTATCATATCGTATCTTTTCGCAGTTTCTTTGAGGAAGGCTCTTCCATCTTGATAAAATATACGGATCTTTTCATTCCTCAAGACACTCTTTTCTCTTTCGGGCAGAAATTGGAGGGAGAGGCGAATAATCTCAGGGTCGAGCTCGACATAGTCCACCTCGACTTGAGAATATTTAAGAATCTGGCTAAGCCCTCCACCAGCTCCTCCTCCCACCAGCAGAACGTTTCTTGCCCTGGGATTCTGGAGAAGAGCAAAATGGACTGATTCCTCAGAAGCAGCCAGATTGGGGTAGGAATAATCATGAAGGCTGTTGTTATACAGGGAAATCTGCTCCTCGGTTTTGAGAATCTGGAGTTTGCCGTACGGTGTATCTTTGCTTTTTATGAGAGAAAAGGGCCTCCAGTAGATTTTCTGGCTGGGGAAGTCAAAGGCGATGAAAGCCGCCAGGAAAATGAGAATGGAGAGAGGGAAAATAATTTGCTTTTTTTTGCCGAAAGAAAAGAAAATCAAGAGAGAAGCGCATGCTCCGACAATCGCAGCTCCCTGCCAGTTGGAGAAAACCGGGATGAGAAAAAGATAGACCATCAACCCTGCTACGGAAGAGCCCAAAGACTCCAAAAAGTAAACGCGGTAAAGATCCCCCTTCTGGAAATGAGCATTGAAGACAAAAAGAATTCCCAGAGGAAAGCTTATGAAAAAAGCAAGCACAAGAGAAGAGAATAACATCGGGATTATTCCCGTTATCTCCCCGGGGAGCACTCTCAGGAAGAACCGGGAAAACCTGAGGACTACGAGACAGAGAGGGAGAAAAAGTATGACAGCATAATAGACTTGGGGAAACCTGTGGGGATGAAATTTAAGTTTAGAAGCATAAATACTTCCCAGCCCGCCCCACAAGAGCCAGGAAGCAAGGATGAAACCAAAAGTGATCTCGTTTCCGTAGAAATGAACAGAGAATTCTCTCAGTAAAAAAATTTGGAGGGAAAGAGCAAGGAAACCCAGAAGAAAAGGCGGGAGAAAAGTGATCAAATCCAGATCCCTGGAATGGGATTATTACAATATTTGCACCTTCCTCCTTTGAGAGCAATTTTACCTACGCTGTAGCCTCTCCGCTCAATAACAATTTCTTTACATTTAGGACAATAAGTGCTTTCTGCCGAATGACCGGGGACATTTCCGATATAAACGTAGTGAATGCCCTCTTCGAGAGCGATTTTTTGAACTTTTTCTAGGGTGGACACAGGAGTTGGAGGAAGGTTTTTCACAAGATACATGGGAACAAAGCGGCTAAAATGGAGAGGTACATCAGGACCGATTTCTTTCATAATCCACTGGCACATCTTGCGGATTTCATCTGAGCTATCGTTAAGGGTCGGGATGACAAGATAAACGAGTTCCAACCAGGTAGAGCTTTTATGCACGATCTTTATTGCTTCAAGGACTGGCTGGAGCTCTCCTCTCACATAATTTGTGTAAAAGTCCTGGGAGAAAGCTTTAAGATCAACCTTTATTGCATCCACAACTTTTGTCAGGTCCTCCATAGGTTCAGGATTGATATGTCCTCCAGTGATGACGACGGTTCTGACTCCTTTTTTACGGGCTTCTAAAGATGTATCGTACATGTATTCAAAAAAGATGACGGGTTCTGTGTAGGTATAGGCGATTACAGGGCAGCTGTATTTCTGGGCAGTTTCCACGACTGCCCGGGGAGGGAAGTCATAGTTTTGGACCTGTTCCGGCCTAACCTGGGATATCTCCCAGTTCTGGCAGAATTTGCAGTTCACATTGCAGCCCGCAGTGGCGATGGACAGGGCACTGCTTTTGGGTAAATAATGAAAGAGAGGCTTTTTTTCGATGGGATCAGTTGCGATAGAGCAGGCCTTGCCGTAAACCAAGGTGTAGTAAGTGCCTCCCATATTTTCTCTAACTCCACAATAGCCTCTTTCTTTATCCCCCAATTTACAGAAGCGAGGGCAAAGAGTACACTCTATTTCCCTATCAGGATGTTTTTTATAGTAGCGCGCTTCAACTTTTGAAAGGTTTGCTTCCCCTCCAAAAGCATAGAGATCCATGAGGAATGCCGGAAATGTAGAGGTTCGATTCATCAAACCCGTGCTTGCCAGAAAAGTGGCTCCTCCAGCTGTTTTGAAGAATTGTCTTCTTTTCATTTTAGTAAATTCAATAAACAGCTATCCGCATCCGGCTTGTAAGATGGATTGATATAATTTTCCAATTTCCAGTTCATTAGCTTAGACATAAATTATTTTAATTTCACCCATTATAAATTACAAATTTTTACCTTTTTTTATACTTCTTCTTCTATAATCTGTATCTCTTCCGGACTTGCTTTTCCCAGTCCCATTTTTTCAGCAGTTTTAAGATAAACAGGGGCTCTTTTTTCTTCATCTAAAGAGGGAAGTCCCTTCTTGGCTCTGAGCTTTTCAATTACCTGCCAGCCTACATAGTCAGCTGCCACAGGGTCCAGGCTGAAAATAAGAGATTCGTATTTTTCAGCCCATTGGGCATGGTAGGAAGGTCCACGATGATATTGAACAATCAGGCTGTCCAGAACGGTGAGTTTATGCTTTCGTTTTATAAATTTTATCTCAAAAAGCTCAGCTACAAAGGGATTGCAGTTAAAATCATGGTATTTATTGGGATTATGGATAGTCCCGAAATAATTTTTCATCCCCGCCGTGACTCCCGCCATGCCGTGGTCTTTTAAAATGGCAAGGCTTATGGAAGCTGTGATCTTATCCGATTGAATCGAAGAGAAGAGACTTCCGATATTGAGATGAGAGGTGAGTTGAGAATCATAGCCAAACCCTTTTGTATCTGTTCCAAAAACCTTGATGCCTCCGCGGTTGAGGTTCAGACTGTATCCTGCTTCCCTCAATTCCCGGTTCGTTCTGTCCCAGATGATTATGTTTTTCTGCTGGATTCCGCTATCTTGAAGCAATCTGGCTAAGGAGAAAGAAACCTCAGGGCGGGTAGACAGTTTTCTTCCGCCGATGGTGTTGATTTTTATCCCCACTTCATCGGAGCTTTTGAAGATTAGGCGAAGACCATCTTTTGGATTTTGCTTATCCATCAAGATTTGAATTCCCCGATTATGCATACTCAGGAGCTTCTCTTGATCTATATCTTCCCCTCCTGTCAGGACTCCCTTTCCTCTGATGAGAACGACTTTTGATGCCATTACAATTAAAAAGTACTCCTCTTTCCATATGATGTCAACGGGACCTGTCAATAGGTCATATCTTTATTATGTCTTTTGTAGGGGCTTGATTTATTCGTAAGGTCTTATTATAGCTTTTGGAGGAGCTTTCATATTTTTTGGAGGAGCTTGATTTATTCGTAGGGATTTGATTTATCTGCAGGGGCTTGATTTATTCGTAGGGCCTTACTATAGCTTTTGGAGGAGCTTGATTTATTCGTAGGGGCTTGATTTATTCGTAGGGATTTGATTTATCTGCAGGGGCTTGATTTATTCGTAGGGGCTTGATTTATCAAGCCCACATTTTGAACTAATTATTTGTTAAAAACAAAGATGCGGTCTATTTATTTAGACTTGTCAAAAATGGAATTTGAGCTTATAGTGAAAAAAGCCCAGTTTAATGCATGGAGTATTAATGATGAGAATTTCGAAGCCCAAAAAATTATTAAAACTCTTCTTTCCTTTTGTTCTGTTTCTTTCTTTCTTAAATGTGAAAGGAGCTCTATTAGAAGAAGAGGGTGTTTCTTCGCTCCATTTCCTTTTACCTGATGTTGCTACCTGGAAGATCCCTGAAGCTCCCCAGGATTATTTTCCGGAAACACTTTTCGAGTACATCAACGGTGCTGCTGAGATCTACCTTTCCTATGATTTTAAAGAATTGACCGTAGGGCAGTACGAAAAAGGAGATAGTAATGCCTCTCTTATCATAGAGATTTATGATATGGGAAACGAAAAAAATTCATTCGGGATTTACAGTGCAGAGCGATTTCCTGATAGTCAATTTATCTCCTTAGGTAACCAGGGATATCTAGAAGAAGAAACTCTGAATTTTATAGTCGGGAGTTACTATGTTAAGCTTCTCTGTTTTGACGGCGGGGAGGAATCTGCTGACTTCCTGAAGATTTTTTCGCAGGAAGTTGTTAAGAGAGTCAAAGATAAAGGGAATCTCCCCCCTGCCCTTGCCTTTTTTCCTAAGCAAGGGCTCGTTGGAAACAGTGAGAAGTTTATCTTGCGCAATTTTATGGGCTACAGTTTTCTCCACAACGGGTATCTGGCTAATTATAAACTTGAGAACCTTGAGTTTGATTGCTTTTTAATAGAGGGAGAAAACGCAGATGATGCCCAGAATATGCTAAAGCAATATCTGGAGAGAAAGGACAAGCAGAGCGTCCAGGAAATTTCTGCGGGCTATCGCATCAAAGACCGCTACTACTACAACATTTATCTGGCCAGAGCTGATAATTACCTCTGCGGAGTAATGAAAATAAAGGACGAATCTCTTGAAGTAGGGGATAAGTATTTTGGGATGTTGATCGAATCTTTGAAAAAATAATTATACTTTAAAAAGGGGAAAGGTCTATATGCTCAGTAATTAGGTAACACTTTCTGTAGTGATATTGAAGATAAGAGTGTCATTGCGAGCGACCGAAGGGAGCGTGGCAATCTCATAAGATAAGAGGCTATTTTTATCTATTTATGACCTCATCTCACTCTATGAGATTGCT
>SMTZ1_10013442_pt1 | contig 15356 bp, 10 predicted proteins | sample DeeMarSWOR136_30_FD_25667 | JGI IMG/M metagenome (IMG submission 25667)
TCCATGGCCCAGACTTCCATTTCGCCAAGTCGCTGCCCGCCAAACTGGGCCTTTCCTCCCAGGGGTTGTTGAGTTACTAACGAATATGGCCCAATGGAACGGGCGTGGATCTTGTCGTCCACCAGATGGTGAAGTTTCATCATGTACATGATACCAACCGTCACCTTGGTGGAAAAGGGCTTCCCGCTACGCCCGTCGTAAAGCGTGGCTTGGCCCTTTAAGGAATAGCCAGTCTCAGCTAGTAAATCCTTGATCTCGGTTTCCTTGGCACCATCAAAAACAGGAGTAACCATATAGACCCCCTCCCGGTAACGCTTAGCAAAATCTATCAACTCCTGGTCGTTCAACTCCTCGACTTGTTTCCTCTGACCAGTCAAAGGAAAAACTGATTTTAGTTTCTTCCTTAAGGCCTTATGATTCTCGGAACGGATCAGTTCGTTAATTTGGTCCCCCAGTCCTTTTGCTGCCCAACCCAAATGGGTTTCCAGGATCTGTCCAACGTTCATACGGGAGGGCACGCCCAAGGGGTTTAGTACAATATCTACCGGAGTACCATCTTCAAAATACGGAATATCCTCCTGAGGCAGGATGCACGAAACCACCCCTTTGTTGCCATGCCGCCCTGCCATCTTGTCGCCCACCGAAAGCCTTCGTTTCATGGCGACATAGACCCTGACAATCTTGATAATTCCGGGCGGGAGTTCATCGCCCCTTTCGTATCGACTCACCTGGCCCTCAAAACGTTTGCGGACCTGATCGCACTGCTCCTGATATCGTTCCAGTATTTCACTCATCTGGGCAGCCACCGTGGCATTCTTGAGCTCCAGGCCAGCCATTCGAGACAAGGAAATCTTTGAGAGGACATCGGCGGAAACTCGGTCGCCCTTCTTGATAAGTTGAACCTTTCCTTTCTTGAAAGGAGCCGCGCAAGTCTTGCCCGCCAAAAGCCCCGTGAGGCTTTCCCTGGTAACTTCCTCAATAATGGCAAGCTCATCATCTCGGTCTCTTTCCAGGGCCTCAATTTCAAGCTTTTCAATGCTCAGCGCTCGGGCAGCTTTTTCCACGCCCTTCCTGGAAAAGACCTTAGCATCAATCACAACACCGTTAACACCAGGTGGGACCCGAAGAGAAGTATCCTTCACATCGCCTGCTTTCTCTCCAAAAATGGCTCTGAGCAGCTTTTCCTCTGGGGATAGCTGGGCCTCACCTTTAGGGGTAATTTTTCCCACCAGGATGTCTCCCGGCTTGACTTCAGCCCCAAGCAGAATAATGCCGCTTTCATCCAGACTCTTTAATGCCTCCTCTCCTACATTCGGTATGTCACGGGTAATCTCCTCTTTGCCCAGTTTGGTGTCACGAGCCACCGTATCAAATTGTTCAATATGAATCGACGTGAAAACCCCGTCTCGCACCAGGCGCTCACTCACCAGAATAGAATCCTCAAAGTTGTACCCACCCCAAGGCATAAAGGCGACCATCACATTCTTACCTAGCGCAAGCTCTCCCATTCTTGTAGCCGGGCCGTCTGCGATTACATCGCCTTTCTTGACAAGGTCGCCTTTCTTGACAATAGGGCGATGATTAAAACAGGTATTTTGGTTGGAACGAGAGAACTTTGTTAGGTTATAGATGGTTACCTGCCTGCCATCCGGGGTGTAGTCCGCCTGCGGCGGACGTAGGCTAGAGCCATCACCGTTTCCTCTGTGCTTGACCACGATGCGCTTTGCATCCACGTCCACCACTTCACCGTCGCAGTCAGCTACAACCGTAACCCCTGAATCTCTAGCCACCACGTCTTCCACGCCTGTAGCGACGAGCGGAGCGCCGCTCACAAGCAGCGGTACGGCCTGGCGCTGCATGTTGGAGCCCATGAGAGCCCTGTTGGCGTCGTCATTTTCCAGAAATGGAATCAGTGATGCCGCGACACTCACTAACTGATGAGGGGAGATGTCCATAAGTTCAATGTCTTCGCGCTTGACCATCAGAAATTCACCAGCAACGCGAGCTGAGACCAAGGGATTCACAAACCGGCCTTTTTCGTCCAAGGGGGCATTGGCTTGAGCAATGGGATGTTTTTCTTCGTCCAACGCGGTTAAAGATTTGACCTTGTCTGTGACCTGGCCGTTCTCAACCACTCGGTAAGGCGTTTCAATAAAGCCAAGCTTGTTCACGCGGGCATAGGTACTCAGCGAGACAATTAAGCCAATGTTAGGCCCCTCTGGGGTCTCAATGGGACAGATACGTCCGTAATGTGTGGGATGAACGTCCCGAACCTCAAAGCCTGCACGTTCTCGCGTAAGTCCGCCAGGGCCCAACGCACTTAAGCGCCGTTTATGGGTGATTTCGGAAAGCGGGTTAGTTTGGTCCATAAACTGGGAAAGCTGGCTGGTGCCGAAGAACTCTTTGACGACTGCAGAAACCGGCTTAGAGTTGATCAAGTCATGGGGCATCAATGACTCAACCTCCTGAAGGCTCATCCGTTCCTTGATGGCACGTTCCATCCTCACCAGCCCTATACGGTATTGGTTTCCCAAAAGTTCCCCCACGGCCCGGACCCGCCGGTTACCCAGATGGTCGATATCATCAACCGGGCCTTGGCTGTCTTTTAAGTCGACCAGGATTTTGGTAGTGAGCAGGACATCCTCTTTCCGGAGCGTACGCACATCGATGGGCACCTCGCCCTGCCGCAACCCCAACCGAATATTAGTTTTTAAGCGCCCTACTGGCGCAAGGTCATAATGAGATGGGCTAAAAAAGAGTTGGTGACAAAGTTGCTGGGCTACCTCTATAGTGGGCGGGTTACTTGGTCGGAGCCTTCGGTAGATTTCCAGCAGTGCATCCTCCCGGGTCTCCACCTTGTCAAGGAGTAAGGTCTTGCTAATGGAATCACTGGTTTTGACGTTGTCTATATAGAGTATATCAAAACTAGATATCTGGGCAGCCAAGATCTTCTCAAAGACGTTTTCATCAATCACCTCGTTAGTAGTGGCAACTACCTCTCCACTCTTTGGATCTACCAATGTGTGAGCTAAAATCTTGTTTCTAATTTCTTCAAACCCAATAGGTACACGTTCCACCTGTGCGTCCAAAAGCTGTTTGAGAGTCTTTTTCGAAAAACGGTGCCCCTTTCTGATTATTACCTCACCGGTCTGTGGGTGTTTCACCGATTTTGACACGCGTTGCCCCGCTAAGAGGTCCTTGTCAACCGCTTTACATAGATGCTTGCCCGCTACCTCGATCCTTTCTGTACGGTAAAAACGAGATAAAATCTCCTCTCCTGAATATCCAAAGGCCTTCAGAAGTAAAGTGGCAGGGAATTTGCGGCGGCGGTCGATCCGAACATAAACGATATCCTTGGGATCGATTTCCAAATCGATCCAGGATCCCCGTACGGGGATGATCCTGGCCGAATAAAGGACTTTGCCACTCGAATGAGTCTTGCCTTTGTCATGGTCAAAGAACACCCCCGGTGACCTGTGAAGTTGACTTACGACAACCCGCTCAGTCCCGTTGATAATGAATGTTCCCCTCTTGGTCATGAGCGGGATGGTGCCAAAATAGATCTCCTGTTCCTTGATGTCCCGAATATTCTGGACTTCGGTCTCTTTGTCTGTCTCATAGACCACCAGCCGAACCGTGATACGAATCGCGATCTCATAAGTCATCCCTTTGTCCATACATTCGTACTCGTCATACTTGACCTCTCCAAAGCTATAAGAAACAAAGCCTAAAGAAGCAGTACCCGTAAAATCTCTTATGGGAAAGACACTCTTAAAGGCACCCTGAAGACCTGCATCTATCCTCTTTTCCGGCGAAACATCCTTTTGCAAAAACCGTGCATAGGATTCCTTTTGCATCTCAACCAAATCGGGAAATGCGGCAATCCTTGGAATCTTTCCAAAGTTTCTTCTTACTTGTTTAGCTGCCAAGAGTCTGTTGGGCATAACATCTCCCTGCTTTTTGTTTGTTATTCGGACACGTAGTGCATTTTTTCAAGCCGTCAGGCACAACCTTTGCGCTAAATCGTTATTCGCCGCTCGTTACGTCCTACGTTTGACGGTTTACGTAACGGGCTGCGCAACGAATTCACGATTCACGGTCGGACGATTATTTGATTTCAACGGTTGCACCCGCCTCTTCGAGCTGTTTCTTGATATCTTCGGCTTCCTCTTTCGAGGCCCCTTCTTGCACTGGTTTAGGGGCCTCATCTACCAGAGCCTTGGCCTCCTTTAAACCAAGGCCGGTAATTGCCCTGATCGCCTTGATGACCTGAATCTTCTTTTCCCCTACTTGACTTAGGACTACGTCAAACTCGGTCTTCTCTTCAGCCTCGGCCTGTGGTGCCTGCCCAGCAGGTGCAGCAGCCACGGCAACCGGGGCTGCTGCCGACACCCCGAATTTTTCTTCCAGTTCCTTTACCAATTCGGAAAGCTCAAGTACAGACATACTGGAAATGAATTCAATGAGATCTTCTTTGGTAACATTAGCCATTCTGTGTGTCCTCCTCCTTTATGAACTTAGGGGGCTCTGCCCCAACCGGAGTAGCGGACCGTTTCTACCACCCACTATTCCAGTACTCCACTACTCCAACACTGCATTCCGCCAGATGCGAATAGAAATTCCCATACTATTCGATTATCCGTCTGACGCCTCTTCTTTTTGTCGCTTGATAGCCTCTAAGATACCCATGAAATTCCTCAGCACACCACTTAGAACCGTCACCAAGCCGGTGACAGGAACGTTCATCAGGAAAAGCAGCTGCGTCAATAAGACTTCATGTGAGGGAAGCTTCGAGAGCCTTTTAATACCGTCAAGATCGACGGTTTGGCCTTCTACGACTCCAGCCTTAACTTCCAAGGCGGAATTATCTTCGCTAAACTTCATGAGAATCCTGGCCGGAGCAACCGGGTCTTCATAGCTTAAGGCCACCGCACACGGCCCATAGAAATGTTCCTTCAGAAGCGCCATGTCGGTTCCATCTGAAGCCCTTGTCAAGAGGGTATTCTTCACCACTCGGTATTCAACCGACACCTCCCTGAGTTGACCCCGAAGATCATCCATGGCGGACATGTTCAGGCCCCTGAAGTCCGTAAGTAGCACGGCCCTGGCCCTTGAAAACTTCTCATGCAGGGCTTCAACAACTTTTTCTTTTTCGGATTGCTTCAAAAGTCCGCTTCTCCTTTCCTGGTAACCGCTCACTGCAGAGAACGCAGAGAAAGTGTTCTTTCTGCACTGCCATCGTCGCTGCTATGACCGTTTGTGTGATCCTAATTAATTCTTTCATCATCTCTGCGTTCTCCGCGGTGAACTATTACCTGCAAACCTCACCTCAAGATACTCTTTACATACACAGGATCAATCTTTACCCCAGGCCCCATGGTCGTTGAAATGGCTATGCTCTTGAGATATGTCCCCTTACTGCTTGCCGGTTTGAGACGGACGATGGTCTCGAAAAACGAAGCAAGGTTTTCCAGAAGCCTGTCCACACCAAAGGAAACCTTCCCCATAGGCGCATGAACAATGCCCGCACGTTCCACCCTGAAATCGATCTTGCCCGCTTTCAACTCCGTGACAGTGCGGGCCAAATCAAAGGTAACAGTTCCAATTTTTGCATTAGGCATCAGTCCCCTGGGGCCCAGGATTTTGCCGATGCGTCCAACGGCACCCATCATATCTGGCGTTGCAACAGCTTTGTCAAACCCGAACCACCCACCCTTGATCTTTTCGATGAGGTCATCATTTCCGACAAAATCTGCGCCGGCCTCTTCAGCTTCTTTTTCCTTTTCTCCCTTAGCAAATACCAGAACCTTGACATCTTTGCCTGTCCCATTTGGCAGCACCACCGTACCTCGGACCATCTGATCGGCATGCCGCGGATCGACTCCCAGGCGTACCGCAATATCCACGCTCTCATCGAGCTTTGCATAAGACATATCCAAGGCCAACCTCAAGCCCTCTGAAAAATCGTATCCTTTCTTAGGATCTAACTTCTGTCTGGCTGTTGCGTACCTTTTTCCTCTTTTTCCCATGCTCTCGTGGCTCCTCCTACTTCCTGATACTGGATGCTCGTTGCTGGATGCTGGATGAAAAATCAAGAACCAAGAATCCAGTGCCCAGTATCCAGCGACCAGTATCCAGAATTCGATCAAGCGACTTCGATACCCATGTTTCGGGCAGTCCCTTCTATTATCTTTGAAGCGCTTTCTATGTCATAGGCATTCAGATCGACCATCTTCAGCTTTGCAATCTCCTCAATCTGGGCTCGTGTGACACTTCCAACCTTCTCGCGCTTGGGGTCAGCAGAGCCCTTGGCAATCTTGGCTGCTTTCTTAAGCAGGACAGAGGCTGGGGGAGTCTTGGTTATAAATGAGAAAGAGTGATCCTGATAAACTGTGATGACTACAGGTATTATCATCCCTTCCTGCCCAGCCGTTTTGGCATTAAAGGCTTTGCAAAACTCCATGATATTGACGCCTTGCTGGCCCAGGGCTGGGCCGATAGGCGGGGAAGGATTGGCTTGCCCCGCTGGAACCTGCAGTTTAATCAAGCCTATAACTTTCTTAGCCATACCATTGTCTCCTGTTAGTACTCCGCAATTGTGAGAAGGCCGGAACTAAGTTCGCTCCGTCATGCCTTGGATACCTGAACAAATTCGAGTTCCACAGGTGTGGCCCGTCCAAAGATGCTCACCAGGACCCGGATCTTTCCTTTATCTGGCTTCACATCTTCTACGGTGCCCGTAAAGTTTGTAAAGGGACCATCGATCACTCTAACCTCATCCCCTGGTTCAAACAAAAACTTTGGTTGCGGTTTGAGCTTTCCGGCTTCCACCTGGCCTATGATCTTTTCGGCTTCTTCATCGGTGAGAGAGGCAGGCGAATCCCTACCACCCAAGAACCCTGTTACCTTAGCTGTCTCTTGTACCAGATGCCAAGCCTCGTCGGTCAACTCCATTTGCACTAAGATATAACCGGGGTAAAATTTTCTCGATGAGGTCTTTCTCTTGCCCCTTACCAATTCGACCACCTCTTCAGTGGGGATCAAGATCTTGCCAAACTTTTCAGGGAGTCCAGACGAGCTTATCCGCTCTTCTAAGGCAGCCTTAACCTTATTTTCATACCCCGAGTAAGTATGAACCACGTACCACTTTAAAGCCACGGTCTTTTCCTCAACCCCCCTACCTAAGCACGAAACGAATCAGGTTGGACAAGCCCATGTCTACAAGACCAAGGAATGAAGAAATAATGATCACGAGAATGATTACCACCGCCGTAGATGCCAAGGTCTCTTTTCTGGAGGGCCATGTTACCTTCTTGAGTTCTATTTTGACCTCACGGAGAAACTGTGTAGTCTTTACCAAAAAGGCCGGTTGAAAACTACGTCCGGAGGGTTTAATCGCCTTTGGAGCTTCACTCTTAGGCAAAGCCTCCCGGTTTTGGACAGGCCGTTGCTGAACAGACGGCACTGTGGCCCCTTCTTGCCCCACGGCCAGTTTCCGGTTATCCGGCTTTGTTGTGCCCTTTTGTTTCTTCTTCTTCGTTGATGCTGGCCTTTTTCTTCTTAGACGACCCATTACGCGATCCATATGGAGTAATGGAGTACTCCATTGCTTTTACCCCGTTAAATATGAATTCCTTAGCACCAATATTTACTCGTAACCTGTGGCAGATAATAATTGCATATTCTCATGACCACCTTATTTAACGGGGCAGGTACTCCAATTTGGCTATTGGCAGGCCAGGAGGGATTCGAACCCCCATCACCCGGATTTGGAGTCCGGTGCTCTAACCGTTAGAGCTACTGGCCTGCGATTTTTTGGCGTTACTTGGTCTCCCTGTGCAAAGTATGTGTCCGACAGAATCTGCAGTATTTCTTGAACGCCAGCTTGTCCGGAGTAGTGCGCTTGTTCTTGGTCGTCGTATAATTCCGGCGTTTGCACTGGCTACAGGCCAATGTTACAATGATTCTCACAACACGCCTCCCTATTCCAGGATTTCGCTGATAACGCCAGCGCCTACCGTGCGACCACCTTCACGGATAGCAAACCTGAGTTCTTTTTCCATGGCTATGGGTGTAAGCGTCACCACACCAGTCACATCTGTCGTCCTAAAGTAAAACTGCGGCCGATACCCGTTGAAAAACGGCGTGTGACGACCCCCCTCCTCCTTGGCCAATATATACACCTCCGCACGAAACTTCGTGTGCGGCGTAATAGTGCCGGGTGCCGAAACCACCTGCCCACGCTCCACATCATCTCGCTTGGTACCTCGCAACAATACCCCAATATTGTCACCAGCTCGACCCTCATCCAAAATCTTGCGGAACATCTCAACTCCCGTACACACCGTCTTCTGTGTCGGCCGGATCCCTACAATCTCTACATCTTCCCCTACCTTGATCACTCCACGATCAACTCGACCAGTAACCACCGTCCCACGACCAGATATGCTAAATACATCCTCTATGGGCATCAAAAACGGCTTGGCTACATCACGCACAGGCTCCGGTATAAACGCATCAATCGCATCCAAAAGCTCAAAGACCGGCTTCACTTCCTCACTGTCAAAATCATCACTCTCCAACGCCTTGAGCGCACTGCCCCGAATGATCGGTGTGTCATCCCCAGGAAACCCATACTTGGTCAAAAGCTCCCGAAGCTCCAAATCGACTAACTCTATCAACTCCTCATCATCCATCATGTCTACCTTGTTCAAAAACACTACTATCGAAGGCACGCCCACCTGACGCGCTAACAAAATATGCTCCCGCGTCTGAGGCATAGGACCATCATCAGCACCTACCACCAATATCGCCCCATCCATCTGCGCCGCACCCGTGATCATGTTCTTGATATAGTCCGCATGACCAGGACAGTCCACATGCGCATAATGACGATTGGCTGTCTCATACTCCACATGCGCAGTCGCAATAGTGATCCCACGCTCCTTCTCCTCAGGGGCCTTATCTATCTCATCAAACGGTATGTAATCCGACATCCCCTTCTTCGCCAAATGCTTCGTGATCGCCGACGTTAGCGTCGTCTTCCCATGATCAATATGCCCAATAGTGCCCACATTCACATGCGGCTTCACACGCTCAAACTTCTTCTTCGCCATCTTGATGCCCTCCCTACGGTTATAGGATAATCATAGCAAATTCTTACAAGACCTCTAAATCCCCTTTTCCTTAATGGTCCGGGCAATTGATTGCGGAACGGGTTCATAACCAGAAAACTGCATAGTATAGGTTGCCCGTCCTTGGGTCATGGACCTCAGATCTGTGGCACAGTTTGTCGCTTGTCATTGGTCACTGGTTGCCAGTCGCGAGTTGCAGGCTACAACTGAGCACTGACCAGTGACCAATTTTCTTACCATCTGTAGTGAGCAAAGGCCTTATTGGCCTCAGCCATTCTGTGTGTGTCTTCCCTTTTCTTAATGGTGGCACCCCGCTGATTGGCAGCATCTATCAACTCAGCAGCCAGCTTTTCCGACATATTCTTCTCTGAACGCTTTCGTGCGAAGGAAATCAGCCACCTAATTCCCAGCGCGGTCTGGCGGGTTGCTCGAACCTCTACCGGAACCTGGTAAGTCGAGCCGCCTACACGGCGCGACTTGACCTCAATGTGGGGTTTGGTATTCCCCATAGCCCTTTCAAAGATCTTCAGAGGCGGCTCCTTGGTTCTCCTTTCGATAATCCCAAAGGCATCGTACAATATTGATTCTGCCACACCCTTCTTCCCACCCTTCATCAGACAATTGATAAACTTCGATACCAACTTACTCTTATACTTCGGGTCAGGCATAATAGGCCGCTTGGCGATCTCTCGTTTTCTTGGCATACAAAACTCCCAGAGTGTCGTTAGTCGTTATGCGCAGCTCGTTACGTCTTACGTATTACGGTAACCGAAACGAGCCGCGATTTCCGATTTCCGATTTCCAATTCACCTTGGCCTCTTGGTGCCATATCTTGATCGACCCTGTCTTCGGTCCTGAACACCTACAGAATCGAGCGTGCCTCGGACTATGTGATAGCGGACCCCAGGCAAATCTTTGACCCGTCCCCCCCGAACAAGTACAACCGAATGCTCCTGAAGGTTGTGCCCCACGCCAGGGATATAGGTAGTAACTTCAATACCGTTCGTCAAACGAACTCTGGCCACCTTTCTCAAAGCTGAATTCGGTTTCTTAGGCGTGGCTGTATATACTCGCGTACACACACCCCTTTTTTGGGGACACCTTTTAAGGGCCGGAGTGTTAGACTTTTTCCTCAGGCACTCTCGTCCCTTTCTTATCAACTGATTGATAGTCGGCATGAGATCTACCTCATATACAAGTTAGCTCCGCAATTGGTCAAGTGGTTGATTCTTTCACCGACCTCACAACTTCACGACTCGGCTATTCAATTACTCGACTAAAGTCGCTGGAATTTTCCGGCGGCGGATAGAAATTCCGAGGCGTTTCAATAGCGGCCGCTCTTTGGGTTTAAGGCCCGTGGGTTTCTGGATGTGGGCGCAAAAAAATTTTATTTTTAACACCTACATCTTTTCATGTCAACTACTTTCCTCCGCTTTTCTCAGGCCTGGGCTACTTCATCCGCCTGGGCTACTTGCAACTCGTCCACGTCCTCAGATTTTTCAACCGTTTCCTCAGATTCCAACACAACACGTGTCCCTCTATATCTGGTTATTCCTGTACCGGCTGGTATTATACGCCCCATGATAACATTCTCTTTCAGGCCCTTTAAGTGGTCGACCTTGCCCCCAATGCTTGCTTCCGTCAGCACCTTTGTAGTCTCTTGAAATGATGCTGCAGAGATAAAACTCTCAGTGCTGAGCGACGCCTTCGTAATTCCCAAAAGCAGAGGTTTGGCGACCGCAGGCTTGCCGCCTCCGGCTACCACCTCACGGTTGACCTCTTCAAAACGCGCCTTTTCGACATGTTCTTCCAAAATAAAGTCTGTATCCCCCGAATCAACTATCTTTACCCGCCTTAACATCTGGCGCACGATCACCTCGATATGCTTATCATTGATTCGAACGCCCTGTAGACGATAGACTTCTTGGACTTCGTCTACCAGATATCGGGCCAGGCGAAGATCTCCTTGGATATTCAAGATGTCATGGGGGTTCGCCGACCCCCCCATCAAGGAGTCGCCCGCCTTGAGGTAGTCCCCCTCCAACACGCTTATGTGTTTTCCCCTCGGAATCAGGTATTCTTTTTTCTCGCCAACGTCAGGAGGCGTTATGGTGACCTTCTGCCTCCCCTTGGCTCCTTTGGAAACACTTACGTACCCATCAATCTCGCTCAGAATCGCAGCCTCTTTTGGTTTTCGACACTCAAACAGCTCGGCCACGCGCGGAAGGCCACCCGTAATATCCTTGGTCTTAGTGGTTTCCCGGGGGAGCTTGGCAATAACATCCCCGGCATTGACCGTATCACCTTCAGATACCGTCAGAATCGCTCCCACGGGCATAAGATGACGAGCATCGCCCCCGGAGGGGAGTTTGGCGGTACCCTTCTCATCCTTTATGGAAATCCTCGGGCGAACGTCTGTGTCCTTGTGTTGGACGATCACTTGACTCGCCTTTCCTGTCACGGGGTCAACCTTCTCCTGCATGGTAGCCCCCGGCAAGATATCCCCATACTTTACAACACCGCCTGTCTCGCTAAGAATCGGGGTCGTGTAAGGGTCCCACGTGACGAGCAGGTCACCAGGCTTTACCTTCTGGCCGTTTTTGACCATAAAGTGGGCACCGTAGATGACCGGATATCGCTCCCGCTCCCGGCCCTGGTCGTCCTCAATGGCAAACTCTCCCCCCTGGCGGTTCATAACCACAAGTTGTCCATCAGCATTTTCAACAGTATTTACGCCGATGTATTTAACCCGACCAGCATTTGCAGCCCTGAAATCGGCCTCCTCCGCTGCGCCACGGGCTGTGCCGCCAATATGGAAGGTCCGCATAGTGAGCTGTGTGCCGGGCTCCCCGATAGACTGCGCTGCCAAAATTCCGATTGGCGTGCCAATATCTACGGGCTGGCCATAAGCCAAATCACGGCCGTAACACTTGCAACATACACCATCTTCGGATTTACATGTCAGTACCGAACGGATTCTAACCTTGGTAAGACCCGCGTTGTCGATCTTGGCGACCTTCTCTTCGTCAATCTCTTCGTTAGCGCGTACCAGCACTTCATCTGTGTAAGGATCTCGAATATCCTCTAAGGCCACCCTTCCGAGCACCCGTTCACCAATCCTCTTGATAATTTCGCCCCCCTCCACAAGGGGCTCCACCTCAATCCCAGTCAGCGTTTTACAATCCTCTTCGGTAGTTACACAATCTTGAGCAACATCAACCAGCCGACGAGTCAGATACCCTGAGTTTGCTGTTTTGAGGGCTGTATCGGCCAGGCCTTTCCGCGCACCGTGCGTCGAGCTAAAGTACTGAAGTACGGTGAGCCCCTCCCGAAAGTTTGCGGTAATAGGGGTCTCAATGATCTCACCAGAGGGTTTGGCCATCAAACCCCGCATCCCTGCCAGCTGTCGCATCTGGTCCTTGCTGCCCCGTGATCCTGAATCGGCCATCATATAGACAGCATTAAAGCTCTCTTCCCTGATCGGCTGGCCCTTCTCGTCTAACACCGGCTGATCTTCCTTGTCCACAAGGGGAACAATCTTCATCTCTTCCATCATTTCATTGGCTACATCAGTGGTCGCCTTTGCCCAAATGTCAACAACCTTATTATACTTCTCCCCGCGGGTTATCAAGCCCTCGGTATACTGCTCATTGATCTTGGCAACCAGTTGTTCGGCCTTCTTGATGATGTCCCATTTGTTGTGAGGAATGACCATGTCATCCACGCATATGGAAATGCCTCCCCGAGCGGCATATTGATAGCCAATGTTCTTCAAGCGGTCTGAAAGGATGACCGTGGCTTTGCCCCCTAAGGTTCGATAGCAATAGTTGACCAGTTGGCTCAGTGCCCTCTTATCCATCACCTTGTTGATAAGCTCAAACGGAAGCCCCACTCTCTTTGCCATGACTTTGAATATGTGATAGCTTCCATTAGTCTTGATAACGTCACTGAGCTCACCAACGTCAAAGGCAAATATAGCATCTGTATCAGATGGGCTTATCGCGTATACCTCTTCAAGTTGCTCGCGCTGCACAAACCCCATGTCACCATCCTTGGCACGATCCCTGCTCTTTGAGATTCTTTGTACCATCTGGGCAAAATCCTCACCCTCTCTCAGATCAGCAAGGGCTCCTCTGGCCTCTTTCTCCGAAGAGACCATTATGTGACATAACTGCACAATCGGTTCATGAGAAAGGATTTCTCGAAGAATTACACGGCCCACCGTGGTCTCTACCCGCTGGCCATCAATGCGAACCACGATTCTGGCATGAAGGTCTACCTTGTCCGCATCGTAGGCAGAGCGCACTTCTTCGGGGTTGGCAAAAACTTTTCCTTCTCCCCTTGAGCCAGAAACAGCTCGGGTCATGTAATAGATCCCCAATACGATATCCTGAGTAGGTACAATGATAGGATCACCATTGGCCGGGGAAAGGATGTTGTTGGAGGACAACATAAGCACCCGCGCTTCGATTTGAGATTCTATTGAAAGAGGGACATGAACCGCCATTTGGTCCCCATCAAAATCAGCGTTAAAAGCGGTGCAGACTAAAGGGTGAAGCTGGATCGCCTTGCCTTCAATCAGGATCGGTTCAAAGGCCTGCATCCCCAGCCGATGCAATGTTGGAGCTCTGTTCAGCATTACCGGGTATTCCTTCACCACCTCGTCCAGGGTATCCCATACTTCAGGGGTTTCGCGTTCGACAAGCTTTTTGGCACCCTTGACCGTAGTAACCAACCCCTTTTCTTCGAGCCTGTAAAAGACAAAAGGCTTGAAGAGCTCCAAAGCCATCTTCTTGGGGAGGCCGCATTGATGGAGACGCAATTCCGGCCCTATAGCAATGACGGTACGTCCTGAATAATCAACCCGTTTGCCCAGCAGATTTTGGCGAAAACGGCCCTGTTTCCCCCTCAATGCATCACTCAAAGACTTGAGCGGACGACGGTTTGGCCCTGTAACAACCCTTCCATATCGGCCATTGTCAAATAGCACATCCACGGCCTCTTGCAGCATCCTCTTTTCATTCCGTATGATGATGTCGGGGGCCCGCAAGTCTTGAAGCCGCTTCAAGCGGTTGTTGCGATTGATCACCCTTCGATAGAGGTCGTTTAGATCAGAGGTGGCAAATCGACCCCCTTCCAAGGGCACCAGCGGTCGCACATCGGGGGGCAGCACAGGAAGCACGTCCATAATCATCCACTCGGGCTGGTTCCCGGAGTTCCGGAACGCCTCAACTATCTTGAGCTGCTTGGATAGTTTTTTGCGCTTTGTCTCTGAACCAGTACCAAGTATCTCAGTCCGTAGCCTATTGTATTCCTCATCCAAATCTAGCCTTTCAAGAAGGGCCTTGACGGCTTCAGCCCCGATGCCAACCTCAAACGTATGGCCGAATTTTTCTAATGCCTCCCTGTATGCGTCCTCGGGAAGAAGCTGGCGTGGGGCAAGGCCGGTCTCCTTAGGGTCTATGACAATATAAGCATCAAAGTAGAGGACCTTTTCAAGCTCCTTCAGGCTTAGGTCCAGTAGGTTCCCAATCTTGCCGGGCAGGCTTCTCAAAAACCATATATGGGCTACCGGTGTGGCCAATTTAATGTGGCCCATCCGTTCTCGTCTAACCTTGGACTGAATGACCTCGACCCCGCACTTCTCACAAACCACACCCCTGTGTTTCATCCTCTTATATTTGCCGCAGTTGCATTCATAATCCTTGGTGGGGCCGAAGATCTTCGCACAAAAAAGCCCGTCTCGCTCCGGTTTAAAGGTTCGGTAGTTTATCGTTTCAGGCTTTTTGATCTCCCCGTACGACCACTCTCTGATCTTTTCAGACGATGCCAGCGAGATGCGAACCGCCGTGTAGCTCAGCGGGTCCTTGGGTCTGGCAAAGAAACTGTATAAATCTTCCAAGGCGTTCTCCTTTTCCTATGCTCCCTTTTCTTTTTTGCTTTCCAGGAGTTCGATATCCAAACCCAAACCCTGTAATTCCTTAACCAGCACATTGAACGATTCGGGAAGCCCGGCCTCAAGCACATTCTCCCCCTTGACGATTTTTTCGTACATGCGAGTTCTGCCAGCCATGTCATCTGACTTGACCGTCAAAAACTCCTGGAGGGCATAGGCCGCACCATAGGCTTCCATGGCCCAGACTTCCATTTCGCCAAGTCGCTGCCCGCCAAACTGGGCCTTTCCTCCCAGGGGTTGTTGAGTTACTAACGAATATGGCCCAA
>SMTZ1_10011111_pt1 | contig 15349 bp, 9 predicted proteins | sample DeeMarSWOR136_30_FD_25667 | JGI IMG/M metagenome (IMG submission 25667)
ACCGTTGTCAGACAGTTGTTGTTTCAATGTGTTCAAGAGATTCTCCCTGCCAGTAAGGCTGTAATGAGGTCTGGGTGGTGCGAGAAATGGTACTGTTTGTTGAATACCATTTTGAAAAACGAGTACGACAGGATTCTGAAAATCTCTCGTAATTCGCACATTGTACTCACCTTCTTGTGCTTTCTCTGGAAACACCTGCGCCATGAGGTTCTGTACTCTCCTGATGATTTCCATATCTCTGTCCGCGAGAACTTCAGTCAACGCTTTCTTGAATTGTTCTTCCTGATCTTTAAGTTTTTCATAGTTATCCACGAGCTCAGCCTCTGGTCTTTCCTCAAACTTCTTCTTGATACGCTCTTTCAGGTCGTTATAGGTGCCATCAAGAGCTTTTTTGGCAATCTTCTCGGCAACAATGGGTGCAAATAATTCAAGAATCAATTCGATGGAATCCAGCATTTTTAACCCTCCTGAATTGGGCTGTACTGCCGTCTAGTGCTCCTAAATACAAAATTTATCTTCTGTCCAGATATGCAAGGTGCAATTTCACTTACCATTTTGACAGCAGATGCAAACTTATGCCCTTTCATTTTTAACTCATCTCCTCTTTGTGGATGTTTAATGGACTTTTAGTTCTGTCCTAAAATCTATTGCTTACCTATTCATATGCTTCCATCATTTTTAAACTTTTCTATTTCAGCAACTCTCGCATCATTTTTATATGAAAATAGTTCTTGATTAAAAACCAATCTAAAAAAGTTTTCTCTGTTATATATGATAAAAATTTATCTTAAAAAAGATTTTGGCAAAATTTAAGGATAAAAAAATTAAATTATTCCTGCTTGGCTTCCTTTAGATATTACAAATCTCTTTTTACAAAAGAATTGTTGAATCAAATCCAACAGCTCAACTAGTCCAGCAACATCTCAATCCATCTATCCAGTCCTTCCCCAGTCTTGCAACTGGTCTTTACAGCTTCAATCTTTGGATTAATCCTTTTTGCATCTTCTACCATCTTGTCAGGGTTCACATCCACGAACTCAGCAATATCAATTTTATTGACAACGACTGCATCTGATATCCTGAATATCATGGGATGTTTCGCTATAGTATCATCACCTTCAGTAACAGACACGACCACAATTCTCTTGTGTTCTCCCAAGACAAAATCTGAAGGGCAGACCAGGTTACCCACATTCTCTATGAACAGTAAATCAGTATTATCTAAGTTCAATTTCTCTAAAGCATGGCCCACCATGTGTGCATCTAAGTGACATTCCTTCCCCGTGTTCAAGGGGACAGCTAAAGTGCCCTTTTTTTCAAACCGCAGCGCATCATATCTTGCTATGACATCTCCTGCAAACACTACACACTTGTACTCACCTTTTAATCGTTCAATAGCGTGTTCAATTAACATGGTCTTTCCCGAGCCTATGGCTCCCATGATATTAAAGGCCTTCACATGATGTGCATCCAGCAATTCTCTGTTCTTCAGGGCAAGTTCTTCATTCTTCTGGATCAGATCTGCCCCAATGGAGACTTCAGTAAAATGCATACTCTTACATTTCCAGCAGGTTTAAAAAGGTTTGGGTAGCACGAATGTCACATTCGTAACACCCTGTACAACATGAGTGCGCTTCATCTGCTACCTTTCATACTTGAGAATATACTCTTTTATCTCTTCTTTTGTCTCAGGCAATTTGCCGACGAAGAATGTCTCAACCCAGTGGAGGTATCCTCTTCCGTTTGAGCTTCTATGTGTTTTCGCAATATTTTTTAACAACCTTACGCAGGAAATGACCTCTCCGTACGTATAGATTCTCCCTTCTTCTACTTTACTGCGCAAAAGCTCTGCTTTCACTGCCCGTGAAATTATACCTTCCAAAGATGATCCTTTATGGTGATCAAAGTTTTTGATCAACTTTTTGAAGACAGATATAACTTTTTTGTCCTTTAAATGAGGATGTTTCTTCCAGTAGAGCAGAATGGGATATTCAATGTAGAAGTATATGCCAGCGTAGTGCTCCATAGCTGTGACTGCTACAGGAGTTCTATCAGGTTCTGTTAACTCTTCCAGAGGAATATCTATGTAAGGAAGTTCCATGACTGTGTATTACTTTTTCCCCTTTATAAAAATTATGATCAGTAACTCAGTGATGCTGTCATGTCAAGAGCACTTGACTGATTCAGTACTAACAGTTTCTTACTCCCACTCACTAATCCCAGAACCGCCTGGTCCGCGCATAGGTTCTCTCAGCTTCTAGAATATCTCTCAGTAAATCTTCTTCTTCAGTCTGCATCTTTGCCAGAACTCTAGAAGCAGTCTGGGGACCAATCCCCCTACCAGACAAAGCGAGGGCTGCATTTTTTCCGTAAGCCAGTATTAGATCAGCAGACCTTTTAGCTCGTATGATCAATTCTTCTTCCTCCTCTGTTACTTTCTCCTTTTTCAACCTCTTTCTTATTGCTTTAATAGTATCTTTGTCCCGTCTGTCTAAAATAGCTAGAAATCGGGCCCCGCACAGCCTGCACTTGGGATACTCCTCCAAATGTTTTATAGTAAAAGATGCACTCCATTGGCCGCAGTGTACGCAGAACAGTTTAACCCTTCTCCGCTCTAGTCTGGCTTTCAATGTCTTTAAAATTTCACGTTCAGCTCGTTTGGGGAGGACAATATCTGCACCCCCCATAGACGTTACAGCAGCCAGTGCCATGGGCGAGGGCTCTTCTGATTTGTGGACATAAACTGGGATTTCACCTGTTTGTATCTTTTCTAAAATCTTTTCTGCTCTTTTTATGTCCAGTTTCTCCCTCAAGATCTCATTGAGGGTTTCCTCATACAAGGGTGTATCCTCATACGCGTAGATCAACCGCTTCATGTAGTATCGTTCTGAATCCCGAGATATTGCTCCAAACCGTTTTGCCACCTGGGCCAGCTTCCACACGAATAAAGAACTCCTTTTTAAGGTAATTTCTAAAATAGGGAGAATGTGTCCAGGATCTGTGGTCTTTAACACATCTATGATGGACTGATGGTCAGGGACCATGGGGAACTGAAATGTTATCCTGTAAGGATCTGATCTCGTCATGATGCTGGCTCCAACCTTGGCAGAAACCAAAGATGCAATTAACCTCCCAATAGTTTCATTGACCTTTGACCCGTATGGTGAGTGGAGTACTACAAATCGAGAAAAGACCTCTGCTGTAATCTCTCTTGCAGACGGCAAAAAATGCTGGCTCTGCTCTTCTATGTACGCTTGAGCTACTTCTAAAGCATTTCTATCTACAGGATACTCTTCAATTTTTGTCCGCATGTCTGCTACTTCTACTGCCACATCGTAGGGAACAGGTATTAACTCTCCATCCCATGCAGGAATAGCTCCTAGAGATTCTGTTTCTGTTACCAGCACTCTGTCATCCTGGATATCTGCAATGTTCCATGCTCGCCCCTTCATGATAAAAGAACTGCCAATTTCAGCTTTGGTAGCAATGAATTCCTCATCCAGAACACCAATGAACTTGAAAGAACCCACCTCTATTGTCCGGTACTGTTTTGTATCTGGAATCATGGATAAATTCTCGAAATAATACTTGTATGATGCTCTCTTTTTGCCGTAGATTTCATCTTCCATCCAGATTAAGTGTAACTCTTTGAGGAACTGGAGTACTTCTGCGAATTTCTCTCTGGTTAACCCTCTGTAGGGGTACGCTCTCTTTACAATTGAGAGAGCATCATCTATTTCCATTTTGTAGTTATCTATGACCAATCCTACAGCCTGGTGAGCCAGAACGTCTAGGGCTAGATCACAGCTTTTCGGTTTTTCCAGTTCGTGGGATAATGCTTTTTTGGCAATTACTGCAGCTTCTAAAACATCATCTTCATTCACTGAGAGGATTACTGCTTTGGAAACTTCTCCCAACCTGTGCCCGGACCTTCCTGCTCTTTGGATCAGCCTGGAAACCTGGCGGGGCGACATGTACTGGATCACCAAATCTACACTGCCCACATCAATACCTAACTCCATAGAACTGGTGCAGATGATGGATTTCAACTCCTGAGTTTTGAACTTCTTTTCAGTGTCGATCCGCATGAACTTGGAGAGTGAACTGTGGTGGACATCGATATTTTCTTCAATAATGTTGAACCTGGACGAGAGAACTTCTGCCATTTCCCGGGTATTCACGAATACGAGAACACTGTTGTGTTCTGATAACAATTCCTGAATCCGCTTGACCCGGCTTGCTGTTTCAAGATTTAAATGCAGTTTTGATGCTAAATCTGTGTCCTCATCTAGGGGGTGCTCCACCTGTACTAAGAGATCTTTTTCTTCTGTAGCATCTATAATTTCAACACGTTTTCCCAGGTAGTGAGCCACTTCCTGGGGATCGCCCACAGTAGCAGATAATCCAATTCTCTGAAATCCTCTTTGTGTTACCTCTTTCAGCCGTTCCAATCCCAGAGAGAGCTGTGCTCCTCTTTTGTCCTCTACTAACTCGTGAATTTCGTCTACCACCACGAATCTGACCTCTCTCAGGTGTTGCTTCATGATTTTTCCGGGGAGAATGGCTTGCAAGGTTTCCGGTGTGGTGATCAAAACATCAGGAGGCGACATGGCCTGTTTTCTCCTCTCTTTTTGGGAAGTATCTCCATGGCGCACAGTAATCTTTATCTTCAGCTTTTCAGCCCACCATTCCATTCTCTCCAGAAGATCTCGATTCAAAGCTCTCAAAGGAGCAATGTACAGAGCTTTTATGCCTCTGATCTTTTTTAAGGGTGTTAATTTATCAAAAATAGGGAAGATAGCTGCTTCTGTCTTACCAGAACCAGTTCTCGCAATAATCAGTACATTTTTGCCTTCTGCAATCGGAGGAATACCTTTTTCTTGAGGTAAGGTGAATTTTTCAAACCCTCTCTCTTCCATGAGCTTTTGAATGTTCTCAGATATCATAGCCGTGAAACTAGGGAATCTACCTTTATAAGTATTGGGGGCAAAATGGATACTCCATATTTATGATGGCTGCATAAAGTTGCCTGGGAAGTCGATGTGATCTTATCACAGATGTGACGATCTGTACACTAGAAGGGTTGTAAATTCCAGGGTTTTTGCAGAATCAAGTAAAGCTTTCAATAGCATTAACAATCACTATTCATTGGAAAAGAGTACATAGTAATAGCCCTCCTTCACCTACGCTCTATGAAACAACTCCGGAATGTTGCTCCCTCATACGTAGCACGACCCTCACCCTTTAATCTTTCTTCTTTAATTTCAAACCGTGGAGCCTCTCCATGTTGAGATAGATGATGAGACCAGAAGTCCATTTTAGAGTTAAAGATCTTCTTCAGTAAAGGATATACCTGTTTTATTCTCTGATTGAACCTCAAAATGAGTGAGAATTGTCAACTGTTCTAAAAACTAAAAAACGAAATAATCCTAAGATTTCAACTCATCCATCACCTCGCTAAAATTTTCAAACATCTCCTGAATATTATCAAAGGGAATACCCCCCATTACCAATGGAGATGCTGGAGAGAGAAGAAATGAACCTACAGGACTAGACCTACAACTTCAGCCAGTACAGGGTTCTCCAGGGGATGATTTCTCTCAATTCTATGAAAAATAGGGGAAAGCTTTATATACTCGATTCTCTCCTTTTACATAATGGCTGATAGAACAGGTACCAGTATCGCAAAACTGGAGCTGCATGCTCCATACCACCCGTATATCAGTGTGCGCATTTTGAACAAGTACTACAACGTAGATGCCAGTTGTTCTAACAGAGCAGACAAATACGTGCACTGGGTCACCCACTTTCACTTTGACCACATCAGGAGCAGTATAGCAGGAGGAGCAGATTTTCTGCTCAAACAGGATGAACTCATCACTATTTACGCTCCTTTAGATGAAACACCAGTAAATGGGAAAACGTGCTTTGAATTGCACAAGGATTTGTACAATTTTCATTCCAAAGGAAGAAGGTTGTTAAAGCCGGTGGAACCCTACCAGAAAAGGGAAATCAACAAATCCATTTTGACTGCCATCCCTTTAGAACATTCCATCATGAACTTAGCTTTGTTCATTGAGAAGAAAGAAGCTGATTTCACTGTGTTGATCACTGGAGATTGGAAAGGTTCTCTGGTAGAAAACAGGAGCAGCATCATCGAGCTTTCTCCCGATTTGCTGGTGACTGAATGCAGGTACTTTGAAGCTGACAAATACCAGGAGACTGAGGACAGGTTTCACGTGCACTTTCGGGATTTACTGGAGATTAAGAAAGAACTACCCCATACTACCATTGCTATAGCTCACATCTCACGCACGTATTGTAATGTCCAAACCATAGTAGAAAAAGCCAGAAAAAAGGGATTTATTTTTGCTAAAAAGGTGCTATTTTATGATAATCTAACTGATTACGAAATTATTGATAAATTTAAGTAGTTACTACCGTTTATAAAAAGCAATGTGCAAAAAAGTTCCAGTGGAAATTTGTTTTTACCTGTAATTTACTCTAACTGCTTTGAACCGAAAAATTTATATACTACCTCGGGTTACTATACTTGGGTCTGTAAGGAGAGCACGCAAAGACCTCGTGTCAATGCGAGCAGAACTCGAACTCGAAAGAGATCGAAGGAAAGAACTTCGAAAGAAGGAAAGCTCCAAAACAGGCCCACTTTGCTTTACCAGCATACAAACCCTACATCTTCTCCACATTCTTTTCTCTGGCTGATTTCAAAGTGGGAGTTAACCTTTTCGATTACTGATTCTGAGAACTTCTTTTTGAGTATGGTGAATATGAAAGGGCGGTTACGTTTTAAAACACGCCGTACCTCCCCGAATACGTAATCTAAGGAAGGTAAATTCTGAAGGGCAGTAAATGAGAGTACTGCATTGAAAACTGCGTCCTGAAAGGGGAGAGCATCCATGTCTGCCTGTACTACAGCCTCCCGAGGTTGTGCCTCCTGGAGCATTTTAAAGGAAATATCTGTTCCAATTATCCTCTTTTGCAGAAATTCTGATAACAAGCCTGTACCACATCCTAAATCCAGGATTTTACCTTTCGGGGGAAAGTCTACCAAATCTGCTAAATTTATCATTTTTTCATATTTTTCCCATTGAATACTTCTGTATCTTTTCTCATAAAAGGGAGCTGAACTGTCATAATCTTTTTTGACCTTTACCTTGGTGTCCATGGTTGTTCTTCGTCAGGCTGTGTTAAAGGATTTGTGGTTGTACCTCCTTCGTTCTGGCTCTGTCTTATACCTGTGGTGGGCACCTTTACTTTCAGCAAGGCCAAAGCTTTTTAATTACCTCGTGAATAAAAAAATATGGAAGATGAATGGTTGCCAGCCTTTGAGTTGGAACCCAGTGAACTGGCCTACGGGATACCCACAGAGGCAAAGAACATCCCTGCACTCATGAGCAAGATACTGAACTCTCCCTACGTGGATGGCTCTCAAGGGTTTGATCTGGAGATCATCCTGGATTTGGATCAGTTAGATGATGTGCTCTGGGAGGAAGAGCCCCATGTGGCAGAATCTGAGATTGTATCCCTGATTGAAGGACTGAGGGGCCGTTTAAGAACACTGTTGAAGGAAACAAATCGCAGGTTCAAATTCAAGAGTGATCTATCTGGATGGGACGAAGGATTCGCGACAGTGGTGGACTACACAGAGAATAAAGAGAACCTCATAAAGTGCATTGAATTTCTGGTTTCGCAGAAAGACTTGTTTGAGCACTGCACGTTGGGTATATCCCTTTACCTGTCACCTGTTTCACAGTTTTCTGAAGACCCTGAGTTTGCAGTTGTTTGTGAAGAAATCGAAAAGCGCACAGGAGGAAAATTCTCTATAAGAGGACAAGCTGAACTGGGCCCTTATGATGGAATCAAAGCTGGAAGCAGCTTTTACCAGATGTTTTTATTAGTATCGCCTTTGTATGAATTCCCACTCCAGTTTTTCAGAGGGCACTCGGAGGATAACAGGTTAGCTTCATCTTTTTTCCACTACATTTTCTCAAAAATCTGTAAAGAAATTGACTGTAAATTGACATTACTCAGAGCATGAATTTATAATGAATGAAGAATTCATACCAGACACCCTCTATTTACTATCTACATCTTACATTCTACATTTTACATTAAACCCTTCAAATACTTGAGGGCTTCACCAGGTTCTAAGACCCCGGCTCTCACTTCTCTCAATACCCGCTTTGCAGTAGCATACTTCATAGCAGGAAATCTGCGGTGTACTGCTTTCAACAGAGGGCATCCCAGCATATGAGAGGAGTACTCTTTGACAGTGGATGCAATAGTAGTGGTATCCCTCTTGGTTAATGCTAAAAATGCAGGGAGATTTACAATCAGAATACTATCTTGAACCCGTAAAGATTGGGAACCAGTGGGCAGTAACTCCCCAAAGGTGACAGCAGGAATCTTCCGGTGTACACACTCCTGGATGAGAATTTTCATCATTGCACGGTGGCAATGTCCACAGGGATGAATTCTGCCATCTAAAGATTTTGTAATAATTTCTGAAAAATCAGCAGGAATATACTCGTGGTTACAACCCAAGATTTTGACAGCTTCATCAATAGAATCTCTCACGTGTTTGGGGAGGATCATATCTGAAGGGTAAACAGTGAATGCATCAATGTTAAATACCTCCTTTAAGAGAACAGCAGAAGCCAGGCTGTCTCTCCCCCCTGATAGGGCTACTGCCACATTCAGATTGCTTTTTTCCTTTTTCCCAGTGAGAAGGCCTTCCAGTATTCGCACAATTTCTTTCTGATCTTTTTCGATTTTTAGGGTTTTAATTAATGTTTTGGATTCTTCTTTTCTAAATTCTTTAATTAATGTATCTGTATAGGCTGTTATAGATAGAGACTTGCCGTGGATTTTTGCCAGGTTTCCTGCAATATATCCTCCAGGTCCGATCACTACTGCCTTNNNCTGTCTGCTGTCACAATAGATATTTTCTCATTTTCATCAATTTCAAGTATGTGAGGAGGGTTAGAATAAACCCAGGGGAGTTCCTGTCTGAGCTGTTCGATTTCATCTGCTATAGACATGGGGCTGTATGAAGATGTGTGTTAAAAAAGGTTTCATTACAATTATAGACTCATAGATCTGGAATCTGTAGATGCCCCTGAATTACCCTGTTTTTCCAGCAAGAGTTCTAAATAGGACTTTCGCTCATATTTTTTCAGGTTCAAATCTTCCAGTAAAGCTATAACCCTGTTTCGTAATTCTTCTAATAGTTCTCCTGTTGGGTTCACTTCCACTTCCACAAAAGTGCCAATCCCTTTCACATCATCCAAGCATATGGTAAATTCACCCAGTTCATATTTTTTCCTCACTTTTTCCACATCTGCCACCTGGTTAAACCCCAATTTCTCCAGTAATTGCTGTGCAGAGTTAACCCCTTCCAGGGCGACTTCGATTTCTTCACGGGTTATACTCTCAGGGTCTACTTTTTTGCCCTTGTAGGTGAGAAAGGTGTGGCCATCTGAAGCTCTGATGCGGAGCGCTTCATCAGTTTCTACAAAGTTTCTGTTTGGGTGGTTGTAATATGTGTCAATTTCATGTACCACTTCCAGGAGGTGGGCTCCCATTTTTTTGAGGTTCTCTTCCACACTTTTTAAGTCATCAGCGTAGGCTTTTACTTCAATTTCGAGTGTCACCATTGTTTGAAGGAAACAGGTTACTTAAATCTTCACATAGTAGTGAACTCTGCCAAAGGCAAAATTTATAAAATTTATAAAATAATACTTTTTGACATGGTAGTTTCCTGCATTAAACTCAATTACACATATAATTATGATATATTAAAAAAAAGATTTTTAAATTTGAAGGAAAGATTTTTGAAAATTAAAATTAACTTTTGAAAGAGATTGACTAAAATCCTTTTTTTGAATAAAAGAAGTGTTTTTTGTCTTTTAATTTAAAGTGTCAAAGATGGGTTATTAAATCACAAATTTATTCATAACCTTCTTTACAATCTACATAACTCATCAACTGGGGTGCGTGGGAATATAGCAATGTTTTCTCTTCTTCATCGTAATAGATAGGGCCTTCGTAATGGAGAGGATACTGAGGGTACTACAAAAGTGAAATATCTTTTCTGGTTTTAACCTCATGTTTTGACAGTGAATTTGACAGAACGTTTCTCACACTCGACTTCAAGATCTTAAAGAAAGGAGGCCCAGTGTTGCATCCACTTTCCCTTGATACGAACATAATTCTCAGAAGGTTCATGAGTAAATGGATCTTCACCTGTAGAGTGATATATTCTCGCAAATTTTATTTTTTATCTATGTAGAATTTGAATAAGACAGCGATAACTGAAGGTCCAATAGCTAATAAAATGAGAATCAATGAAATCGTCATGAGAAACTCATTGATACTTCCTGCGGGCTGAATGTGGTTTTCAAGGTACTGTAGCATCAGTGCTGCCAATATAAGTGAATATGCAATGAGAACGAATTCAGGTCTGTACCCTTGGGGTCGCTCTCGAACAACTACATATTTCAGAAATCTTAAGATCACATACAAAGAGCCAAAAAGTGCTGCAAGTGGCATAACTATCTTAATGAAAATCATAAAGCGGGGATAAAAAGTAATAGGTTGTGGCTCAGGTACACTGGAAAAAATTCGAGATAAAATTCCTATTCCAAAGATATGATTAAAGGACAAAAAGATTATGACAAGAGCTATTGCTGCAATAGTGAAAGCACATATTTCCAAAGGAGTTCTCTTCATATCACCATTAGGGTTCATCAGCATCCTCCTCATCTTCTGGTTCATAATACACGATAATATAGTCTCCACCCCCCATTATTCGAGGAGGTTTCTGACCCATGGGCACGTAGATTATGACTGTTCCTGTCCCCATAATATTCAATGTTACTAGCCCTGTACAATCTTCAAGATAAATATTCACTTTACCACTTCCAATGATAGCCAATAACTGAGGACCACTTCCATTCAAGAAAAGATCGAGTGTTCCTGAGCCATGATGGAAAACTGATACAGATACTAACGTGTCAGACACGTTCCTGATATTTCCTCTATAATTTCCTTCATCATCTGCTTCAACAGTTATGGATGCAAAATAAGCTCCGATACCTAATGTGTCATTACTAGCATAAATGCTAATGACAGGGTTACCTTTAGAATCCAATATTAAATCTGCGTTCCAATTTCCTTCTAGGTTCCATCTATAGAAAGCTCCTCCCACTCCCCAGATCATACCACCAATAATTGTGGGAGCAGCTATTATAGTTCCCCCCAACCAAAATTCTGCCGTCAAGTCTGCAGTCACGTCGTTTACTTCGGGGTCAAGTCCATCAGGATCAACAAACAGCAATGGATTATTGTAACAGTACGTGTACTGATTTAAACTCTGTGGGTTTACTAGGTTGCCACTGTATGGATCTCTGGTGAGGAATCTTCCCAGATCTGGATCGTAGTAGCGAGCACCGTAATAGTAGAGTCCAGTTTCATCCTTTTCTTTTCCAGTAAAAAGGTAGTGTTCAGAGCCTTCTTTTAAACTGGGTTCACCGAAGGGATGATAAGCAATAGCACTTACAATTTTTCTGTTTGAATCTGTGACCAATCTGGTTGATCCCAAGTGATTAATATGGTAGTAAAATGTATTAGATTCGCCATTAATGGTCGTTCTCTTGGCTAATCTTCCTGCAGGTCCATAAATGTAACAGGCTGTACCAATCATAGTTTCCTCGTACAAGGGTTTTAAGCCAGCACATATATAGGTTGTGGTTTTGCTGTTTTCTGTTGCCTGGATTCTCTTACCGTCACCATCATAGACGTATTCTCCTAGAGCTTCTGAATTCTTTTCTACCTTTGTTAGTCTGTTAGCGTGATCGTAGGTGTAGACCCAGGTATCTGTTCCCTTGGTTTTACCAGTTCTGTTGCCGTTGGAATCGTAAGTGAAAGAGGTGCCATCTGATAATTCTGTTACCTCATTGACCGTGTTAATGATGTAGGTTACTCCATCTTTGGTTATTCTGTTCCCTAATTTGTCGTATGAGCAGGTGTAGGACCATGATAGACAGTTGGCAGATGTTAATCTGTCCAGTCCATCGTAATTGTAGGATTCAGTGTCTGAGTGCCAGGTAGAGGTAGTATCTCTCCATCTGTTCCCCAATTGAGTGATATTACTGTTGTCATCGTAAGTGTAATCCAAATCTAGGAAAGAGGTTTCACCATCTTTGATGTTAATAGTAGAAACTCTGTCTATTTGATCATAAGAGAAGGTAGCTTGCAGATCGTTTCCGTAATCAAACTGGATGAGTAAACTTTCTGTGTTGTACTGGACATTATCCAAGAGGATTTCATCATTTGAACCATCTACGTAGCGCTTGATTTCTGTCGTTCTTCCCAAATCATCGTACGAGTAGAGGATTTGCATGGCATCAGGATAGGTCAATTTGGTTAAACGGCTAGCCTCATCGTATTGGTAGGAGATTGCATAAGTATCTGTGGAGATGTGTCTTGTCTCTATAATCAATCGATTCCAGTAATCGTAAGCATATTCCACATAATCACCAGTGTCAGGAGCATCATCGTCCATTCTTATCCTTTTGGAATTCAAATTGTATGTGAAGGAAACAGTAGATTGGTCCGGGTATTGAATTTGTGTTAAACGATATATTGAATCGTAAGTAAATGTGGTCTCATTTCCTCTAGCATCAGTAAAAGATGTAACACTGCCCATGTTATCGTACTTGTATTCCTCATACGTGGAATCTGGGTATGTGGTCTTGGTTAATCCAAAGAAAGAAGTGTATGTATACGTTGTAGTATGGGTTTCAGCATCAGTGAGAGAGATTAATTGTCCAATTTCATCATAATTGTAGGTGGTCACTGTGAATTGACTATCAGTATATTCTTCTTCTACCTTTTCTAATCGGTTCAGCCAGTCGTACCAGTAGATTCTGTCGTAACTACGCCCATTGGTGAAAGTGACTTTGTTGTTTGTGTCATCGTACGAGTAGGAGACTGAAACAGAATCTGGATACAGAATCTGGGTATAACGACCCAGAAAGTCATACATGTAGGTATAAATGTCATTTCCAGGATCTGTTACTGTTGATAATCTGTTATCATACCTGTACGTGTAGGAGATGATGGCATATAAGGTACCAAATCCATATTGACCCGTATACTGCTTGGTGTCAGTGAGTCGTCCCAGTTTGTCATAGTGCCTGGTGATGTAATGTCTCAACTGATCAATGATGGTGACTGTCCTGCTGGTATCATTATATACTGCTTCTAAGTAAGATCTTTCAGATTGTCCGGTGAGCAATGGGAATTCTTTCTTGGTGATTCTTCCTAACAAATCGTAGGTGTACAGATAATCGTATCCTGATCTTGCATCCACACCTTTAGGCTTCTGTATTGAGGTGAGCCATCCCCTGTAGTAGCCGTAGGTAGCCTTTGTGGTGATTGTATCAGTGCCAACTATGGCAGAGATCCCTGTCAAATATGCATAGGAATAACTGGAGGAATAGGTGAATGTTACGGTATTGGACTCAGCATCAGTAATTGAGGTCAAATTCCCATAAGTATCATACTGAATGGTGGTAGCATAGGTATCCGGAGAATTATCCACAGGAACATATAAGTACCATGAGAACTTGGTTTTATAGGAAGAGGACTCTGAGAAATACAACGTGTGGGAACCACCTGTAATGGTAACAGGAGCAGTCACTGTGGTATTCCGTAAATTGCTTGCAATTACTTCCCAGGGAGATCCATCAATATTGTACTTGACCTGAAAAGGATATGCTTTCCAGTTGGTGGTCACAGAAAAGGAATTGGATTTTCCACCCAGGCCGGGATTTGTGGTATAGTTTGAGTATCCTAAAGTACCCGGATAGTGGGTGAAAGGACCAATGGAAACCCATCCATCATCACACTCATAATCTGGAGGACCTGTACAAAACATCCAGTGAGCATTGTAGTACTGACCAGACCAGTTCCCTGAATTCCAGGTACATTTAATGGTGGGGTTTGTGTGACACTGTTTTGAATGGCTTTCTTGGTAGGTATCATCAGAGGGTAACCCTGTAACCTGTAGGACAGCATTTCCTGTCACTGTGTGCCCAGTCAGATCAATAGGGAAACTAGTATTGCCCGTTTTCTCATTGAAGGTGCCAGAAAAGGTCAACCAGGTCGTATAATTCCCAAATGCAGATTCAGATTGGGTAGGATGAGCTCCTGAATCGTAGGTGAGGTAGGTCTCTCTGACATAGGTTGCATCCTGTTTTTCTGCCGCACCAATTAGAGCAGTGTGAACAGATGAAGGCACTGTACTGTTTGAGAAGGCATCGGCGAATAGACGAATGATATTGCCAGCATTATCCAAGAAAAACCCAGATGTAGATGTGTTGGCGTATGAGAAGAATTTCTTGTGGCCTTCTGCATTTTTTACATAGATTGTATTTCCCCAGTTATCGTACGCATAGTAATTGGTATATGACAGAGTAGAACCATCGTAATATACTTTCACTTCTGTTTTCTCCTTTCCAGAGCTGTAGGTGTATTGATACTTCCGGATCGGTGTACCTGATGCATTCTTTACGACATTTTCAGTGATCAATCCATTATTAACAGTAAAAGTGTAGGAGCCCTTGGTAACATCGGATTCATTCTTTACAGTCATAGTGCAGGAAGTAATTCCAACGAAATTACCAGTATACGTGTATGCATTATGGCGTACTTGAGCTGTTTCATACACTCTCTGGGTTGTAACATAATATTTGAAATAATCATGGCAAGTACCATCATCACCGTAAATAGCTTCATACGAGTACCTATCATAAGAATATGTGGTGTAATCACCTGTAGGATACAAAATCTTTGAGAGTAAGTATACATTGGACTTCTGCATACACTGTGGGGGAGAATATTCAACCCATTCAGTCCATCCTGAATCGTAGTAGTAATAGGTTCTCCTGTTCAGAAAGTCATCCATCCATACTAAACAGCCGTTACTGTATCCGAACTCTATTTCAGCTCCATTGTATACAATTTTGTGCAATTTGTCATCTGAGTAGGAAAAGGTTAGTGTGCGCCCAATCGTATCTGTAATAGAAGAGAGTGCACCAGCCCAGGTGAAGGTAATTGTATTTTCATCTAAATCTTTAATTTCAATCAATTTCCCTGCAGTTGAAAACTCGTATACTGTACCATCGGCCATGGTCAGTGTATAGGTTAAATCTCCATTTTTCACCAGGATGAAATGTGACCCAACATGATTCTCAAACGTATTATTTACCCATTCTATCTTGTACATAGTCCCTCCCCACAGATGCAAGTACTTTTCACCAAC